>OGJS01000648.1_pt1 | contig 19959 bp, 17 predicted proteins | sample 1572241 | NCBI WGS metagenome assembly OGJS01 (sample SAMEA2582145, study PRJEB24529) | metagenome | biome: Human gut stool | place: China | collected 2011 | reverse complement strand
TAAGAAAATCCAGGATGAAATGACTTATCCGGGACAAGTGAAGATTACCGTCATTCGTGAAACACGTGCGGTTAGTTTCGCTAAATAAAGAAACCATTCAAAAGAAGATTCATATAAGGGCGAAGAAATTCGCCCTTTTTTAGTATACGACTATGGAAAAGTATCAAATTGAGATTTGTACGAATTCAGTGGAAAGCTGCCTGGCTGCACAGGAAGGTGGTGCCAACCGGGTGGAATTATGTGCCGGAATACCGGAAGGCGGGACAACCCCTTCCTATGGTGAAATAGCCATTGCAAGAGAAGTACTGACTCATACCCGCCTGCATGTTATTATCCGGCCACGTGGAGGAGATTTTCTTTATTCGGATATAGAAATCAGAACAATGCTGAAAGACATCGAAATCGCACGGAGATTGGGGGCAGACGGAGTCGTATTCGGTTGCCTGACAGCAGACGGCGAAGTAGACTTGACATCAATGCAGATCCTAATGGAAGCCTCTAAAGGGCTGTCAGTCACCTTCCACCGGGCATTTGACGTATGTCGTAATCCTCAAAAGGCACTGGAGGAGATCATAGAGCTGGGATGCAACCGTATTCTGACTTCCGGGCAGCAACCTACGGCTGAACAAGGTATCGGTCTTTTAAAAGAATTGCAAGGACTGGCTGCGGGAAGAATTACGTTACTTGCCGGCTGTGGAGTAAATGAAAATAATATTGCGCGGATTGCGGCAGAAACCGGAATCAATGAGTTTCATTTCTCGGCACGCGAAAGTATTCAAAGTGAAATGAAATTCAGAAATGAAGTTGTCTCAATGGGAGGAACAGTACATATCAACGAGTACGAACGAAATGTGACTTCCGTGCGAAGAGTCAAAGAAACAGTGGAGGCTTTATATAAAGGAATGTAAGTTATCGCCTCTCTACTATATACTAAGAAATGGTGAACATACAGCTTTAAGCCTTTTGTTCACCATTTCTATTTTGCATTACCACCAGCGGTATCAAGAAAAACCGCTATACCTTTATTTATAAATAAGGAATCACCGTAATATAAATACCTGTAATAATAGCCGAAGTAATTACTCCCGAGATATTAGCTCCCAAGGCATCTCCCAAGACGAATGAGTCCGGATTATCTTTGCTTACAATCTTTTGTGCAACCTTTGCGGTAGTCGGCACACAGCTAACAGCCGCAATACCGATGACCGGATTGTAATTACCCCGTTTAATAATATACATGATATATCCTCCGATTATTCCTCCGATACCGGAAAGTAATAATGCTACAATGCCTAATACTAATAGTTTCAATATCTTCGGATCGAGCAGCAGATGTGCATCACAAAGTACACCCAGCAACACGCCCAACATAAAAGTCGATCCATAAAGCAGCGGACCGCTCACAAAATCATAAATGTGTTTCATACCCGACTCACGAACAGCAACCCCCAGGAACAAAGAGAAGAACAAAGGAGAAGCTACCGGGAATAAGAAACAGAGAATAGCACAAAGAACAGCAGAGAAAGCCAGTTTCACTTTGGCATCGTAATTCTTCGGAGCCTTCTTTGTCACCATCTTAATAGAACGGAAACGTTTGGGAACCAACAGTTTCACAAGGTAAGGATAGCCTCCATACGTCAATCCTAAATAAAGATAGGCAACCACCGTAATAGGCACAAACAAATGCTTTGCCAATGCCAGTGAAGTAAACAATACCATCGGTCCGTCTGCTCCACCTACCATAGCCACTGATGCACTTTCTTTGAGAGTCAGGCCGAGAGCGGAAGCAATAGGAACTGTCAGGAAAGTGCCCAATTCTGCACACAGAGCAAGGAATATACTTGCAAATGGTTTCTGAAGCAGGAATCCGACATCCAAAAGCGTCCCGATACCCATAAAGACAAAGCAAGCTATGAGTCCATTACTAAACGTCAGAGTGTAAACAGGTTGCAGGAAATCTATCTGCATGGTATTCATTAATTGATCCGTATCTGAAAGCATTGGATCAAGAAAGAGGTTACCCAGTGTGCCGTCGGGCATAATCAGTGTTCCGCAGTTGATAGCTACCATTCCCAGTCCCATAGGGATCATCACCATAGGTTCGAGGATACCTTTCCAACCTAAATAGATTAGTAACAGACCGAGCAGTGCCAGAAAAACTCTTGCAGAAGCAAGTACCCATCCGCTTGCCATCATTGTACCAATACCTTGAAATAAGGTAGCAAAATCTATATTTTCCATAAATTAGTTTCCTTTTATTGTTTGTTGTTAGTAAGTTTCTTTGAGTTCTTCTTATTGACATGCGCCTGCTCTTCTTCCCGCAGAAAGAATTCACGGGTATCCTGCGAATAATAATAATTCACCAGATTATTTTCTGAAGCTCCCGGACTCACTCCATGATAATAGCCGGAGTAGCCAGTAAAGTTTCTGTCAATCCCCCTACTGTAGTCTTCACGAGAATCACCTAAAGCATCTTCATCTGCAATAGGTATCTGCCGGACTAATCTTTCCACCTTCTGCCGATGCTGCCGCCAGCGTCGTAACCGGAGTAGTTCCAAACGGTGGGAACTATAAAAGTCAAATGAATCAGCCGCATAAGCAATCAACTTAATGACCGCAGCGACAAAAAAACCGATGAGGAAAGTAAGCCCCATCATCGCAAGAGTAGACAGTAATAAATGAATCATAGCAATATAAAAATTAGGTTGTACAATCATATTCAAAATAAAGAAGAGGCGCCCAATGGTGAAACCATTATAAAATTTAGACACACATGAAAGTTAATCCCACTGGGCATTCCTCATCACCATATAAAAACAATCGGCGGATATTATTTGCCTGAAATCACTTCGGTATATATCCTTGCTTTTATACGACGTAACTCCCGTTTCACAACGGAAAACACAATATTTTAGTCCTTAAATACCTTATCATTAGTATTCAGGAGGTATATCATTCAACTGGGCTTTGGTAAATACAGGACCGTCTTTGCAGACATACAACTTCCCGACATTACACCGTCCACATTTTCCAACACCACATTTCATCCGGTTCTCCAAGGTGGTATAAATATTCTCATCGGCAAAGCCTAACTTCTCCAATACAGGAAAAGTGAACTTTATCATCACCGGAGGTCCGCAAACTATTGCCACGGAATCTGCACTGGCAGGTGCAGCAGCCTCAAGCACTGAAGGTACAAAACCGACCTTTCCTGTCCAGTCGGGAGTCTCGCCCCCGGGATCAACCGTGGTTATCAGATTGACATCCGGACGGTTTTCCCATTCTTTCAGTTCTTCTTTATATACCAAGTCGTTAACAGACTTGGCTCCGTAAACAATCGTTATATCTTTAAAATCTTCCCGCCTGTCCAATGCATTCCAGATGACGCAACGCATCGGCGGAAGTGCTATACCACCTGCAACGAACAACAGATTCTTTCCTTTCCACTCATCCAACGGAAATGTGTTTCCGAAAGGTCCGCGAAAACCGACGGTAGCTCCTTCTTCCAGTTTGGCAAGTCCGGTAGTCACCCGTCCTGCCTGGCGAAATGTACACTCGATATATCCTTTACGAGTAGGCGACGAAGCAATACAGAAAGTTGACTCTCCTTCACCAAACGCAGAGTATTCACCGAACTGTCCGGCTTTAAAGTGAAAAGCTTCTCCTTCCTTCTCGTCTTTAAATCTTAACCGGAAAGTCTTCACTCCCGGAGCTTCATGGGTTATCTTCTCAATCACCATCAGGTGCGGAAGATATATATTCGACTGCTCATTCATGGCTTGATATCGATATTAAGTGTTCAAGTATATTCATATCTACCGGGCAGGCACGCGAACAACGCCCGCATCCGGTACAACCGGTTTCCTGTATCCGTTCAGGCATATAGGAGAACTTATGCAAAATGCGCTGACGCCAACGGGTGCTTTGTGTCGGGCGCGGATTATGTCCGGACGTATGGAGGGTAAACAGCGAAAAGCCGCAAGAATCCCAACAACGGACACGATGACCGGACGAACCTTTGGCATCTTCCTGAATATCAAAACAGGCACAGGTTGGACAAACATAAGCGCATGCGCCACATCCCAAACAGCGTTCGGACTGTTGTTTCCAAACAGGACTGTCGAATGCTCCCGCCAACTTCTCACGTACATTATCAACATTGAAACGGGTGGGAACGGATGCCAGATATTGTTCCTTATCAATTTCTTCGGCAGGTGTATATTCTTTCACAAAGAATTTAACCAATGCTTTGCCTTTTGCTGTCAAGACTTCCACCAATGCACTCTGATCCGGCAACTCCGTAATCTGAATATCACTGCCGGCAGTATTACCGGGCCCCCCGTGAACGGAAGTACAGAAACATGATTCATCGCATTGTGCACAACTGAAGCTGATTAATGTCATTTTCTCCCGTCGGGCATTGTATAGTTTATCTTTATAATCCCAATTAAAAATGCCGGAAAGGGGTGCAACCCCTGCTGCATCACAAGGACGGATTTTCCAGAGAATCGTTTCGGGAATGGCATTAATATCCGCTTCCTGCAAAGTAGCTTCTTTCCCGTTTTTCTGATAAGAGAACAGAACTTCTGTTTTCGGGAACGCAAAGCGTTTAGCCGACTGGGTAGTCTGCACATAGTCCGTCGCTACCTCATCGTAAGAAGTCACTCTTTTGAAGTCTACTTTATCTCCTGAACGCACAGGAGCAAAAATATGCATTTCCTTTTTCACCATCTGGTGAAACCATTCTTGCAGACTGCTTTTACTGATATGTAGATTTTCCATTACTTTCTTTTAATGTATAAAGTTCTCTTTATCTTCTGCCTTGAAGGTAGAAAGTACATTTCCCGCAGGATTGATAGCACCGGGAGCAACCCCGAACTCGCCCTGAATGTCTTCCATCATACTTTGCGTCATCAAATGAAGAGGAATACCCACCGGACAGGCTTGCTTACAAGCGCCACAACCGATACAGCGTCCTGCCATGTGCATCACGCGGTTAATCTGCCACTCCATATTTGTCAGCGGAGCAGACCAGGGTTGTACCCACTGCGGACAATTGACCTCCACAATACACCGGCTGCAATAACACAACGGACAGGCAGCCCGGCAAGCATAGCATTTGATGCATTTCGACATTTCCTCCATCCAATATTTCCACCGCTCTTCACGACTCATCTTTTTCAGACGATCAATCAGTTGGAGATTTTCCTCACTAATAGTCAAGGGAAAATCTGCCAGATATGTTTTTATTTCATCGAATCCTTTAAACTGGATAACTTCTCCATGTCCGTCAACGGTCAGTACCAGAAGATTATCTTCTTTCAACTGGTTTTCGAATGCTAATTGAACAATCGTCCGTAATGCTGGAATCATAGCTGTTATAGCCACTTTGCCTGTTCCTGTTAATTCCCGTTTTGTCAGATAAACTGCGATATTATTCGTGCAACGGTCGTCCAGTATCAGCCTGTCGGCATTTTCAGCCTGCCGGCAAAAGAGAGGACGTGTTCCGTGATTTCCTTCTTCATAGCCTATCACAAGATTCACTTCTCCTTCTTGTAACAAAGCAACTGCTTTTTCTGTCAGTTTACTCATAGATAGCCTCCTTTTCCAAATAGTCCGAAGCTTTCTGATACTCCAGATAAGGTCCCAGTTCACGGATTCCGGCAACTGTCTCATTCACCAGATCAGCCCACTTGGCCCCCTCTGCCGCCGACACCCATGAATAACGGATACGACGTACATCAATTCCCAAGAAGTCGAGCAGTCCGCGGAATACAATCCAACGACGACGTGCGTGGAAGTTTCCGGATGTATAATGACAGTCATTCGGATGACAACCCGAAACGATAATTCCATCAGCACCTCCGGCAAAGGCTTTCAACAGTAACATAAAGTCAATTCTTCCTGTGCAGGGGAAGCGGACAATTTCTACATTAGTCGCATACTTCAACCTGCTCGTACCTGTCAGGTCTGCCCCGGCATACGTGCACCAATTACAGACAAAAGCTACAATGCGCGGTTCAAATTCCTGATTATTCTCGATCTTATTTTCGTTCATAGCTTACTCTCTTTTTAATGGTTCAGCAATGCCATCACTTCGGCATAGACCTGTTCATTGGAATATCCTTGTATATCAATAGATTTGGAACGGCAGAAAGCAACACAAGTACCACAACCCTGACAAAGTCCGGGATTTACTTTAGCTACGGTCTTTATTACATTTCCATTCCTGTCTTTTATTTCTTCACGTTCGATGGCCTGATAAGGACAAGCTGTCTGACACATGAAACATCCTACGCAAGTACTGAATAACGGAGGAGCAGTACGATTGACAACGGCTATCAATGGCTCCCGAACCAGATTTGCCTGTGAAAACAATCCTGCTACTTTCACAGCGGCTCCCGAAGCCATTCCCACTGTTTCGGGAATATCTTTCGGCGCCTGACAGGCTCCTGCCAGATAGATTCCGGCTGTATTCGTTTCCACCGGTTTCAGTTTGGGGTGAGATTCGGCAAAGAACTGATAAGGGTCATAAGAAATGTGCATCTTCTGCGCCAGTTCTTCCGCTCCCTTGTTGGCAACTCCCGCTGTAGCAAGCACTACCATGTCAGCTTCTATCTCGACAGGTGATGCTCCCAACAGGGTGTCTACTCCTTTAACAATCAATTTACCGTTCTTCTCATATATACGGGCGACGCGACCACGGACGTAATTCACTCCATCCTCTTCAATGGCACGGCGCACAAATTCTTCATAATTCTTTCCTCCGGCACGAATATCCATGTAGAACACGTACGATTCGCCACCATGCACCTTGTGCTGATAAAGCATCGCATGTTTGGCTGTGTACATACAGCATATCTTAGAGCAATAAGGAATTCCTTTGGCCGGATCACGGGAACCGGCACAGGCTACAAATACAATCTTTTGAGGAATCTGTCCGTCAGACGGACGGCGAATCTCTCCGAATGTAGGACCGGAAGCCGATGCCAGACGCTCAAACTGCAATCCGGTAATGACATCTTTATATTTCCCATATCCATATTCGGGAAAAAAGTCTGTATTCAACACATTGAATCCTGTAGTTACTACAATCGCTCCGACTTCTTCGGTGATAATACGATCCTCTTGTCCGAAACGGATAGCCCCCGTAGGACATAGCTTTTCACAGACTCCGCATTTACCATTGCGATAATGGGTACAATGTTCTTTATCAATCACCGGTTTATTGGGCACTGCTTGCGGAAAAGGAACATAAATAGCTGTACGCATTCCCAAACCGGCATTAAATTCGCTCGGTATCTTTTTGTTGGTACATTTAGTCGTACAAAGTCCGCAACCGGTACATAATTTCTCATCAATGCTCTTCGCTTTCAGGCGTATACTGGCTTTAAAATTACCGATAAATCCTTCCACATGCTCCAGTTCGGCATACGTATAAAGAGTGATATTCGGATGCTGCGCTACTTCCACCATTCGGGGAGTAAGAATACACTGCGAACAGTCTAATGTAGGAAAAGTTTCCGAAAGCTGTGACATGTGTCCGCCGATGGACGGTTCTTTCTCTACCAGAATGACCTGATGTCCGCAATTGGCGATGTCCAGACTTGCCTGAATTCCGGCAATTCCTCCTCCAATCACCAGTGCTTTTTTGGTGATAGGAACCTGAATGGGAACCAAAGGATGATTCCGCTTTACCTTTTCAACCAGACTTTTGACAATATCAACAGCCTTACGGGTAGTTGCCTCCCCTTTCTCATGTACCCAGGAGCAATGCTCACGAATATTAGCTATCTCGCACAGATAAGAATTCAATCCGGCTTCCGCACATGCTCTCCGAAAGGTAGGTTCATGCATTCGCGGAGAACAGGCAGCAACGACAACACCATCCAATCCATATTCTTTAATGGCGTTCTTAATCAATGTCTGTCCCGGATCGGAACACATATATTTATAATCAATGGCATAGGCAACGCCTTCCATTTCTTTTGCCGCCTCGGCCACTTTTTCGCAGTCGACAGTTGCACTGATATTTTCACCGCAATGGCAGATAAAAACTCCTATTTTAGACATACTTCCGCCTCCTTCAAATTTACAGCTACAAAATGACGTCCCAGTCCCAATTCCTTGGGAGTCAGTCCGACAGCCAGTCCGATAGCCTGTGTGATATAAAGAACCGGTATGGTAACAGTTTTTGCCAGATAGTGGTTAATAGCAGGGCGACGCATATCCAAATTAGAATGACACATCGGACAAGCCACAATCACAGCTTCCGCTCCCCGGTCGTCAGCATCTTTCAGAATATTTCCCGAGAGACGTCCTATAAGGTCTGTGCGAGAAACGGACAAACCCGCACCGCAACACTCCGTTTTGAAAGCCCAGTCAATAGGAGTGGCACCAATCAGAGACATGATTTTGTCCATGCTTTGCGGATCTTCCAGACGGTCGAAGTTTAATATTTTATGGGGACGCACCAGCAAGCAGCCATAGTAACAAGCCACTTGATGAGCAAAAGGACGTACTATCTTCTCTTTTAATGCATCCAACATATATTTCTCTATCATCTGGATGACATTCAATATTTTCACATTACCGAGGTAGCGCATTCCAACTGTAGTCAGTATTTCATCCTTCAATACTTCATTGTTCAATAATTCATATTGAGCAACACTCAAACGATTGTAACAGGAAGCGCAGGGGACAACGATTTCTTGAAATCCCTGTTGTTCTGCCAAAGCCAACACACGGGTAGGTAAGGCCAGAGACAGTTGTTTACTCATGGAGTGAGCTGCCGTTGCGCCGCAACAATTCCAGTCTTTCAACTCGATCAGTTCGAGTCCCATCACCTGTGCCAGTGCTTTGACTGATTCATTGTATTCACGAGAAGTTCCGTTTAGCGAACATCCCGGATAGAAACCGATTTTCATAGCTACTTTTGAGTCTTTTCAATGGTTTGTGCAAATATCTTTTTGATCTTATTCTCATCTTTTACCCGTTCCGGAAAAAGGTTGAGCTTCCCTTTGAGGAACATTACAGGAGCCACATTCAAATCCTGTGTCAAACGTAAGGTACGGGCTTTAAACCCTGCAACTAATCCGACTTCGTAGAGCCTTCCCGTTCTTTTCACTGATTCGAGAAAAGCGGAGTGAAAAGCTACGACAGGACGTGATTCTTTATGGATGCATCTTTCTTTACGGGATCTCTCACGCAGATAGTCCATCACTTTGGGAATGTTGATCTCTTTAGGGCACCTCGCAATACAGTTTTCGCAATTCAAGCAAATCCAGATGGCATTGGAACTTAACACACGACGGTCATTTTGAGCATTTTTTGTCTGCAACAACCGGAGAATATAGCTGGGAGCATAATCCATCTCCTCTGACAGCACACATCCGGCCGTACACTTACCACACTGGTAGCAATAAGACACATTAATACCCGTCTTTTGTTCCAAGTCACAGGAAATACATTCTTTGTTTTCCATGTTGACATGAATAAAATAGATAATAAATAAAATAAAGGAAAAAGTGGCAGAGGGGATCAGAATAACAGGCACACCTCACCCTACCCAAAGACAAGAGTAGAGTCTAAATAAGAATATGCGCCAATGTGTAAACGTAATACTTACACGAATATTTAGTGTAATTAACATCAAGGTCGGTATGACCCAAACGATTCTCCGGAAGCAGAACATTCAGAGAGCTCAATATCTGTATAATCACAGTATTGGTATTGAACTTCAGGTTCTTGAAAGGAACAATGCTTCTCGGAAAAGAGATATTGTCAAAAATGCAGTCACTAACTTTACAATTGGATGTTTCGTCAACAAACTGTGAACGAGAATCTTTGCCCGACTTGTCAAAGCCGGCAGAAGAAATGCAGCAACATGACTCTGCTTTATATTGCATATCATTAGCCGAGATTCCTGTTTCTTTCTGAAATCCCTGCAATTCTTTATCGGAAACATTACTAAATCCCAATACCAGAAATGCGCATGCTAATATGCAAAAAATATATTTAGCCATAATTTGCTGCAAACGTAATCATTCTTTTCCGAAAAAACGCATTAAGGACAAGAATTAACGATTATTCATATAGATTCTTTCCTACAAGCCATGTACAACTTTCATCAATTGCTCACCTAAACCTATTGTATATCCTTGAGAAACAAAGACTACCCTATTAAATGTATCTGCAATAATAAACACTGGCAGAATGGAGTTATTCAAATTCATCGCTTGCACAATTTCTTTCCGAATGCTATCATCAGTATCAATACCGTAAGTGATGGTAGACGGTAGTCCTTTGAATTCGTCGGCATTAAATTTTTTGTATTGTTCTTCCGAAGGGAAAAGAAAGACCATCTTACGCCCCCATTGTTCGAAGTCATTGCCCAAAGCGGCTATATCTCTTAGTGCATGATTGGTAGGCTCCTGCCCTACCCCAAGAACAGCTACTACAAAATAGCCACGCCCACAGGTTTGCAGAATACTCTGTTTTGACAAAGATATCACTTTCTCTCCTATTCCCTCCACCGGTGCAAAAAGCGATTCGGAATTGAAATTACCGATAACAGCCACTTTTTCTCCGGATTCACGCAAATGATAAGGTACTTTGGTCGCTACAGGTTTGAATTCGTCTTTCTGTGCAGGTAATACAAAAGAAGAAATTCTCGCCAACACACCTCCATCAGCAAGCCTTGTGCCAGTAACCAACAAGTAATATCCGGTATCCAATGTCCCTATATATCGCAACTCGGGATGTTCTTCGTCACAGCTAATCAATTCTGGTCTGCCCTCCCGCAACCTGGAAATGGTAAACTTATTATAATACTTTACTCTCTTATCATCACGAGCAATTGCCTTACCGTCCTCATAAAAACGATAAATGCCTCTGGATGCCTCCACTTCTTCTTGTTTATCGAAATCAACTTCCACATATCTATTATCCCCCCATTCATCCTTTTCAGGATCCATATAGCTTATGCGTCCATCCATCTTTCTCATATCAGCAGCAATATTCAGGCTACGCGCCAAAGCCACAAAGAAAATATCCCGTGAAAATGAATCCGCCACCTTCGCACGCCAAATCCCTTCCGGAGAAATAGGAATACGCAGAAAGTTATTTTCCTCATCAATCGTAATATTACGGTTTACCCATTCAACTAAAGCTTGCGGATGATTTCGAAAGGTATCTATTTCCGTTTCGGAGAACTTAGACTGAAAGAACGATTTATAAGGCGTCAATACCTCCGTTGAAATACGGGGAGCAAGTATGTCATAAATATCTCCAACCGAAGCATCCATACAGCGCAAGGAGGGTATAACACAATCATATAAATAGTTAGGAACATCTTTCGTATTCAATAAATGATCAATCAATACTTCATAAGGTACATCACGAAGATCTTTTTTAGTAAGCACAGACAACAAAGCCGCTCCTTTCATTAATTTTCCCTGTCGGTCTGCCTCATTCAGAAAACGAACCAATACATCATGATTTCCTCTTGATTCCACTAAGAAAGAAGCCAGTGCCTTCCTTACAAACGAACCTGATTTTCCCTTCAAACAGGCTATAATGGAATCAGCTTGTTCCGCAGTCGGGAAAGTAGCGACATAAGCATTGCGAATCGAATCCTCCTGCATCATTCTCCGGTCATTCTCCGCCCGCTGCTCTGGCGTTACTTCCGGTAAAATAGGATTCTCAACAGGAGGAACGATATCAATATCCTCTTCAAATATATCTCCTTCCTTCTTATCAAGTGTCAATGTCAATTCCGGTTGCTTGCTGAAGGATAGCTTGGAAAAGCCGAATGTCCCTTTATCGGAAGCCCATACCAACATATCTCCCTTACCGGCCGTTAATGACACTTGACCACTGGCATCAGTATATTTAGTAGCCACTGTATAGAACTCCGCATAGTTATATACTTTAAACTCCACTCTTGCTCCGGTGACAGGTTGTCCATTCCTATCTTTCACCGTTACCAACGCTTTTGCGATTGGAGCATAATTCTCCGTTACATTGATTTCCGTATAATTCGGTGTCTCAAGCATGATCTCTTCCGGACCGTTGTAACGTCCGAAAACCTTGGTATGCATCAACATTCCCCGACTGGCAGGGGAATTAAACCATCCCAAGTTCAAAACCGGTTCCGGTTCACAGGCTCCGAAGAAATACCAATGTCCATCCGCCCATGCTTCCACCCAAGCATGATTGTCATCCGTATGCGCCCAGCGGGGCGTATACACTTGCCGTGCCGGAATACCGACCGCCCGGAGCGCAGCCACCGTAAAGGTAGACTCTTCGCCACAACGCCCATACGCTGTTTTGACGGATGCCAATGGTGAGCTGGTACGCGCGTCACTCGGACGATAGACTACTTTCTCATGACACCAGTGATTCACCTCCAATATCGCGTCTTTCATCGGCAGTCCCTTCACCCTGTCTTTCAGTTCACCATAAAACACACGGCGGGAATCATCCAGATTCTCGTTATTCACCCGGATCGGCAGAACAAAATGACGGAACACTTCATCGGGAATCTCTTTGCCCCAAGGCATCTCGTCACGTGTCTGCTTCGACAGCCGGACATTCTCCAAGTAATAATCTCCCGGATAGTCCGTCACATCCCCTATCGGCATATAAGCGTAGAGAAACATCAATGCTTCGCGCTCGTAGACTGACAAAATAGAATCGGCAAAGATTGCAAATAAATCTCCGTGAGGAAGTGCCTGTTTTTTCTGCTAAAGTCTTGAGCTACTTGATTCCGGTAGGATTCTTCTTTGAGGAAGTGAGCATTGTTACAAGCAAACAGTACAATCGACAAAATCAGGACGCACAAAAGATGGGTGAATGTTTTCATATAAGTGTTTGGTTTATTCTATTAATAAGGTTGCTGACTGACAAAAATAGAAGAATATTTTCTGAATACCTAGATAAGTACATAAAAATGTGATAGATAAGAATAATATTGTCATTGATGAGAAAATCCAGGAATTTTGTAACAGGTTTGTAATATAGACCGTGTTCGAACCCTTATAAAAAGAAAATTCAAAAGAAAAAGAAGATTTTTATGTTTTACAGCATATAATTCGAAAACAATTTGTATCTTTGCAGTGTTATTAGAGAAAACAAGATGTAAAACCGCTCTTCAAAACGTGGAGGGCAAAAAAAGAGGAAACAAATTATGAAAAAGAATGCAAATGAAAAGATTATGATGTTACAGTACCGTATTAAACGCTATCAAGCAATGGGAAATGGTGCAATGTGCCAAACCCTGAACGGTAAACTTCAAAAACTGCTGTCACAGCAGGTTGCCATGTAAATAAACACACTAATTATAATAAATAGAGCGAGGAACTTTCGAGTATCCTCGCTTTTTTTATACATTTGCAGAAGAAAGATAATAAAACACATTATGAAAAAGCTATTTATGTCGGTTGCGCTCCTCTTATTGGTCGTAACCTCTTTTGCACAAACACCCGGTTATGAGTTCACAACCGTTGTATCCCACCAAGCAACGCCTGTTAAAGATCAGGGTTCCACAGGAACCTGCTGGTGCTTTGCCACCGCTTCTTTCATGGAGTCGGAACTGCTCCGAATGGGAAAAGGAGAATATGATCTCTCGGAAATGTTTATCGTCCGCCAAAAGTACATGAATCAGATGGAGGACAATTATCTCCGTCGTGGTAAAGGAAGTATCGGTGAAGGAAGTTTGGCACACACTTTCAAAAACGCTTATAAGAAAGCGGGAATCGTTCCGGAAGAAGTGTACACCGGATTGCCGGGCGATAAGAAAGACCACAATCACGGAGCATTGTCACGCTACCTTAAAGCATTGGTAGACGCAAATATTGAATCTAAAAAGCGTACTCCGCAATTTGATGCGCTTATTAATAATCTGTTCGATATTTATCTGGGCAAGCTTCCCGAAAAATTCACTTATAAAGGAAAAGAATATACTCCTCAATCTTTCACTGAAAGTCTGGGATTGAATATGGATGATTACGTTGAGTTGACTAGTTTCACTCACAAGCCTTATTATGAGACATTCTCGCCTGAAGTTCCCGACAACTGGGAAAACCAGCCGATGTATAATCTTCCGTTGGACGAACTGGTCGGGGCTATCGACTATGCACTAAACAAAGGATATACCGTATGTTGGGACGGTGACGTAAGCGAACAGGGGTTCTCTTTCAAGAACGGAATCGCCATCAATCCGCAAGTGGAGGATGTGAAAGATTACTCGACTACCGACCGTGCCCGTTTTGAGAAAATGCCTAAATACGAACGAATGGACGAAGTGTTCAAGTTTGAGCATCCTTATCCGGAAATCAACGTAACACCGGAAATCCGTCAGGATGGTTACGAGAAGTTTGTGACAACTGACGACCACCTGATGCACATCACCGGCATTGTGAAAGATCAGAATGGTACTAAATATTATATCACCAAGAATTCCTGGGGAGCGGATAGCAACAAATCCGGAGGTTATCTGAATATGTCTGAAAGCTATGTACGTGCTAAAACAATCTGTGTGATGGTACACAAAGATTCTCTGCCTAAGGAACTGAAGAAGAAACTCGGTATTCAATAAATCGCATGAAATCAGTCCCGAAGGGAGATTGGCTGTTTCATACATTTATTTATTCGGAACTCTCCATTATATTCATATAACAAAAGAAATAGGGCAACGAAGTATCACTACTTCACTGCCCTATTTTTTTTGTTAACCTACTATATTAAATCCTTTGCTCTTTATTTCTTTTTCAATGTCACATCGCTGATTTCTACAACGCCGCCTTTGTTCTGGGAGAGAATAGCCACATAACAATCTTTCAGAATAGCAGCATCATCGTCTGTATCAGACACTTCCAAGTTAGCATTTGCTTTCTTGCTGCTAATAGCATTTACCACTTGTCCCATATCATAGTAAACCACTACTTTAGTCCATTTACCGGCCTCTTTAATTTTAAAATTGTATTGTGCACCCGAAGCATTCGGTTGAGCATCCGCGTCATAGTCTCTACGCATGAAGAAAGTAGTATTGTACTTGCCATTATCATTCTTTTCCTCATTGGTCTGTTTGATGTATACACTGACCGGAGTTCCTGCTTCTTTAGCTTTTGCATAGAAAGTAAGAACATAGATACCTTTGTCCAAACCATCGGTAATACGTTGTCCCAGGAAAGCTTTATACCAAGAGAGATTCTTTTCAGCACCGGAGTTATCCAATTTCATTGCATTCGGATATTTGGCATCTCCTGTTTCTTCCCAAGCAATAGTAGTTACACCGTCAGCTTCATTATTCATGATAAACCACTCTCCTGCGGTAGCTTTGTTGGCATTAGTCACTTTAGTCTTTACTTCAGTGGCGAATTTTTCGTTTTTTATCAGGTTCTGCGCACTTACGCTTGCTCCTGCTAGGACCAAAAGACCGGCAAATAACACTTTTTTCATCTTACTGTGATTTAATTGTTTATACTTTATTTTTTCTAGCTTTAAAAATCTATTTCATCCTACTTCACTTGTTGAATAACAAATCCATATTTACCAGTCACTTTCTTTTCTTCAGTCTTTAGTGTGATACGGTAAATCTCTTTGCCCCATACGTTAGACAGGCGCGGATCATCCAGTTTGATTGTTTCCAATTCGGCTTTAAACTGCGGCGGATAGTTCATTTCCACCTTTTGTCCCTTTACTTCGATGCGGATTTTTCCGGCTGACGGGAAAGTCACATTGCCCCAAGTTAAAAAGTTCATTTGATTAGGAGCAATAGCTTCATCCAACGTATAAATATCACCAATAATGAGTTTTTTATCATCAAGAGCATAAGAGCGAACCCAGCTTTTCACTTTCGCTTCTGCCGGATAAGCAGTAGCTATATCCGTAGAGAACATCCGTTTCTTCTCATTGCAAACGGTATTGGTAGCTTTATACTCCTGCCCGAATTTCTGCGGTACTCCGTTAATCATCGGCAAGTTATGATAGTTGCTCTGCATGGTCCAGATGGTATAGCGGTCCTTGCCGAACGTCTGTTTGGTATATGTACCTACACCGGCATCAATTATCACAGGAATTGTATTTACATATAAAGAAAAGGTTCCTACATCGTTGTGGTTATGACTTTCGTTATTAAATCCGCCTTTAGCGGCAACAAACATACCGTTCTTATTCTTCATATAACAGAATTCCGTTTCGGGATACCAGGTTACATCCGGCATATCATGTTTCGGAGTTGCTTTTGCCAGCTCATTACAGCAAAGTAGAGATTGAAGCGAACGAAAAGCATCGTTTCCCATGGTAGCATACGGTTTTCTTCCATTCAACAGGTATGCGGCAAAGTGCATCATTTCATCGCTGTTTACAGCTTTACCGAAGCGATAGATTAACAAAGGATCGCCCCCGCCTTGTGCCGATGCATCAGCAAAATTCACCCCCCAACCATTGCCCACGTATGAGCGGGACATATATTCTCCCATCCGGCGAATCATCGGTTCCTTGAAAAGAGATACTTTCCCATCTGTTCCATCGGAAAGTATCTGGAGATAATCATACATTTTCCCGGCTGCATGTCCCCAATAAGAAGGACCTTCTTCACAAGCACCATCAGCCTTTACAAAATTGATGAACTTATCTACCGACTGCATGCTGCGCCAAACAGCCTTTGCCAGGCGGTCGCGATCATTCTCTAATAAAAGATAGCATTGCAATACATTGGAGTTACACCAGGGATTCCAGTTATTGATAATCATTCCCGGTTTCCATTGGAAAGCCATCCACCATTCCCGGTCATTGTTCATATAAGGATCGAGAATACGTTCCTGCAAAGTATGACGCAAGCGCTGAGAAATTACAGGATCTATTTTATCGAAAGAATCATGGAAGAAGTAATATACCCACGACAGCATGGAACCGAAATTTCCCGAACCCAAATCAATCACCTGTTCGCGATAATCGGGCAAAGAGCGTTTGGTGCTCTGGCGTACCAGATGGGCAGAAAGTACCCAGGAAGTCATCTCGCAACTGTAAAATGCTCCATTTATCAACTGGTCGATAAACCGTCCTTTTCCTTCGGCAAGTTCGGCAAGCATCAGCGCATTGATTGCTTTCCGGTTGGCCTCATAGGGATTTTGCATAATATTCCGTTCACCACTGCGTTCATATTCCAGGTAATCGGTAGCACGGATTACTTTCCATTCGTAATTAAGCATTTTCTCTCCGGTACGAATCAGGCTTTCTTTATTGGTACCCAACAATTCGTCCCAGTTGGCACGGTCGTTATAAGCAGGATAAGGTACCCACTTCTGATTCATCACCAACGCTTCTTTCAGTTGTTCTTCACTACCGGCAGCTTTTTGCAAAAGATTTCGTTCAGTATATGCATGTGCGGAGATACCTGCCATGAAAAGCAGGCAGAAGGAAATAAAAATACGGTAAAACGTGTTTCTCTTCATGATATTAAAAAGTTAGATTTCTTTTTTGTGATGAGGCAAAGATACGCAAGTTACGGTAAAACGGAGGTATTTAATTATCCGTAGTTGGGTACAAAATCATCCATTTAGTATCAAAGTTTGTTTGCCTTTGACTATTGTATATTCGCTAAAATGAATACTTTTGCATATATGAGTACGAAGAAACAGCCAACTATCCCCATGCACCGAATGGATGTTAACACACCATTCGGTATGCAATTCGGTTATTATGAAACTGATAGTAAATATGCTGAAAACACAAAATCAGAAAAATACATAGCTCACCGAGATGATTATTATTTATTCCTATTCATAGATACAGAAGAAACAATATTGACTATTGATTTTGAAGACATCCGAGTACAGGGAGAACAAGTATTTTATGTCCGCCCCGGCCAAGTACACTTCACACCTGTAATGCGAAAAGCGAAAGGATATTTTTTGGCTATAGACCCTGTATTAATCGAAAATCATTTCAGAAACCAGTTTGAAAAACAACTTACTACACAAAAACCGATAATGCCAGACGCATCCTTTTCGGATAAACTGGCTCAAACGGCTCATTTACTGCATACAATCATACAAGAAAAGCCCACTACTTTCGGCGAACAGATTACATTAAATGTAGCAAATGCATTTATAGGGATTATAGCAGAACAATATTCCAAACAACAGGAAGAGTTACATTATTCCAAAACCCGTTCGCTATTTATAGCACATCAATTTCAGGCATTACTATTGGATAATGTAAGAACATTGAAAAGTCCAATTCAATATGCTAAAGCATTAAATTATTCGCTTTCACACCTCAACGAATCGGTGAAAATCACAACCGGATTTCCTATAAGTTATTGGATACATCAACAGGTGGTTCTGGAAGCTAAACGACTGCTTTATTACACAGATATGGATGTAAAAGAGATTGCTTTCTCTCTGGGATATGAGGACCCTACCTACTTCTCACGCCTCTTTTCCAAAGTTACAGGAATGTCTCCAGGAGCTTTTAGACAAAAATTCCACAAATAGTCCAATATATTCCCTGTTTATTCTATTTTCTGCCCAATTACACCGTTGTAACTTTGCAGGCGTAACAAAATCATTGAAACAATATCTGCAAAAGAAATGAATACATTATATATTATTTTAGCAAGCCTGATCTTGTTCTTTATACTCGGTCATTTTCACAGGCGTAAACGTGCAAAGAGTAAAGTTGTTCATGTAGTTGATAATCAATGCACCGGATGCAAACGCTGTATGAAAAGATGTCATCACAAAGTATTGGATTTAGTAAACGACAGTACAGGAGCGCATATAGCAGTAGAATATCCTGAAAGATGTACTGCCTGCGGGGATTGTGTCACAGTATGTAAATTCAACGCTTTAGAATTAATAGACCGTAGCAATAAACGTAACAATAGATAACTCATAAAAAAACACCTACTTCCAATCACTAAATTCAAAGCTCAACTGTTCCCAAACGCCTTTTTCCCCGGTATCTTCCCGTGGATTGGAAACGGAAAGCCCTATCAACCGGATGGGATGATGTTCATAATCCACCTCCTTCAGCAGTTGTTTAGCCAAAGGCAGGATCACATCAAGAGTAATTAGTTCTTTGGATTGGGTTATGCTCCGGGTTATCTGACTAAAATCATGGAATTTGATTTTCAACGTCAATGTATTTCCCTTGAAATCATTATGTTCCAGACGTCCTACCAGGTCCACTGCCACATGATACAGTTCGATAATAACCGATGAGCGTTGCGAAATATCCTTCTCCAAGGTATGTTCGCAGCCAATGGACTTACGGATACGTACCGCCTCTACCGGACGAAGATCGATTCCCCGGGCACAATCATAATACAATGCTCCTACCTTTCCGAACTCACGCAGCAGCATAGCCTGCGAACATGCACGCAACTGTTCGCCGTTATGAATACCCAATGAGTGCATTTTCTTTGCCGTCACCGGACCTACCCCCCAGAAACTCTCGATAGGCAGACGCGCAATAAAATCCATCGCCTGATCGGGATGGATGGTACACAGCCCGTCCGGCTTACGATAATCGGACGCTATCTTTGCTAGGAATTTATTGTAGGATATGCCGGCAGATGCTACAAGATTAAGTTCATTCCGTATTTTCTGCTTGATTTCCTTGGCAATATCTACAGCCAACAAAATACCGGGCTTATTCTCTGTCACATCCAGAAAAGCCTCATCCAGTGACAGTGGCTCAATGATATCTGTATATTCGTGGAAAATTTCATGGATTTGCCGGGAGACTTCATGATACACTTCCATCCGTCCGTGAACAAAGATAAGTTGTGGACACATCCGTTTTGCTTTCGTCGACGCCATGGCCGAACGTACTCCATAGCGACGTGCCTCATAACGGGCAGCCGCCACTACTCCCCGTTCTTCCGCATACCCCACTGCAATAGGTTTTCCGCGCAACTCGGGATTGTCACGCTGCTCTACGGATGCG
>OGJS01000628.1_pt1 | contig 20532 bp, 5 predicted proteins | sample 1572241 | NCBI WGS metagenome assembly OGJS01 (sample SAMEA2582145, study PRJEB24529) | metagenome | biome: Human gut stool | place: China | collected 2011 | reverse complement strand
AAAATAAAGAAATCATTTCCATCGATATTTCCGGTTTGGAAGCTGGTACTCAATACCGTGGTTCCTTCGAAGAAAATATCCAAAACCTTATCAAAGAGGTTAAGGCTGCTGGTAATATTATCTTGTTCTTCGACGAAATCCACCAAATCTTGGGTGCTGGTTCCACAGGTGATGGTCAAGGTTCTAAAGGCTTGGCGGATATCTTGAAACCTGCCTTGTCCCGTGGTGAAATGACTGTTATCGGTGCTACAACACAAGATGAATACCGTAACACAATCATGAAAAACGCAGCTCTTGCTCGTCGTTTCAATGAAGTTAAGGTCAATGCACCATCTCCAGAAGATACTTTCAAAATTTTACAAGGCATTCGTCCATTGTATGAAGCGCATCATAACATTGAATTGCCAGATGCTGTGTTGAAAGCAGCTGTAGATTATTCCGTACAATACATTCCTCAACGTAGCTTACCAGATAAAGCTATTGACTTGATCGATGTAACAGCAGCTCACTTGGCTTCCCAACATCCTGTAACTGATATTAAAACATTAGAAGCAGATATTGCAGAAGCTAAAGCAAAACAAGAAGAGTTTGCTCAAAAAGAAGATTATGAATCCGCTATTAATGAAAAAATGCGTATTCAAAAATTACAACAAGAAATCGACAACCACACTGAAAATCAAAAGGTAGTGGCTAAGGTTAATGATGTAGCGGAAGCCGTTGAAAGAATGACAGGTATCCCTGTATCTCAAATGGGTGCATCTGATATTGAACGCTTGAAAGACATGAAATCTCGTTTACAAGCTCATGTAATCGGTCAAGATAAAGCAGTAGAAGCTGTATCTAAAGCAATCCGTCGTAACCGTGCAGGCTTTGACGAAGGTAACCGTCCAATCGGTAGCTTCTTATTCGTAGGTCCTACTGGTGTTGGTAAAACAGAATTGGCTAAACAATTAGCACTTGATATGTTTGGTAACAAAGATGCTATCATCCGCTTGGATATGTCCGAATACAGTGATCGCACAGCAGTTTCCAAATTGATTGGTGCTACAGCTGGTTATGTTGGTTACGAAGATAACTCCAACACATTGACTGAACGCGTTCGTCGTAATCCTTACTCCATCGTATTGTTCGACGAAATCGAAAAAGCAGATCCTCAAGTTATTACATTGCTTCTTCAAGTATTGGATGATGGTCGCTTAACAGATGGTCAAGGTAACACAGTAAACTTCAAAAATACTGTTATCATTGCTACATCTAACGCAGGCTTTGGTTATGGTCAAGATAATGACGATGAAAACAAAGTTGATGTAATGGAACGTATCGCTCCATTCTTCCGTCCAGAATTCTTGAACCGTTTCAATGCAGTTATCGAATTCAATCAATTGAAAAAAGAAGACTTGAAGAAAATCGTAGATTTGATGCTTGATCAAGTTAATAAAACTTTAGCTAAAAAAGAAATTACTCTTGATGTAACTGAAGCAGCTAAAGAATTATTGATGGAACAAGGTTATGATAAAACTATGGGCGCTCGTCCATTACGTCGTGTTATCGAATCTGAAATCCGCGATAATGTAACTGATTTCTACTTGGATCACATCGATGCAAAACACTTGCTTGCTGATGTTGTAGATGGTCACATTGTAATTAGCGACAAAGATGCTGCTAATACATCTGATGATAAATCTACAGATGATAAAGCTGCAGACGACAGCAAACAAGCTGATGATGCTGCATCCAAGGATAATAAATAATCGATAGGCTATCGACACTAACTAATGAATCCCTTACAACTCTCTCCATATACAAACTAATGATAGACCTATTGATACTGAGAGCACCCCACATAATGTGGGGTGCTTTTTTGTGTCTTAATATGCATTTTAATATATGTATTAATAAAGAAATTTTGTATACATGACAAAAATCATTGCTAATATATCGATTTATTTTGTATAATCATAACTACAAATTCGATATTCTATAGAATTTAAAAAAGAGATGAAGAAAGGGAGGAGATTATTGATGTCACATTATGTAGATCTAAATAGCGATTTAGGTGAAAGTTTTGGCAACTACACATTAGGCATGGATAGTGAAGTGTTAAATCACGTCACAAGTGCTAATGTTGCTTGCGGATGGCATGCTGGGGATCCTCTCATTATGGATGCTACAGTTCGCATGTGCAAGGAGAAGGGCGTAGCCGTAGGGGCTCATCCTGGATATCCTGACTTAATGGGCTTTGGTCGTCGAGCAATGGCAGTCAATCCTGTAGAGGCTAAAGCCTATATGATATATCAAGTGGGTGCATTGCAAGCCTTCTGTGATAGTTATGGTGTTACATTACAACATATGAAATTACATGGCGCTTTTTACAATACTGCTTGTGTCACTCCTGCATTGGCAGATGCCGTATTAGATGGCTTACAAGCGGTCAATCCTAAAATTGCAGCCATGGTTTTAAGCGGTAGCTATATTGCTAAAGAAGCGCAACGCCGAGGTATTCCTGTGATTCAGGAGGTCTTTGCTGACCGCGGTTATACTGATGAAGGTACATTGGTACCTCGTACAGAACCTGGCGCTTTTATAAAAGACCCTCAAGAGGCTCTTGAACGAGTTCTTATGATGGTTACAGAAGGCAAGGTTGTCACTAATACAGGTAATACTATTGATATTGTAGCTGATTCCGTATGCGTACACGGCGATAACCCAGAAGCGATAGCTTTCACAAATTACATCCGTGAAGGCCTTACAAGAGCAGGTGTTACAGTGGCTAATTTTCAAAACCGTAAATAGTAAAACGGCCATTAGAAAATAAGCAATACATAGCAAATACGTAATAAATAGTGAATACGTAATAAATAGTGAATACGTAATAAATAGTGATTATGTAGTAAATAGTAAATATGTAGTAAATATGTAGTAAATATGTAGTAAATAGTAAGTACATAATAGATAGTTAATAAATTATTGTGTGGAGGTTTTTATGAAACCAATTTCAGGTAAAGCAAGTTTATCTGTCCTCTTGGGGGCAGCTTTCTTGATGGCTACGTCCTCTATTGGGCCCGGCTTTATGTTACAAACGGCGGCATTTACAAATGACTTAAAAGCAGATTTTGCATTTGCCATCATTGTGTCTGTTATTTTTTCAATTATTGCACAGCTTAATGTGTGGACCATCATTGGCATATCTAAAATGCGTGGTCAAGATATTGCGAATAAAGTATTGCCAGGACTTGGCTATTTCGTAGCATTCTTGATTTCTCTTGGGGGTCTTGCGTTCAATATCGGTAACATTGGGGGCGCATCTATGGGCCTAAACATTGTGTTTGGTATTGATACAACGACTGCAGCGGCTATTAGTGGTATCTTGGGTATTCTATTATTCGCATCTCCAAAAATGGGTGGTGTACTAGACAACACAGCTAAAATTCTTGGTACTGTTATGCTGGTATTGATTGGCTATGTAGCATTCTCTACAAATCCGCCAGTGGCTGAAGCAGCTACTCATGCGGTGGCACCAACTCATTATCCTTGGCTTGCAACTATTACCCTTATCGGTGGTACCGTAGGTGGTTACATTACATTCTCTGGCGGTCACCGCCTCATTGATGCAGGTATTACTGGTCAAGAACATTTGAAAGATGTACGTCGTGCAGCCTTCATGGGTATGTCCGTAGATGCCGTGGTTCGTATCTTGTTATTCTTGGCAGTTCTTGGTGTAGTATCCATGGGCTTTGCCTTAGATCCTAAGGACCCAGCTGGTTCTGCATTCCTTCTTGGTGCTGGTGAAATCGGCCATAAATTGTTTGGTATTGTATTCTTCTGTGCAGCCTTAACATCTGTAGTAGGTGCGGCGTACACATCTGTGTCCTTCTTAAAAACATTATTCAAAGTAGTAGAACGCAATGAAAAATTGACTATTATGACATTCATCTTCGTTTCTACATGTATTTTGATCTTCATTGGTAAACCAGCATCCTTGTTGATTTTGGCTGGCTCCGTAAACGGTTTAATCTTGCCGATTACATTGGCAGTAATGCTCTTTGCTACTCATAAATCTGAAATCGTAGGAGACTACAAACATAATAAACTGTTATACTATACAGGATGGATTGTAGTACTCGTAACAGCTTACATCGGCGTTACATCCTTACAAGGCATTGCTAAATTACTTGGTTAATTTGATAATTGTGAAAGTACCATTATTTTCGTTTGAAGGTAATGGTTCTTTCTGGTTTTAGGAAGGAGATACCTATGAAACCTATAATTTCACCTGTAGGGGATTGCGCTATCTCTATTGATTTTGGTCAAGTCATCGATCCAAAGATTAATCGACATATTCGTCAAACGATAGAGCGAATTCAAGAGCTGAATCTAGAGGGTATTATTGAATTAGTACCTACCTATTGTGCATTGCTTTTGCAATATGATGCTATGTTATACTCCTATGCAGAATTGTGTAACATCATTGAGCCTACATTGGAGCAGACTGTAACAGATAATGCTAATGAACTTGTTACCGTCGTGGAAATTCCCACCGTGTACGGTGGTGAGTTTGGTCCAGACCTTGGTTTTGTAGCGTCTCACAATAATCTAAGTGAAGAAGATGTTATAGCTATTCATAGTGGTACAGACTATTTAGTTTATATGTTAGGCTTTATTCCTGGTTTTACCTATTTAGGTGGCATGGATCCACGTATAGCAACGCCTCGTTTGTCCTCACCAAGAACATTGATACCTGCAGGTTCTGTAGGCATTGCGGGAGCTCAGACTGGCACGTATCCATCCGACTCTCCAGGGGGCTGGCAAATCATTGGCCGTACACCGGTAACCATGTATGACATGTCCAAGAAACAAGCGGCGCTATTGAGTGCTGGCGACTATGTGCGCTATGTGCCGATAGATGAAGCGGAATATAATCGTATTAAAGCATTGGGTTCGGACTATGTGCCATCCATGTATGAAGTAGAGGTAGGTGAGTTGCGTGGCTATTAATGAGTTTAATAAATCATCTATCTACGTAAATGCACCTGGTATGTACACTACCGTTCAAGATAAAGGTCGCGTTGGGTTCCAACAATATGGTATGCCTGTAGCGGGGCCTATGGATAGTGAAAGCTATCTCTTGGGGCAAGCGCTGGTAGGTAATGTAGAAACGGCAGGTGCCTTAGAGTGCACATTGCTGCCGCCTACACTCACCGTGAAAGGCACATGTATCGTTGCTTTCACAGGAGCCGATATGGAACCAACCATCAATAGTGTGCGAGTACCGAGATATATTCCATTTGTATGTCACGACGGCGATGTCATTTCCGGTAGTTTTAGCCAATGTGGCGTGCGCATGTACATTTCTTTCTCTGGAGGTATCGACGTGCCAAGCATCAACGGCAGTGTATCGACCCATACAAAGGCGAAAATTGGGGGCCTTGAGGGGCGACCATTACAAAAGGGCGATGAACTTGGCATCAAAGCGTTCACCAGAGATGAAGTGTATGTATGCGATTATCGTGGTGAAGGGCATACTCTATTCAATACCGCCTTATATAACCGTGGAGGCCGTGAATGTCATGAACCGTTACGCGTTGTATTAGGTGATCAGGCAAAACATTTCACCGAGAAGGGAATCAAGACCTTTAGTGATAATATCTATACACTGACTATAGAATGTGACCGTATGGGGTTCCGCTTAGATGGTCCTGAAATTGAACACGTAGACAGTGCAGATATTATTTCTGATGGTGCCGTATTTGGTTCTATCCAAGTGCCATCGAATGGTCATCCCATTGTCCTCATGGCAGATCGCCAAACAACAGGGGGCTATACAAAGATTGGTACAATCATTACTGCCGATTTACCTCGGCTTAGTCAACTGCCGGTAGGAGATGGGATTAGCTTTAATCTTGTATCGATTGAGGAAGCTCAAAGTATATACAGAGCATATATAGAACGTTTACATAAGCGGATTAAATTAGCACATAAACAAAGTGCTTATGTTTTTAAGGTAAGGAATAAAATTTAAAAGTTTATATAGATTTAATGAAGTGAACACCTCTGTAATGAAGATGTACGGTTTGAGCTGTACTATTCAGTTATAGAGGTGTTTTTCTGTACCTGCAATCTTATAAACTCGGTTTAAAAATTTAATTATGAGTTTATATTCATCTTAGAATTTTATTTATGGTGTAAAAATAACACATATGTGGTAAAATTTTGATAAGAGTCATACAAGAATCCGCATAATTGCAGTATTTGCATAGGTTATTATTTTTGTGAAAGTTTAATGAAAACACTTGCAACTATATCGAAGATTTTGATATACTAACTACATCGAAAAAATTGAAAGTCAATTATGACTAACAAATCATAAGTCAATTATGACTTACAGATTATAGTAAATATATATAGAGAGAGATTATAAGAAGGTTTATAGGAGACAAGAAGAATGAACAAAATCTTTAAAGTAGTTTGGAGCAAATCCAAAGAATGCTACGTAGTAGTATCTGAATTCGCAAAAAACAATAGCGGTAAAAAGAAAATTGTAGTAGCTGGTATCTTTGCAGCATTGGCTATGACTAATGCTAATGTGGCGTTGGCAGCAAATACTCTACCTATCGTAGCTGATCCAACTTCTGTTGGTTTTGGTAGTGGAGCTAATGTTTCCGGTAAGAATTCTGTTGGCTTAGGTACAAATGTAAAAGCTAAGAAAAGCGATGTTGTTGCAATTGGTAATGGTGCAAATGCAGATTTTGAGGGTAGCGTTGCTATTGGTCAAAACGCTTATTCGGTTGGTAGATTTACTAAGACAGCGAGTGTTGCTGTAGGTAAAGATTCAACTGCTAATGGCAATACTTCGGTTGCTATTGGTACTCGTGCGACAGTAAACTCAGCCGGTAATCCATATTCACAAGGTATTGCCATCGGTGGTGGTGCAGATCCTGGTCAAGGTGCGGAAGTTGTAGGTGATCAAGCTATTGCTATTGGTGGTAATACTAAAGCCCTTGGTCACTCCTCCATCGTTATTGGTGGTGACGATGCTGATAGAATGACGTCTACTAAAGCAGTTTATACTGATATTAATACAGGTAAAGCTACTGTCGCTACTGTTTCTGATGCTGTTAAAGCTTTAACAGGGTATGAAATTAAGTGGAGGGATTATAATAATGCTACAGCAGACCATATCGGTATCACAGTGGGTACTAAAGGGCAATCTGGTAATGCTGGTATTGCTATTGGTACGGGTGCTGACTCTAAAAATCGTATTGCTGGTGCTTTGACAGGTATTAACACAAGTGCTGCTGATAATGATTCTGTAACAAATGCCATCGCTATTGGTACAGGTGCGAAAGCAAATCGTGATAACTCTGTCGCTTTAGGTGGTGGTTCTACTACAGATAAGGCAGGTACAAAACAAACTAGCTATACATTGCCAACAGGTGTTACTGCAAAGTGGTCTGGTGGTGAATCAACTTTAGAGGGTGATATTGTTTCCTTCGGTGCTGCAGGATATGAACGTCAGTTGAAAAACGTGGCTCCTGGTGAAGTAAGTGCTACTTCTACGGACGCGATCAATGGTTCTCAGTTAGCTGCTATCGCAGATCAAATTGCACATAAATATGTGTCTATTAATTCTAATGATAATCCTAATAAAGACAACACTGGTGCAAAAGCTAATAACTCTATTGCTATTGGTCCTAATGCATCTACAGATAAGGCTGCAACAAGCTCTCTAGCTATTGGTGATGGTGCTAATACAACAGGTCGATCTACAGTTGCATTGGGGTTATCAGCACAAGCTACATCGGCAAATGCTACAGCGGTAGGTGCTAACTCCATTGCGTCCCAGGATGATACTGTGGCAGTTGGTCATGGTGCTAAGGCAACAGATGGCAATGCCAGTGCTTTGGGGGCTGATGCGATAGCTTCCAATATTGAATCTACTGCAATTGGTCATGGTACTGCTGCATCTGGTGCATCCTCTACTGCATTGGGAACTAGGGCAAAGGCCGGTGGAACTGCAGGTGTTGGTATCGGTCTGTTAGCCAATGCAACTAAAGATTATGGTATTGCTATTGGCGGAGAAAGCTCTTCCACTGCAGATAACAGTATTGCTATTGGTAGAAAAAGCTCAGTATCAGAGAATGATGGTATTGCTATCGGTACTAGATCTAACGCAAGTGCAGTTAAATCGATTGCTATTGGTGATGGTGCTAGTGCTACAACTGCTGATGGTGTTGCAATAGGTTCTAAGTCTGTTGCTAGTACTGCAGCTGGTGTAGCAGGTTATAATGCTAATACTGGTCGTACTGATACATATGCTAACTTAACTGGTGCAACGTTAACATCTACATTAGGTGGTGTTGCAGTAGGTACGACAAATCAAACTCGTCAAATCAACTATGTTGCTGCTGGTACGGCTGATACAGATGCAGTCAACGTAGCACAATTGAAGAGTGTAAACCTTGCTTTCACAGGCGACACTGGTTCTGGTGACGTAAACCTTGCTAACAGTAAATTAGCTGTAAATGGTGACGATACATATATTACAACTACAGCTAATGGTAAGAAAATTACAATTGCTGGTAAAAAGCAAGATATTACTGTTGCAAATGGTACAGCTACAGCAACTCCAGGTATGGCAGATTCTGCTAACGTGGCTGATGCAATTAATAAGGCTATCGATCAAAATAAATACGGATGGAACCTTTCTGCTAATGGTGAAGCAACACCAGAAGCAATTGAAAAAGGTAACACTGTAGATTTCTCTGGCGACGACAATATTACGGTTGCTAGAAACAATAAAAATATTTCTGTATCCTTGAAGAAAGATCTTACTGGCTTGAACAGTGCATCTTTCAACAATGCTGCAGGCAATCCAACTGTAAAAATTGATGGCGACAAAGGTATCAATGCAGGCGACATGAAAGTTACTAACGTAGCTGATGGCGTAGCTGATAAAGATGCTGTCAATGTATCTCAATTGAAGAAAACAGATGATAAAGCAGAAGCTAACAAAGTTGCTATTGCTCGTAAAATTTCCTTAGGTGGTAACACTGGCTCCACAATGTTGAAATCCTTGAGCACAGGTGATGTAAAGTTCAATATTAAAGGTGCTAATGGTCTTACTACAGTAGCAGCTGGTGAAGATGTAACGGTTCAGCTTGATACAGATACTAAAAATAAAATCGATAACGCTGCTGACAAAGATTTGAGCAATTTGAATCCAGCAGGTGAGCAAAAGGTTAAAGATTTAGCGGCATGGAAAGTAGTTGCTAATAGTGGTACTGCTGAAGATGTTAAAGGTGGCGACACAGTTAAATTCATCAATGGTGATAATATCGAAATTACACAAGCGGGTAAAGATTTCACAATCTCCACTAAAAAAGATGTAACATTTGATAGTGTAACTGCAAACCAAACAATTACAGCACCTAAGGTAAAAGCTACAACTGGTGTTGAAACTCCTCAAGTTACTGGCTTGACTAATACAGATTGGGTTCCAGGTCAAACACAACCAGTATCTGGCCGTGCAGCAACTGAAGATCAATTGAAAAAAGTTGATGATCAAGTAGTTGCAAATAAAGATAATATCGACAAAAATACAACAGCAATCGCTCGTAAAATCTCCTTAGGTGGTAATACTGGTTCTACTGATAAAAAATCCTTGAGCACAGGCGATGTGAAATTTAATGTTAAAGGTGAAAATGGTCTTACTACTGTCGCAAATGGCGACGATGTAACTGTTAAACTTGATGATGCTACTAAAGACAAAATCAATAACGCTGCAAACCAAGATTTGAGCAACTTGACTCCAGCTGGTGAGCAACAAGTTAAAGATTTAGCAGCTTGGAAGGTAGTAGCTAATAATGGCACTGCAGAAAAAGTTCAAGGTGGCGATACAGTTAAGTTTATCAATGGCGATAACATTGAAATTACACAAAATGGTAAAGACTTCACAGTTGCTACTAAGAAAAATGTTACTTTCGATACTGTAACTGCAAATGACACAATTACAGCGCCAAAAGTAAAAGCTACAACTGGTGTAGAAACTCCAGAAGTAACTGGCTTGACGAATAAAACTTGGGTTCCAGGTCAAACACAACCAGTATCTGGTCGTGCAGCTACAGAAGATCAATTGAAAGCAGTTGATGATCAAGTAGCGGCAAATAAAGCTAACATCACTAAAAATGCTGGTGATATTGCAACAAATAAAGCAAATATTGCAGCAAACAAAGCTCAAATCGATAAAAACACAGAAGCAATCGGTCGTAAGATTTCCTTAGGTGGTAACACAGGTTCTACTGACGAAAAATCCTTGAGCACAGGCGATGTGAAATTTAATATTAAAGGTCAAAATGGTATCGTTACTGAAGCTAATGGCGACGATGTAACTGTTAAGTTAGATGCTGATACTGCAAACAAAATCAACAATGCAGCAAACACTGATTTGAGCAACTTAACTGATGCTGGTAAACAACAAGTTAAAGATTTAGCAGCTTGGAATGTAGTAGCTAATAATGGTACTGCAGAAAAAGTTCAAGGTGGCGATACAGTTAAGTTCATCGATGGTGATAATATCTCCATTACTCAAAATGGTAAAGACTTCACAATTGCTACTAAGAAAGATGTAACATTTGATACTGTAACTGCTAACGACACTATTACAGCTCCAAAAGTTAAGGCTACAAATGGTGTAGAAACGCCTCAAGTAACTGGTTTAACTAATACAACTTGGGTTCCAGGTCAAACACAACCTGTATCTGGTCGTGCGGCAACTGAAGATCAATTGAAAGCAGTTGATGACCAAGTAGCAGCAAATAAAGGAAATATTGCTGCTAACAAAGATGCTATCAATAAAAATGCTGGTGATATTGCAACAAATAAAGCAAATATTGCAGCAAACAAAGCTCAAATTGATAAAAATACAGAAGCTATCGGTCGTAAGATTTCCTTAGGTGGTAACACAGGTTCTACTGAGGAAAAATCCTTGAGCACAGGCGATGTGAAATTCAATATTAAAGGCGAAAACGGTTTGACAACTGTTGCTAATGGTGAAGACGTAACTGTTAAGATCGATGATGCAACTAAAGCAAAAATCGATAATGCAGCAAACCAAGATTTGAGCAACTTAACAGATGCTGGTAAACAACAAGTTAAAGATCTTTCTGCATGGAATGTAACTGCAGCTGGCGGTACTGTAGAAAAAGTACAAGGTGGCGATACTGTTAAATTCCAAGCTGGTGATAACCTTGAAGTAAAACAAGATAAAACTACTTTCACATACAGCTTAGCTAAAGACGTGAAAGGTCTTAACAGTGTAACTGTAGGTGATGAAAATGGTCCATCTACTAAGATCACTCCTGCTGGTACAACTGTAAAAGATGCAGCTGGTAACTCTACAACAGTTAACGGTGCAGGTATGACTATCACTCCTGCAAATGCGGCAGCTAGCCCTGTATCCCTTACTGTAAACGGCTTAAATAATGGTGGTAACCAAATTCATGGTGTAGCACCTGGCACAGCCGATACAGATGCAGTAAACGTTAGCCAATTGAAAGCAGCTAAAGCTGGTTTACAACAAGCTATTAACGATGTAGGCGTTGAAACACAACGTGTTGGTGCTCATGCGGCAGCTATGGCAGCGTTGAAACCAATCCAATACGATCCATTGGAACCAACACAAATCATGGCTGGTATTGGTAACTACCGTGGTGAAACAGCGGGTGCAATCGGTCTTGCACATTACAAAACTGAAGACACTATGTTCAACATCGGTGTTACTCTTGGTTCTAGCCACAACATGATCAATGCTGGTGTAACTCATAAATTTGGTGGCAACCGTGATAGAAAAGATGCGATTCCAGAACGTTATAAAGCTGGCCCTATCAGCTCTATCTACGTAATGCAAGATGAAGTAAGTCACTTGCGTTCCCAAAATGAAGAGTATAAATCCAAGCTTGAACAACAACAATCTGAAATTGATGCGTTGAAAGCAGCAGTTAACCAATTGTTGGCAAATAAAGCATAATCATATTGAACATATAGTTAGAACTATGTATATCCTATGAATGGATATGTAAAACTAGAAAGAGCCTCCCTCGAATGGGGGGCTCTTTTTAGTACAAAAATAAAAATAGTTTATTAAAGCTATATCTGTAAAATAAAATAGTCTGAAAATTCTAATTTAATAATTAATAAAACTGTCGATAAAACTGTATATAATGAATAATTTATGAATATTTTTAGACGATGATTAATTTTGTAATGAAATCTAATATTCTTTTCGTTCTCAATTAGAAGCATAAAAATTCATATAATATGCAATTTATTAAGGTGAATTATAAATGAATTATGATGATACTGCGTGTTTAAGCATACTCTATGCATAATTGAGATAATAGTAAATATCCAAAAATTACACTTTTAAATTGAGAAAATTAGATAAATTATGGTAGAATTAAAGATAGGTTTTTATAAATGAAAGTCTGTGTAGCTTTCATTATTTCCAGACTGAGAGAAGTGTGGAACATATGATTCATATAGTTGAGGGTTAGTAATTTAAAGAAGGAAAATGTATGAATAAGATATTTAAAGTCATTTGGTCTAAGTCCAAACAGTGCTATGTTGTAGTATCTGAAATGGCAAAAAATAAAACAGGGAAAAAGAAAATCGTAGTAGCAAGTATCTTAGCTGCCTTAGCAATGCAAGTTGGTGTAGTTGCAGATGTAACTGCAGCAGATAGACCGACTGGAACTATTGAGGGCGGTACTAAAATGTATTCAAACTTAACTAATGGTCTTGCTATTGGTAATGAATCCCAGTCCAACAGTAATCAATCTATTGCTATCGGTTACAGAGCAATAGCTAATTCACAATATGCTGATCCAGCTCAACCAGCTGTAGCTATTGGTGCTGGTGCTAGTGCAACTGGTAGAGGTGGCGTATCATTAGGTCTTATCGCGAATTCTAGTGTTCGTGGTACGGCTATTGGTAGTGCTACTACGGCGACTGGCTTTGGCACTTTTGCGGGTGGTACTTATGCACAAGCAATTAATGGTGGCGACGTTGCTATTGGTGGTGCATCATCTGATCGATTTGATGATTATGCTGTTGCTTCTGGTGGATATAGTGTAGCTATTGGTACTGGAGCTAAGGCGGATGGAGGTGCAGGTGTAAGTATTGGCTATAAGACAAATGCTAAAACATCTAATTCTCTGGCTATTGGTTCTGAATCTGTAGCTACTGGAGAAGGCGGTATAGCTGTAGGTAGAAAGAATACATCTACAGGTGCGTCTTCAACAGTTTTAGGTATTTTGTCTACAGCTAATGCTACATCGGCTACTGCTGTTGGTATGCAAACTACTGCTACCGGGGAGAATTCCCTTGCAGTAGGTCATAAGTCCTCTGCATCTGGTAAAAATGGTGTTGCTGTAGGTACTAATGAAACTACGGCTGCGTTAGGCGGTGTCGCAGTTGGTCAAGCTGCTAAGTCTAATAAATTTTATAGTGTTGCTATGGGTATGAATGTAACGGCTGATGGTGATAATTCTGTGGCGTTAGGTGGTAGTGCTAATGCCAATAGTGAAGGAACAATTGCCATTGGTTCATATGGATCTACGCCAACGAAAGCTACAGGCAATAGAGCTCTTGCAATCGGTTCCGCAACGACAGCTAATGGTCTAGAATCAATTGCCATAGGTAGTCGCGTTAATTCCACATCTCAACATTCTATTGCTATTGGTACTAGAGCTAATGCAAGTGCAGTTAAATCTGTTGCTATTGGTCCTGATTCTAGCGTTACCGTTGATGGTGGTGTTGCTTTAGGTCGAGATTCAGTTGCTAATGTAATAGGTGGTGTTACTAATAAAGGTTATAATCCTAATACAAACCGTACAGATATTTATTCTGGTTTAACTGGCAATGTACTTACTAGTACAACTGGTGCCGTTTCTATTGGTAATGGTACTACTGTAACACGTCAACTTACAGGTCTTGCAGCGGGCACAAGAGATACAGATGCAGTTAACGTAGCCCAATTAAAGAGCGTTAACCTTGCGTTCTCTGGTAATGTAAATACTGGCAATGTAAATATTGCAAATAGTACATTAGGCATTAAGGGCGATAATACATATATTACAACAGCTGCCAACGGTCAAAATCTTACAATTTCCGGTAAAACACAAAATATTAATGTCACAAATGGTCAAGCTTCTGCAAATGCTGCAGGCATGGCTGATTCTAAAAATGTAGCGGATGCTATCAATAAAGCCATTTCTGCCAATGCATATCATTGGAAATTAGCGGCAGACAGGGATCCTAGTGCTCCTGAAGTAATTAATAAATCAGATACTGTAATCTTTGGTGGGGACAACAATATTACAGTAACTCGTAGTGGCAAAAAAATTACTACTTCTTTGAATAAGGCGATTACTGTAGATACTGTGAAAGCTAATAGATCTGTTACGGTTTCTTCTGGTGGCAATCAAATTACTCTAGATGGTACAAATGGTTCTGTAAAAGGTAGAAACTTTACTGGCGATTCATTTAAAGCCGGCGATAATGTATTGAGTAATACAACGCTTCAAATTGGTCCGACTACTGGTAGTAATAATGTGACCATAACTCGTGATGGTTTAACTGCAAAAACTGCTACGAAAACTGTTAAGTTTGGTACAGATGGTATTAGTGCAGGTGGTCAACAAATTACCAATGTTTCTAGCGGTGGTAATGTAGGTACTAATGCAGCGAATATTACAGATGTAAAGAATGCTGTAGCTGCTGTTACATTAAACCTAGATACAAATTCTAAAACTGGTACTGTTAAGCTTAGTGAAAGTCCACTAAAAGTAATTGGGGCTAATGGTATTAGAACTGATTTATTGGGTACGAATAATGGTAGTCTTGTTGTTGGTCTAGACAAGAATACGGTAAATGCTACGACTAAAGGTATTAGTTTAACCGGTGATACAGGATCTACAGGCCTTAAGTATCTAAAAGATGGCGATGCAACATTCAAAGTATATGGCGATAGTAATTTAGTTAGCACAAAGGCTTCTACTACAGGTGTTCAAGTAGCTGTTGATCCAGTTAAGGTTAAGGATTTAGCTGTAGGCGCAGTAACTGTTAGCAAGGCTAATACGGCAGATAATCCTATTACAATTACACCAACAGCAGGTACAAATACTAAGAACTATGCAATTGGTATTGATACAACAAAATTAGCTAATCAAACACAATTAACATACAAAGCTAATGGTGCCAATGAAAATAAAGTATCCTTGGCGAATGGATTAAACTTTACAGATGGTACTTTTACAAAAGCTACGGTAGGTACAAATGGGAATGTAACAATTTCTACTGCCACAGAAACTATTACTAATGATGCTGATGGTAAAGCTAAAGTAAATAGCCCTACAGATGGTTTAGCGACTGCTAAAAATGTAGCGGACTCTATCAATAAAGCTGTAGACGGTTTGTCTCAAAATCTGACTGTTTCTGATGGTGCTACAGATGGTACTGTAAATCTTAAGAATCAAAAGCTTACTGTTTCCGGTACTAATGGTGTAACTACAACTGTAAATGGCCAAACTGTTACAGTAGGTCTTGATGCAACTACAAAAACTAAAGTAGATAATGCTTCTACAGCAGTAGCTCGTAACATCTCTCTAGGTGCAGATAGCGGTACAGTATCTAGCCAATCTTTGAAAGATAACGACGTAGCATTTAACGTGAAAGGTGCTACAGGTGACTTAGTATCTACGAAGATGAATGGCGACACTGTTGAAATTTCTACTAAGCGTGCAGCTATTACTAGCGATGCCAATACAGGGGCAGCATCTGTAGCCGGCGATGATGGCTTGGCAACATCTAAAAATGTAGCAGATGCTATTAATAAAGCAGCTGATGCAGCTAAAGCTGGTGCGGCATGGAATCTTACAACAAATTCCAGCACAACTGATAAAACGACTGTACAAGGTGGGGACACAGTAGATCTTATCAATGGTGATAATATTTTAATCACTCAAGATGGTACAGATAAAAAGAAAATTACTGTAGCCACAAAGAAAGATCTTACAGTAGATTCTATTACTGCAGGTAACACAGTAATCAATACATCTGGCTTAACAAATGGTACTACTGCAATTACAGGTACTGGTATCACAACAGATAAAGTAACTGTAGGTGGCATCTCCATTGATAAAACTGATGGTATCAACGGTGGTAACAAGACAATTACTAATGTTGCTAGTGGTGGTACAACTGATTCCAATGCAGCAAATATTGGTGATGTTAAGCAAGCTGTTGCTAACTTGTCTCAAAACTTAAATATTACAGATGGTACAAATAACGGTACTATTGATCTTAAAAACCAAAAACTTAATGTGGCTGGTACAAATGGTGTGACAGCCACTGTAAATGGTCAAACTGTTACAGTTGGTTTAGATGCAGATACTAAAACTAAAGTAGATAACTCTTCCGTTGCAGTTGCTCGTAATATTTCTCTTGGTGCAGATAGCGGCACAACATCTAGTCAATCCTTAAAAGATGGCGATGTAGCATTTAATGTAAAAGGTGCGACTGGTGACTTCATTTCTACGAAGATGAATGGCGACACTGTAGAAGTTTCTACAAAACGTTCCACTATCAACAGTGATGCTGCAGGTACTGCCTCTGTTACCGGTGACGATGGCTTAGCAACTGCTAAGAACGTGGCCGATGCTATTAACAAAGCGGCTAGCCAAGCTAAAGACGGTGCAGCATGGAAACTATCTGCTAATGGTGAAACACCGACTACTGTAGCCGGCGGAGATACTGTAGACTTTACTGGTGATAACAATATTACAGTTACACAAACTGGCAAAAATATCGCTACCACATTAAACAAAGACCTTAAGAAATTAAACTCTATTTCTCTTGAAAATGGTGTAGGTGAGACAATCAAGTTTGATGCAATTAATGCTAGTGGTAAGTTTGGTGATCCAGCTGTAGGTAATTATACACAAATTGACCGTGATGGTATTAGAATCAATAATGGTATTGATGTAAATCAACCGAATACAGCAAATACTTATTTAGACGTTGGTACTTTATCTTTACAAGCCGGACCTAATAGCAGCTCTCTTGATTCTAAAAATCTCATGTTTAATGATGAAGATGGGAATTTTGCTCAAGGTAGTGCTCAAGGCATGGCCTTCCGAAATGCAGCAGGTAAAGAGGTTCAATTTACTCTTGATGAAATCAATGCTGGTGGCAACAAAATTAAAGAGGTTGCGGAAGGTACAGATGATACTGATGCAGTAAATGTAAAACAGTTAAAAGATACTGTAGCAAGCCAAACCTTAACATACCGTGCTAATAGTGCAGCTGATGCAGATGCTAAGTCTGTTAAATTATCTAAAGGCTTAGACTTTGTAGATGGCACGATGACAAAAGCTACTGTAGATAATGATGGTAAGGTAACATTTGATATTAATGATGATACTAAGACCAAGATCAATGATGCTGCAGCGGCTGTGAGTCGTAAGGTTTCTCTTGGCGCAGATAGTGGCACAACATCTAGCCAATCTTTAAAAGATGGTGATGTAGCATTCAATGTAAAAGGGGCTACAGGCGACTTTGTATCTACAAAGATGAATGGCAATACTGTAGAGGTTTCTACAAAACGTGCTACTATCGATAGCAATGCCACTACAGGTGCAGCATCTGTAACAGGTGATGATGGCTTAGCAACAGCTAAAAATGTAGCAGATGCTATCAACAAGGCTGCTAAAGCAAGTACTGATGCTATTAACTTGAAATTTGCTGGCGATACTAATACATCTGCCGGTGTAGTAAATCTTAAAGATGATACATTGGGTATCAAAGGTGACGGTAAATATGTAACAACTGATGCAGATGGTAAAAACTTAACTGTAAAAGTATCTGAAGCAGAGGTTAAGAAATCTGCTGTAAGTGCAGTTACAGTAAGTACTGATACAACTGATACGGATAATCCGTTGACTGTTACAGGCACACCAAGTGCAGATGGCACAACTAAGGACTACAAGGTAACTATTGATGGTACTAAAGTGGCGGCTAAGACAAACTTGTCTTACAAAGCAAATGATGGTACTGCAAAACAAGTATCCTTGGCTGATGGTTTGAACTTTAAAGATGGCACGTTAACAACTGCTACTATCGATGATGCAGGCGTTGTTAAATATGATGTAAAAACAGCGGCTATTACAGCTGGTACAGATGGCACTATTACAGGCCCTGCTTCTGATGGTGTGGCAACAGCTAAGAATGTAGCAGATGCTATTAATGCAGCTAAAAAAGCATCTAAAACAGAAATTACTGCTAATGATGATGAAGCAGCTAACGCAACAACTGGTAATGTAAAATTAACATCTACAACTGCTGCAGATGGTCATACAATTTACAATGTAAAACTTAATGATAGATTGACATTTGGTACTGGTGCTAATGCTATTGTTATTGATGGTACAGCTGGTAAAGCTACTATTGGTAGTGCAGCTATTGATGGTGTAAATAATACAATTACAACAGGTGGTAATAAGGCGGTAACGTTAGATGGTACTACTGGTACTATTACAGGTAAAGCTGCTAATATTGGTGGCGTTACAGTAGATGGTACCAATAACCATGTAACAGGACTCGCTAATACGACTTGGGATGGTAATGCTGTATCTGGCCGTGCTGCTACCGAGGATCAATTGAAAGTAGTAGCTGATGCTGCAGCTAACCAAACATGGCAAATTACAGCCGATAAGGATGCTGCTACATCTGGTAAACAAACTGGTACTAAATCAGATGCCAAAGTAGGTAAAGACGCAAAGGTTACTATGATTGCTGGTGAAAATATCACCATCAACCAAAATGAGCGTGACTTCACATATTCCTTGAATAAAGACCTTGTGAACATGAACTCTGCAAGCTTCAACGGTACCGGTAATAACACAACTGTTATCAATGGTGATTCCATTACACAAACTGCGGGTACTCAAACCAATACATCTACTGCAGCTGGTAATACAGTAGCAGATGGTACTAAGTCTACAGCAACAACTGCAGATGGTACTAAGATTACGGATGGTACAAAAACAAATACTTCTACAGCAGATAGTACAGTTATCGATGATGGCAATGGTAATAACACAGCTCTTACTAAAGAGGGTGTAACCATTACTACATCTGGTAAGGATCCAGTATCCTTAACTAAAGATGGTCTCAATAATGGTGGCAATAAGATTTCTAACATTGCAGATGGTACAGATGATACCGATGCTGTCAATGTACGTCAATTAGAGGCTAAGTCTAAGGCATCTAAAACAGAATTGACTGCTAATGGTGGTGAAAGTGCTGGTAGTACTACAGGCAATATTGTATTGACTAAAACTACTGCCGCTGATGGACATATCATTTACGATAATAAGTTGAATGATAAGGTTACATTGGGTACAGATCCAAGTAAGGCAGTTACTGTAGATGGTACAAATGGTACTATTAAAGCTGGTGATGGTGCTAATGCAGTTGCTATCGATGGCAAAAATGGTTCTGTAAAAGCTGGTGATAAGATTGCTCTTGATGGTAAGGATGGCAAGGCTACAATTGGTACTGTAGGTATCGATGGTAAAGATGGCATTATTACTACAGGTGGTAATAATCCTGTTGCAGTAAATGGTAAAGATGGTGTTGTTACAGGCTTAACTAACAAAACTTGGGATCCAAATAATATTGCATCTGGCCGTGCTGCTACGGAAGATCAAGTTAAATCCGCCGTTGAAAATGCTGGATGGAATGCAACTATTGGTACAGAAGGCTCTGGTGTTAACAGCACACCAACTGCAACAGCTGAAAAAGTAAAAACTGATGAAACAGTTACTTTCAAAGCGGGCAATAATATGATGGTTAGCCAAAACGGTAAAACAATTAGTTATGCAGTAAATCCTGAACTGAAAGATATGAAGTCTGCTACATTTAAAGATGCAGCAGGTAACACAACTGTCACAGATGGTAATGGCATAACAATTACACCAGGCAGTGCAAATCCTAATAATCCTAATGCAGGTCCTGTATCCTTGACTAAGGATGGTCTCAATAATGGTAACAATCAAATTAAAGGTGTAGCACCTGGTTCTGATGATACTGATGCCGTTAATGTTAGTCAGTTGAAAGCATCTAATGCTAGAATCGGCGATGCTATTGGTCAAGTAGCAGGTGAGGTACAACGCGTAGGTGCGCATGCAGCAGCAATGGCAGCGTTGAAACCAATTCAATATGACCCATTGGAACCAACTCAAGTGATGGCTGGCGTAGGTAATTATCGTGGTGAAACAGCAGCGGCCTTAGGTCTTGCACATTATACAAACGAAGATACAATGTTCAATGTTGGCGTATCTCTCGGTGCAAACCGTAATATGGTAAATGCTGGTGTAACTCACAAATTTGGCTCTAGCCCAGAAAAGAAAAATATTCCTGATCGTTACAAAGCAGGCCCTATTAGCTCTGTGTATGTAATGCAAGATGAAGTAT
>OGJS01000627.1_pt1 | contig 20547 bp, 18 predicted proteins | sample 1572241 | NCBI WGS metagenome assembly OGJS01 (sample SAMEA2582145, study PRJEB24529) | metagenome | biome: Human gut stool | place: China | collected 2011 | reverse complement strand
ACCCCCGAACCCGAAGGAGCGGATTTACAGTCCGCCGCGTTTAGCCTCTTCGCTACCTCTCCTGTATAATCAACAGTATTTATTATACCATTGATGAAGAGAAAACACAAGCATTTATTTCCCCAAATTATAGGTTTCAATCAATTTTTCCACGGCATTTTCAAGTTTTTTATAAAAACTATCAACATTTTCATTTTTTATGATAGCAAATTGCCCGTCTAACTCAGCAATTTGACCAATGACTTTTTTACCAATAGATAAAACATAACCTTCGTACTGGTCAGTTCCTATTTTAACTTTGCTATCTGCCAATTGGATTTCAATCTTTTTATCTTTTTTACTCATCATATACCTCTTTCAAGTCTCTATTTTACAAAAAAATAGGAAAACTAGCAAGTGCTACGTGAAAATAAAAGCTACCTCAATCGAGAGATAGCTTCAAAAATTTTTAAACTTTTACAATCCAGCCTTCTGGTGCTTCAACATCGCCAAATTGGATGCCGGTTAATTCATTATAGAGTTTTCGAGTGACAGGTCCAACTTCTGTTTCACTATAAAAGACATGGAAATCGTCACCGTGCTGAATACCACCAATTGGAGAGATGACCGCTGCTGTACCGCAAGCCCCTGCTTCAGCAAAACGATCCAAATCATCAATTGGCACATCTCCTTCGATAGCTTTCAAGCCCAAACGATGTTCTGCTAGGTATAGAAGAGAATATTTTGTGATAGAAGGAAGGATAGATGGGCTGTACGGCGTTACAAATTCGTTGTCTTTGGTAATTCCAAAGAAGTTTGCCGACCCCACTTCTTCAATCTTCGTATGAGTGGCAGGGTCTAGATAAATGACATCAGAAAATTTCTTTTCGTGAGCCATTTGCCCTGGAAGTAAGCTTGCTGCGTAGTTACCGCCGACTTTAGCAGCACCTGTTCCATAAGGAGCAGCACGGTCATACTTGTCAGAAACGATAAAGTTTGTTGGAATCAAGCCCCCTTTAAAGTAATTTCCAACAGGCATGGCAAACACGGTGAAAATGTATTCATCTGCTGGTTTAACACCGATGATGTCACCAACACCTAACAATAGCGGACGAATATAAAGGGTTCCTCCCGTTCCGTACGGCGGAACGTATTCTTCATTTGCACGAACCACTTGCTTTACAGCATCAACAAACATATCAGTCGGAACTTGCGGCATCAAGAGACGGTCTGAGGTGCGTTGCAGACGTTTTGCATTTTGATCTGGACGAAATAGCTGTACACTGCCGTCTTTCGTGCGATAGGCTTTCATTCCCTCAAAGGCTTGTTGCCCATAATGAAGGCAAGGAGAAGATTCGGACATATGCAAAGTAGCATCTTCGGTCAATTCTCCTTTTTCCCACTGACCATTTTTATAATAGGCAAGATAACGATAAGGCAATTTCATATAGGAAAAACCAAGATTTTCCCAATCAAGATTTACTGACATAACATTCTCCGTTTTGAACTTATGTTTTTAATTTTACACTATTTTTAGATATTTTCAATAGTTTTTTGCAAAATTCTGAAAATTTTTTAATTTCAGTTTATACCTGAACAAAAAATCAGCCGCTTGGACTGATTTTCAATTATTTAAGATTCGCAGAGAACACTTCTTCATCTGAAATAGTATCTGAGATGAAACTTCCGTTGCTGGTTCTTTCAGACAAACCAAGGTCAGCTAGATTCACTTGGTAAGTAGTTCCTTTGTTAGAAATAATTGAGAGAATCTGCTCTTCTTCTGCCGTTGGATTGTCCGAACTAAAGAGATCTAGTTCTGCAGGCTGCTCTCCAAAAACAGGACCTGCTTGGAAAACACGATGTGGCTTGGACTTCAGATCGCGCAACACTTGCAAGCCACGATTTGCTCGACTGGTCACAGGAATATCTGCAACTGCCATTCGCTTGAGCGCTCCGCGCTGGGTCAAGATATAAAGTGAATCAGTATTGGCAATAAAAGCCGCTGCTAAGACATCATCTTTTTTGAGATTGATAGCTTTGACACCTGCTGCTTTAGCACCCACAACTGGCACTTCTTCAATATTAAACCGCAAGGCATAACCGTTCTTGGTCACTAGCATAACATCATCTAGCTTGATTGGAGAAAGTGTGATAATTTGGTCGTCTTCATTTTTTAATTTAGCAAACTTGACAGACTTGGACTTATAGGTGCGCCAAGGACTGAATTCTTTTCGCTCTACGCGCTTGATTTGCCCTAGTTTTGTTACCGCAAAATAAGTGCCTTCGTCAAAATTATCTACTAACTCAGTGTAGATGACTTCTTCGTTGGTCTCAAAATTGGTAATGGTCTGACTAAGGTGCTCCCCGATTTCTTTCCAGCGAATGTCTGCCAATTCATGGACCGGTCGATAGATGACATTGCCAAGATTGGTAAAAATCAAAAGGTGCTGAGTAGTTTTCGCCGAGCTGATAAAAATCAGACGGTCGTCATCTCGCTTGCCGACCTCATCAACCGTTGATGAGTTGAAAGAACGTGGACTGGTGCGTTTGAGGTAGCCACCACGAGTGACGCTGACATAGGTTTCTTCTTCTACAATCAGACTAGCTGTATCAATCTCAATGGTATTAGCCGTATCTTGCAATTCACTAAGACGAGGATTGCCAAATTTCTTTTTGACCTCACGGAGTTCGCGCTTCATGAGGTTATACATAGTTCGCTCATCACCGATAATAGCTGAGAGCATGGCAATTTTTTCGCGTAATTCCGCCTGCTCTTCCTCCAGAATCACCACATCTGTATTGGTCAAGCGATAAAGTTGGAGAGTAACAATAGCCTCTGCCTGCTCTTCGGTAAAATCATAGCTGACTTTGAGATTTTCCTTGGCGTCAGCTTTATTTTCCGATGCACGAATAAGCGCAATCACTTCATCCAAGATAGAAATCACTCGAATCAAGCCTTCTACGATATGCAGGCGCTTCTCTGCTTTGGCCTTGTCAAATCGGCTGCGCGCCAGAATAATCTCTTTTCGGTGGGCGATGTAACTAGTCAGAATCGGCACGATCCCTACCAAACGCGGTGTAAAATGATCAATCGCCACCATGTTAAAATTGTAATTGACCTGCAAATCCGTATATTTAAAGAGATAATTCAAAATCAGCTCGGTATTGGCATCCTTTTTCAGCTCAATAGCAATACGAAGCCCGTCACGGTCAGACTCATCCCGCACTTCTGCAATGCCAGCTACCTTATTATTGACCCGAACGTCATCAATTTTCTTGACCAAAACAGCCTTGTTAATCTCGTAAGGAATCTCGGTGACAACGATCTGCTCTTTACCACCTTTGAGCTTTTCAATCTCCGTCCGAGAACGCACGACAACGCGACCTTTCCCAGTTTCATAGGCTTTCTTAATCTCATCTCGCCCTTGCACAATGGCCCCCGTTGGGAAGTCAGGCCCCGGCAGAAACTCCATGAGTTTGTCAACCTTGGCTTTGGGGTGATCAATCATATACACCACCGCATCGATGACTTCAGCCAGATTATGAGGCGGAATGTCCGTCGCATACCCAGCAGAAATCCCCGTTGCCCCATTCACCAAAAGGTTTGGAAAAGCAGCAGGCAATACAGTTGGTTCTTTCTCCGTATCGTCAAAGTTCCAAGCAAAAGGTACGGTGTCCTTTTCGATGTCTTGCAACAAGTAGCCGGCAATCTCAGATAAGCGAGCCTCAGTGTACCGCATAGCGGCTGGCGGATCGCCGTCCATAGAACCATTATTTCCGTGCATCTCCACTAAAATCTCACGGTTCTTCCAGTCCTGAGACATACGGACCATAGCGTCGTAAATGGAGCTGTCACCATGCGGGTGAAAATTCCCCATGATATTTCCAACAGACTTGGCCGACTTGCGGTAACTCTTGTCAAAGGTGTTACCGTCTTTATTCATCGAATAAAGAATCCGACGCTGCACGGGCTTGAGTCCGTCGCGAATATCCGGCAAGGCCCGCTCCTGAATAATGTATTTGGAGTAGCGACCAAAGCGCTCTCCCATGATATCCTCAAGGGACATGTTTTGAATGTTACTCATAAGATACAAAGGGACGTTTCGGCTTGCCGAAAATTTCTGTAGAAAAATAGGAAATCGATGCAGGGTTCGATGAACTCCAATCGATTTATCTTTTTTCTAAGTCTTAGTCCCATGTTCAGTTGCTATACAACCAAACTATCCTTTCTGTAATTTTCTTTTTTAATGCTTCCTGATGTAAGAGGCATCTCTTATGAATGAGCAAAGTGGATTATCACTTTCTTAGATTCAGTTTTTCTTTAGTGTACTGAATCATTTTTTCTGCAGTTTCTTTATCATAAGGAAAACCAGTCTTGAGAGAGAAAGCCTGAGCTTCTTTGTGGAAAAATTGCTGCGTAGACAGTAAAGACTGGATGAGGCTTTCTTTGCTGGAAAAATCAAACAAAGCGGCAAATTCTTCCTCCTTCTCAGCGGGCAAATACTGAAACAGATACTTATAGTTTTTGCCGACATCAATGACTCCTCTATCCGCTGCCACTTGCCAAGCCAATAATTTCAGCAATTCTTTCTGACAGATACCATAGAGATGATCCACCGCATACACAAATTGCTGACGCTGAATCCCCTTGACAACATAGGCTGAAACCCACCAGAATTCATTGCACGATTTTGCAAAATCATCTGCACTCGCTGGTTTTGTCCAATAACGTTTGGGAGTAGGTGTATAGGGCTGAAAGAGTCCCTTAGGGTCATCCAGCACTGTGAAATCTGCTTCGCTATCCACCCATTCTTTGATGTGTTTCTTGGGGCAGAGAGTCAGATCTATCCGATTGCCATCTTCAAAGAGCATCAGATAGAGACGGCGATGATTAAGTACGTTATGCTGCTCGATGATGCGCTTGCCAAACGCTTCTAACCAAGCAAGGTCGGTTACCATAGCAGCCAAATCATCCACAATGTAGACCACATCATAATCTTGAAACTCGTCCTTGGGAGCATTCGGATTTGCCCGCGAGCCAGATAGAGCGACTGCATCCGCTTGTATGACTTTTGCAGTTCGTAAAATCAAATCCAACATTTCACTTTCAGTTCTCATGGCAGTACCTACCTTTTTGTTAGATCGCTTCTTTCACTTTCTTAACCGCTTTGCGTTTTTTGTAGCGGCTGCGAATGGTATTGAGGTGGTCGCGAAGATCTGCATAGTGGCTTCTTTCTGGGTAGGCATAGGTCATGATAGCGGTGAAATCCAGCAGGAAATCGTAGATTTCTTGTAGCTGCATGCGGAGTTGCTTGCTTTGGCTAGGCACTTTGCCTTTCAACTCGGTCAAGCGCTCCTTATAGGCTTCCTCAAACCGCTTTTGCGCAGTCATCAAGCTTTCCACATGAGCTTCCAAGTGCAGTTTTTCCAGCGCCGTTTGATAGCTTGATTTCTTCAACTCTTGGAGCAGGTGGTTGATGCCCTCTGTCTCTTTTTCATAGTTGGCAGCCGCAATCCCTGCATAATTTTTCAGCAAGCCTGCCAAGGTATCGTAGGCTTCTTTGGTCGCAGTCTCCTTGACCCGTGAAAACGCCCGCACCAAAGCAGTCAGCGTCCCCAAAGCATCATCTCGCTCGCGGTCGGCTTGGTCCAAACTTGTCACCAAACTGCTTGCTTTCGCCCGATGCAGACCCTCCTGAAACTTGGCCAAGTGCTGGCTCATCTCTTCCAGCTTACTCGTATAAATACTTTCCACCTTATGCGCCTTGTTAAAAGCAGCAATCGCCTCTTTCGACTCGGTCATAAGCTGGGAGAATTCACTTTTATCCAGAGTTTTCGTGTCCAACGTAGTGATTCCGTATGTCAATTTCATTATTTTCTCCTAATTCTTTTAAATTCTAATCTATTTCATATCATTTTTACATTGTTCAGTTTCGGAAAAGGCTTTTTACTCAAAAACCGTTCGTCCGAAATTAGAACGTTCACCTTTTACTCCAAAAACTCTTATCCGAAAACAGAACAATCGGGATTTTCTAAAAAGTCACTTGTCCGAAAGTTGAACGACTTTACTTTTACTCTAACGAGCTTGTCCGAAACTCGGACAGTAGGATTTTCGCTTTATAACACCTTCTTAATAATCAGGATATAAAGGATCTTTTGCATTAACAACTTTATCTGAAAGATATCGACCTAATGCATGGAAATTATTATCATTATTATCATCTGATGAAGCACTATCAAAACTAAATTCTTTCTCTTTTGTGAGCTCATCAACATTCCATTTAACTCCAAGTAGTACACAGAGTCTTTGCTTATCTTCTTTTGACAATTCATTATCATTTATCGGCAGAAGCCTCTCTAATTCTTTATCTAGATATGCAAAGGTAGTATCATATATATTCTCATTTCCAGATACTTTCATCTCGTTCTCAGGGAAATGAGATATATTCTTTGTATAATTTTTTAAATCTTCATACCTATCATCTGGAAGTAATTCTTTCCCAAAGGGAGTGGTTAAAAATTTTTCAGTAATTATATTAGATGGATTGTCTTTATAAGAATATTTAATATGAGTAAATATCGCTAAGAAAGGGTATACTCTTAGTTCAAATGAAATTCCATCCGAACCTGGTTTTCTGTATTTTTTTTGCCTCAAATCTCTAGCACCTAATTTACCAAAAAAGTTTTTTGGTAAAACTGACGTCTCAATTTCATCAATTGTTTTACCTGTACTTGATTGACTTATAACATTTTCATAAGAAGTTGGTAAAAGAATAAAACTTGATGCTCTACTTCCATTTTTAGAAATATAATATAATTTTGCTGGGATATACATTAAATAAGATGGTTGTGGTGGTGAAGTTAACGGTTTTTGTGATTCATTGTATAGTGTGTAACTTGGATGTTCTTGCCAAAAATTTTGAACAATATTAAAGTTTGTGGTCTCAAGATAATCATTTCTTTTATTTGTTTTATAGACACTAAAACCGGAAACTAACAAAGCTACAATAGATAGCCCAATCGTCAATTCAGATTTAATTTTGGACCATAATCCCACCTTATCTTTTTTAATTTCAATTGGACTAGTAAGAGTTACTCTATACTCATTAAGGTTAGTTTTCTCCATCCTCTGAAACTTTTTACTTTCAGACTTCAACAATTCCTGTCGTTGATTCTCTAACGAATTCTTTTTACCTTGCTTTTTTCCCATATTCTCTCCATAATCTAGAACACCGTATTCTCCTCCAGCGTAAACTTGACATTGTCTTCAATCCACTTACGGCGTGGTTCGACCTTATCTCCCATGAGGACATTGACGCGGCGCTCGGCACGGGCCAAGTCGTCAATGGTGACGCGAATGAGGGTGCGGTTTTCAGGATTCATGGTGGTTTCCCAGAGCTGGTCGGCATTCATTTCCCCAAGCCCTTTGTAGCGCTGCAGCATGGCACCTTTGCCAAATTTCTTGCGCAGATCTTCTAGCTCGCCGTCCGTCCAAGCATACTCGACAACCTCGTTCTTGCCTTTGCCTTTGGACATTTTATAAAGAGGAGGCAGGGCGATATAGACATGCCCCGCTTCTACGAGTGGGCGCATGTAGCGGTAAAAGAAGGTCAGCAAGAGCGTCTGGATATGGGCGCCGTCCGTATCGGCATCGGTCATGATGATAATCTTGTCGTAGTTGGCGTCTTCGAGGGAGAAGTCCGATCCGACACCTGCACCAATGGTGTAAATCATGGTGTTGATTTCTTCATTTTTGAGAATGTCTGCCATTTTAGCCTTGGCGGTATTGATGACCTTACCGCGCAGGGGCAGAATCGCCTGAAACTTGCGGTCGCGTCCTTGCTTGGCAGAGCCACCCGCTGAATCTCCTTCGACTAGATAGAGCTCATTCTTTGCTGGATTTTTAGACTGAGCTGGCGTTAGTTTTCCAGATAAAAGTCCCTTGTCTTTCTTGTTTTTCTTGCCACTTCGGCTTTCATCTCTCGCCTTGCGGGCTGCTTCGCGCGCATCTCTCGCCTTAATCGCCTTACGGATGAGATTTGACGCCAATTCCCCATTTTCCAAGAGGAAGAAAGTCAACTTGTCTGACACAATCGAATCCACCGCAGGACGAGCAAGCGGACTGCCCAGCTTGTCCTTGGTCTGCCCTTCAAACTGCAAGTGCTCTTCTGGCACTAAGATAGAAAGAACAGCCGCTAGCCCCTCACGGTAGTCAGAACCTTCCAGATTTTTATCCTTTTCTTTCAGCAAACCGGTCTTTCTCGCATAGTCATTCATGACCTTGGTAATGGCTGACTTGAGCCCCGTCTCGTGCGTTCCACCGTCCTTGGTGCGGACGTTATTGACAAAAGAAAGGATATTGTCTGAATAACCGTCATTGTACTGGAGGGCCACTTCCACTTGAAAACCGCCCTCTTCTCCTTCAAAATAAAGAACTGGTGTCAATGTTTCCTTATCTTCATTCAGATAGCTAACAAAATCTTGCACCCCATTTTCATAATGAAAATCAACAGACTCGCCCGTTCGCTCATCTGTCAGAGAAAGGTGAACATTTTTCAAGAGAAAGGCTGACTCATTGAGCCGCTCAGAAATGGTATTGTATTTGAAATCTGTCGTTGAAAAAATCGTGTCATCAGGCATAAAGGTTACTTTTGTGCCTGTTTTTGATTTAGGAGCTTTGCCAATCTTTTCCAGACTGGTAACAGGTTTCCCACCCTGCTCAAATCGTTGCCGATAAACCGTTCCGTCACGTGTGATTTCAACTTCCAGCCAGCTAGACAGTGCATTGACCACAGAAGAACCCACACCGTGCAGCCCCCCAGAGGTCTTGTAACCACCCTGACCGAATTTACCCCCAGCGTGGAGCACCGTAAAGATGACTTCTACTGTTGGGATTCCCATAGCATGCATACCGACTGGCATTCCCCGACCGTGGTCTGCCACAGTCAAACTCCCGTCTTTGTGAATGGTCACGTCAATCTTATCACCAAAGCCAGACAGAGCCTCGTCAACTGCATTGTCAACAATTTCCCAGACCAAATGGTGAAGCCCAGTTGCATCTGTTGAGCCGATATACATACCAGGACGTTTACGAACCGCGTCTAATCCTTCTAATACTTGAATGGCATCATCATTGTAATTGTTAATATTGATTTCCTTTTTTGCCACAAGGAACCTCCTGAATCATTCATCCTTTCTATCTTACAAGTTTTTAGCAAATTTTGCAAAGATTTTTAGAAAATAGTGTATTCTTTCTGCTTCTCGCCGCTATTTTTTCAGCCTAGACAAATTTTATAAAATATTTCTGGTCGTTCAACTATCAAAATCAAAATTCATGGTATAATAAAAACATGATAAAGATAGTTTTTACATTGATAGTAGCTTATTTGATTGGTTCAATCCCTGCCGGGCTTTGGATTGGACAAGTATTTTACAAGAAAAATCTCCGCGAATATGGCAGCGGAAATACAGGAACGACCAATACCTTTCGTGTCCTTGGAAAAAAAGCAGGCATGATCACCTTTATTTTCGACTTTTTTAAAGGAACATTTGCGACTTTACTGCCATTTTTCCTTCATATCAACGGTATTTCTCCTCTCGTTTTTGGACTTTTAGCCGTTCTTGGGCATACCTTCCCCATTTTTGCTGAATTTAAAGGCGGTAAAGCCGTGGCAACCAGTGCAGGTGTCATTCTGGGCTTCTCACCGACTTTCTTCACTTATTTAGCTGTCATCTTTTTCAGCTGCTTGTATTTGACTAGTATGATTTCCTTTTCGAGTGTGACAGCTGCTGCCTCTGCTATTCTGGGAGTCTTAATTTTCCCACTATTTGGCTTTCTTTTACCACATTATGATGTACTCTTTACCGTAATTGTACTCGCATTAGCGCTCATCATTATCGTCCGACACAAAGATAATATCCAGCGAATTCGGATGAAACAAGAAAACCTCATTCCCTTCGGATTGAATATCACAAAACAACAACCTAAACAGAAATAAAAAAAGCTAGGATAAAAAATCTTAGCTTCCTTTTATTTTATTCTTTGTGAGCTTTTTTAAATCTGGATAATCCTAAAAGTCCAACAACAAAGCCAAGTAAACTGATAAAGGTAGTATCTGTTGTACCTGTTTCTGGCAAGCTCTTTTGACCTGAAGGAACAAATTGTTTGTGTACATTGACTGGAATAGTCGCCGTTCTTTGAGCTGTATTTGTTTGAACTGCTGGCACAAGTTCTTTTTCTCCAGTTTCATTTGGCTTCACTTGGTTAGCAGCTTGATCCTGAAGTTTCTTGTATTGTGCAGTTGAGATTGAGATAGTTCGTGAATTAGGATTGACAACCGCATAAGCTGTTAAGTCTGTTTTTGCTAAATAGTCCGCAAAAGCAACGTCCATTGAAGGACCTTCTTCGCGAGCCCCGCCCAACATACTATAACCATCACCACCTGCAGCCAAGAAATCGTTGGTTGTAAGATAGTAAGTTTTTGCGAGATTTAATTTTTCGTATTTTCCTGTTTCAGGATTTTTGATTTCAATGCCAAGAATACGCTTATCGGCTGGCAAGGTGGTGTCATAATAAACTTTTGCTCCAGAAACTTGTAGGCAACCGCCGCTTGGTTCAAGTAGCGGTTGCCCATTTTCATCTAGGACTGGTTTGCCGTCTTTTTCTTGTAAAATAGAGCCTAAAGACTTAGCAAACATGTCTGCGATGTTTTGCCCAGTTACTTTTATTTGAGTAATCGTATTGCCAAATGGTAGAACAGCAATGATATCTCCTTTGGTGATTGGTTTTCCTTTCGCAATTGTTTCACGAAGTCCGCCGCCGTTAGTTACAGCAAGGTCTGTCTTATGACTGAATCCTGTTTGCCCGTACTCATAGAGCGCATCTGCTACGACATTTCCAAGATTGGTTTCCCGCACACGGACATTTTCTCGATTACCATTTAACTCAACTGGGCTATTAGCAACGACCACTTTTGCGTTTTCTTGGTCATATTTCTCTTTGATTTTGTTTACTAATTGCTGAATAGCTGGATCTGGAGTAACGCCTTTTACTGAATCAGCTGAGATTTGTTGAGGATTTCCTAAGATTTGACCAGATTTGTACGTTACTTTTCCGATATTATGCAGGTAACTACCTGTTTGATTATAAGTAACATTGTCGCCGTAGGTCACTGATTCTACAGTATGTGAATGCCCGTCAATCACCGTCACACGTTTTCCTTTTAGCAAAGGATTTTTTGATAATGCTTCTGCCAAGGTAGAACCACGCCATTCAACTGGTGTCGTCGTATCTACACCCAAATGCGCCAAAATGACATAATGTTTGTAAGCTTTACCTTCCGCTTTCGCACGAGATTCCACTTCTTCAATGACTTTATTGACTTCTGAAATTGGATCTGTAAACGTAACCCCTTGAACATTGCGTGGGTGTGTTTTTGTTGCAGTTTCTGGCGTTGTCACACCAATAACCACAAATTCATCTCCCACAACATTCTTGTCTTTATCAACAATCGTAGAAGCTTCAAAAAGACGTGCTCCATTGACATAAGTATTGGCACTAAGAAGAGGGAATTTCAAAATTTCTTTGTATTTTTTCACCTCATCCAAACCAAAATCAAATTCATGATTTCCGACCGCCATTGCGTCATAGCCAATCTTATTTAAAATATTCGCGCGTTCTTCTCCTTTTGAGCTATTGGAAATCGGAAGTCCTTGAAAAGCGTCGCCTGCATCCACAACAAGTGTTGTTTGATTGATCTTTGCACGTTCTTGCTCAACGACTGCTGCTAATTTAGCATCGCCAATGACACCTTTTTCTTCTACAATACGACCGTGTACATCATTTGTATGAAGAATAACTGTATCCTTTTCGGATTGAGCTGTGGACGAAACAACAGCTTGAGCGGCTGGAGTTATAGAATCTGCTGGAGTTACAGAAGTTTCAACTTGTTTGTTCTCGCTCTTTTCTGTTACTTTCTCTGTGGAAACTTCAGTAACAGGCAAAACTGCTGAATCTCCTTGAGCGGTCGTAGGTGCAACCGACTGATTTTCTTTAGGAGCTTCTACTTGCTCTACAGGTGCTGTTGAAGTAGCTAGATCTACAGCATCAGCAGAAACCTGATGTGCTAAAATTGCTGGAGCAATTAGCAATGTCGACAAAATAGGGACAATGAATTTTTTCTTCTTCATAATCAATCCTCTTTTATTCTTTTTGGATTCTATTATACAAGATTGTCTGGTAAAATAAAACCTTATTGAGCAAACTTTATCTTATCGTTCGCTAAAATTGTTCTAAAAAGAAAAATATTCTAACTTTTACATTAGAATATCTTATTTCACAAACATTATTTACAAACTTCTACCTTGTGAGTTTATCTGTGCCATTATGTCCTTCAGCCCTGCTGCTCCAACGGTATCACCTGCTTTTTCAAAACACACCAGTGCTTTTTGAGCATCAGATTTAGCCATTTTTATATCTCCCTTAGCTAATCTTACCTCAGCCAAGCCACGATAAGCACAAGCATGATTGACTAAATCATCTGTCTGCAATGCTAAATTTAATGTTTCTTGCAAAAGTTCTTCTGCAAGGTGAATATTTCCAAGTTTGAATTGTAAATACCCCTGTTCGTACAAATTGACCGATGCCTTTAGGACATCATCGGGGAAATGCTCTGTAATAATTGCAGCTTCTGCCATTATCAAGTCATAAGCCTTTTGAAAATGCTCTTCTTCTCGTTCGACCATCGCTAATTGATGTAAGCCTATATGCTGTTCTTCCAGATTCTTTTCAGACATAGCTTGAGCATAATAGTCTTTTAAAACCTGACGAGCCAACTGAAAATCCTTTTCTTCCAAAGCAATATAAGCTTTTAAGTTCAGTGTACTATAACTATCTTGGTCTATTTGATAAACAAATTGCTTGGCAAGCTGATATTGCCCGTCAAACAATGCTTGCCAGGCTTTTTGAAGTTGTTCTTCTATCATAATTTCTTTCCTTTTATTCATAGAAAACAAAAGTCACACTTTAAAAGTTATATCAAATCAGTCTCCGAGATTGCTTCTTTTACTTTTTCAATTGGCAAATGTACTAGCTCGACTTTCTTTTCACTATATAAATATCGCGCATAATCATCCATGCGATATTGATTGATATAAACCACTCGCTTGCAACCAACTTGTAAAAGCTGTTTTGTACAATTGAGGCAAGGGAAATGCGTGACATAAACAGTAAATCCTTTTGGGATTCCACGCTCTGCACCTTGCAAAATTGCATTTACTTCTGCATGCAAAGTCCTCACACAATGCCCGTCAACTATCAGGCATTCATGATCGATGCAGTGCTCCGTTCCTGAAACAGAACCATTATATCCTGTTGAAATAACTTTATTATCCTTTACAATAACCGCACCAACGCTGGCTCGCTTGCAGGTTGAGCGATTTGCAATCAAGAGCGCTTGTGCTGCAAAATATTCGTCCCAAGCCAATCTTTTTGTAACCATGTTGTCACCTTCTTTTTTATTTATCACTCATTTTATCATTTTTTCGATGTGGAAAAAGCGGCAGTCCGAGCGATGCAATCTTTTCTGCTGGAACTTTCATGCCGTCTTTTGTCCATTTGATTAAAACAGAAACCACCGCCGAACTCCAAAATGAATTCATGTAAGTTGAAGCTTCTTTTCTGGAACTATTTTGTTTTTCCAAGAAATCAAACACAGCACTTGTCAACAGTTTTTCTAAATTATAATCCACTGCTAAGCTAAGGATTCGTGCTTCTTTTTTGACTTCTTTAAACAAGAACAGCCACACTTGATAAAGCTCGGTTCTCATATTGAATTGTTCCAATTTATCAGTAATCTTTTGTACTGTTCGTTGGAAAATCTCTTGTAAAATTTCTTCTTTTGAATCATAATTTCGATAAAAAGCTGCGCGCGAGACACCCGCTCTCTCTACTAATTCAGAAATGGTAATTTTGGTCAACTCTTTCTTTTCCAACAATTGCAACAAAGAAATTTCCAATGATTCTTTTGTAATTCGGTTAGATTCCTGATTTGATATTTTTAGATTTTCTAAAGATTTTTTCGATATTTTACGTTCCGACATAACATTTTCTTTCTACGTGTAACAACCGACTGTAAAGGCTTTCTAAAGCAGAAGTTTCATGATATAATTGTAAAAAAAGACAAAACTTTTGTCAATGTCTAACTAGTTTACTACTCAACTAAAGGAGAATGCAATGACTTGGAAAATTGTAGCTGATTCAGGCTGTGATTATAGAACTATCGAAAACCTTGCTGTTGACACCTTGTTTGAAAGTGTTCCTTTGACCATTCAAGTAGGTGATGAAATCTTTATAGATAATGCTCAGCTCAATATTGATAATATGATGGAAAAAATGTATACCACTTCTTCGGCTTCAAAGTCTGCTTGCCCTAGTCCAGATGACTATATGAAAGCTTTTGATGGAGCTTCAAATATTTTTGTGGTCACCATTACAGGAACCCTATCAGGAAGCTATAATAGCGCACAAGTGGCTAAAAAACTCTATCTCGAAGAACATCCTAACGTGAATATTCATGTTATTGATACTCTTTCTGCTGGCGGTGAAAATGATTTGATTATCAAAAAGCTTAATCTTCTTATCGGTCAAGGTTTAAGTTATGAAGAAGTCATAAAAGAAATTACAGCCTATCAAGCAAAAACGAAGTTACTTTTCGTTCTCTCCAAGGTTGATAACCTAGTTAAAAATGGACGACTAAGCAAATTGCTTGGAGCTGTTGTAGGATTATTGAATATTCGTATGGTCGGCGAAGCCAGTCAAGACGGCAAGTTGGAGTTGCTTCAAAAGGCGCGTGGTGCTAAAAAATCACTAATAGCAGCTTTTGATGAACTCATCAAAGCAGGCTATGCCGGTGGACAAATCATTATTGCTCATCGAAATAATCCCAAGTTTTGCCAGCAATTTTCCGAAATGGTTCGTGAAAGATTCCCACAAGCTGTTATTGAAGTCATCCCGACTTCTGGACTTTGTAGCTTTTATGCTGAAGAAAATGGTCTCCTCATGGGCTATGAAATTCAATAATATAACGAAACTGTAGTCAATCACTAAACTACAGTTTTTATATTACAAATAAAGCAAACCAAAAACAATTAACACACTAATCATGCTAAAAAGTGAGCCAATGAGATAGTATTCTGCAAAGGACTGACTTTCAGAAATTTTGTTATACCGTGCGATTGACTTAGCAGTAAAGACTAAGCCAACGGAAGCGAACTGCCCAAATATAAGAGACAAAGCCATAATAAAACGCTCTAAAATCCCAATCATCGCACCTGCACCTGCTATAGTGTCTTGGTTATCTCCTTTTGACTGATACCTATTGAAGAAAAGCTTAAATAAAATATTAACAGGCTTTCCAACGATTGCTAAGAAAAGAAGAGTTTGAGCAACTGACGCTCCATTTTTCAGCCATTGTGGGTTGATTTTATTAGCTAATAAAGCATAAAATAGAAAAATACAAATCAAATGAAGGAGTTGGTCAATGATGAAAACTTGCTTTGTGAGTTTCTTTATTTCTATAAACGTGTTGAGCCTGTATTTCAAGAAATCAATAACTACATGACTAAGCCAAACAGCGACAAAGTAAATAATATTTTTCGAGAAAAAGATACTCAAAATCAGCAACGGAAGAAAAACAATGGCTAAATGCAGCAATAAATAAGGCAATTTTCGACATTTTAAATCTGCCATTTTTTGACTTTGCCATTGAAAATCAGCTAAAACATGCGCTAATAAGGTTAACAACAAGATTGGATGTTGTATAAAATAGTCTGAAAATCCCCACAAATTAGACATGTTTCTCCTCCTTCTCTATCGCATTTAACATCAAGTTCATCGCAACTCGTTTATTTCTGAGATAAATTTTTAACCCACTCGCCTTGATACGTTTGTTGAAAGCACTCGGAGTGATACCAAGTAGTTTTGCCATTTCTTTATGAGAAAATGTTTCATCGTATATATTTTCAGCTAGTAATTGTTTGAGGACATCATATTGGATATCTGTCCACTTGGACTGAATAAAAGAGCACGCAGCTAAAATAGCATTGATTGTCTGACCGACTTCTTCGTCTGCCAAAGAAACCGAAATGTGATTGATGCCATAGTCATTCTTGTCATGAACATAGTTAATCGCTTCTCTAGCCAGCCAATACGCCGGACCGTCAGAACCAATGCTTTGTTCTTTGTTAATTTCTGTAATCATGTCTCCAGCACCAATCCCAAATCGAATTTCATAAGGAGCAAATGCCATAGAAAGCTGATCCATGATTTGAAACATATCCGAATTTGGTAAAAGCAAAGCTTGAAATTCATCGCCTGCTGTGACCGTAAAGGGAGAAACTAAATATTTCTGATATTGCTGATTCAACTCTTTCATTAATTGCAACAATTTCTGTTGTGTCTGCGCTCGATCTTGTATTTTTTTTGATTCAATAATGTCTCCAATAAGAGCAACGTACATCATCTTCTCACCTCTTTTTGTCTATTATAATGGAAATTTTAAAAAATTTCCATTATAAAGGACATTTCCTAAAATTTCCGTCATAGAGGATATTTTTTAATCTACTATCTCTAAAAAATACAGCTAAGCACATGATTGAAACCATCATTTGATTTGAAAATGACTACCCCATTACTTTCCATGCCTTACCCAGCACTTCTCCAATCTTGCCCTTGATGACTAAGTCAGCTTGACTATCTTGTAGTACATTGTTTTTATTGATAACAACTAAGTGCCGTCCTTGAAAATAATGAACCAAATTAGCAGCTGGATAAACAACTAGCGATGTTCCGCCAATGATGAGTAGGTCAGCTTGACTGATAACCTGAATAGCTTGAGAAAAAACTTCCATATTTAACGGTTCCTCATAAAGAGTCACATCTGGCTTAACTACACAACCACAAGTCTCGCAATAAGGAATGATTCCTGGCAATTTCAAAAAATCCTCTAAGTCATAAAAACGATGACAATTGGTACAAAAATTTCGGTCCACACTACCATGAATTTTTAATACGTTCCTGCTTCCTGCCATCTCGTGTAAACTATCAATATTTTGGGTAACAATTGCTTTTAATTTCCCTAGCTTTTCTAGATAAGCTAAATATTCATGGGCTACATTTGGCTTAGCGTTAGGATAAATAAGATATTTCTTGTAAAAGTCAAAAAACTGTTCTGGATAACGTTCAAACATCGTATGTGAAACTAGTTGCTCTGCTGAAAAATGCTGGTTTAACTCAATATTGTAAATACCATTTGAGCTGCGAAAATCCGGAATACCAGATTCAGTTGAAACACCTGCACCACCGAAGAATACAATATTTTGGCTACTTTGAATGATCTGAGCCAGTTCTTCAATCTTGTCCATATCGCCCTCCTAAAAGTCACCAATATTATTAAAGAAAAAATCGGCTAGCAGAACTAGCCGATTCATATTATAACTGAATTATTTTGACAAGTTATAGAAAGATTTCAAACCACGGTATTCAGCTACTTCACCAAGTTGATCTTCGATGCGAAGTAATTGGTTGTATTTAGCAATACGGTCAGTACGTGACAATGAACCAGTCTTAATTTGTCCAGCGTTAGTTGCAACTGCGATGTCAGCAATTGTTGAATCTTCAGTTTCACCTGAACGGTGTGATACAACGGCAGTGTAACCAGCTTCTTTTGCCATTTCGATAGCATCTAAAGTTTCAGTTAATGATCCGATTTGGTTAAGTTTTATTAAGATAGAGTTTCCAGCTTTTAACTCTATTCCTTTTTTAAGTCTTTCAGTGTTAGTTACAAATAAGTCGTCTCCAACGATTTGTACCTTATCTCCGATTTTAGCAGTTAATAATTGCCATCCTGCCCAGTCATCTTCTCCTAATCCATCTTCGATAGATTTGATTGGATATTTTTCAACAAGTTTAGCATACCATTCTACCATTTCTTCAGAAGTTCTTACGACTCCTCCTTCTCTTGTGAAGTGGTATTCGAATTTTCCTGGTGCTACTTCTTTACAGAACTCACTTGATGCAGCATCGATTGCGAAAGTGATATCTTTTCCTGGCTCATATCCAGCAGCTTTTATAGCTTCAACGATAAGGTCTAAAGCTCCTTCAGTTCCATTTATTTTAGCTGGAGCATATCCTCCTTCATTTCCTACGTTAGTAGAATCTCCCATTTTCTTTAATAGTTTTCCTAAGTGGTGGAATACTTCACATCCCATTTGCATAGCTTCTGCAAAAGTTTTTGCTCCAACTGGTTGAATCATAAACTCTTGTACGTCTACTGCAGAGTCAGCGTGAGATCCTCCGTTTAAGATGTTCATCATAGGTAGAGGTAATTCTTTAGCGTTTACTCCTCCTAAGTATTTATATAGAGGCATTCCTAATGCTTCTGCTGCTGCTTTAGCAACTGCTAATGATACTCCTAGTATAGCGTTAGCTCCTAATCTTCCTTTGTTTGGAGTTCCATCTAATTCTATCATAGTTCTGTCTATTGCAACTTGGTCAATAGCATCCATTCCTAAGATAGCTTCTTTGATTTCAGTATTTACGTTATTAACTGCTGTTAATACACCTTTTCCTAAATATCTTGATTTATCTCCATCTCTTAACTCAACAGCTTCGTAAGCTCCTGTTGAAGCTCCAGACGGAACTGCTGCTCTTCCTTTTGCTCCACACTCTAATACTACATCTACTTCTACAGTAGGGTTTCCTCTTGAGTCAAGGATTTCTCTTGCTACTACATCAACTATTCTTGTCATTTAAAAGACCTCCTAAATGTTTTCGTATAATTTGAAATTATATAAATATTATATCATAAATTATTATTTTTGACTATTTTACTTTTATTACTTTTACAGAGTTTGTAGTTCCTACTTCAAATACTTTTTCTCCACAAGTTGCTACTACAACATCACCTGATTGAGCTAATCCTAATTCAACTGATACTTTTTCAGCTAATTCGAAGAAAGAGTCTAATGTTTCTACATTGTTATCATAGTAAGGAACAACTCCTCTAGAAATTACTAATTGGTTAGCTGTTTTCTCATCATTAGTTATAGCAAGTATTGTAGCTGCTGGGAAGTATCTTCTCATATCTCTTGCTGCTCTTCCTGATTGAGTAGCTACTACGATAACTTTTGCTCCTAACTCTTCACTTACATCTGCAGTTCCTCTTGCTACAGCTGAAGTTATTGTTATATCATCTTTATCCATAATTCTTTTTACATTTACTAGTGGATCCATTTTAGCTGCAACTTTAGCCATTACAGTAACAGCTTCTACTGGATATTTACCTTTTGCAGACTCTCCAGAAAGCATTACACAATCTGTTCCATCTAATATAGCGTTTGCAACGTCGTTTACTTCTGCTCTTGTAGGTCTAGGATTTTTAATCATAGAATCTAACATTTGAGTAGCTGTAATAACTACTTTTCCAACTTCGTTACATCTTTTTATCATCATTTTTTGTGCTACTGGTACATCTTCTACTGGAATTTCTACTCCAAGATCTCCTCTAGCTACCATAATACCATCTGATAAAGCTAAAATTTCTTCGAAATTATCTAATCCTTCTTGGTTTTCTATTTTAGAAATAATTCCAATTCTTTGTCCACCATTCTCATCTAAAACTCTTCTTACTGCTCTTACATCATCAGCTTTTCTGATAAATGATGCTGCAACATAATCTATTCCTTGCTCACAACCAAATTTAAGGTCATTAATATCTTTTTCAGCTAATGCTGGTAAGTTAACTGCTACATTTGGTAAGTTAACCCCTTTATTCTCTCCTAATTCTCCACCATTTTGTGCTATACATTTTACTTCATTTCCATTAATTTCAGTAACTGTAAATGCTAATAATCCATCATCTATTAATATAGTATTTCCTACTTTTAAATCTCTTGCAAATCCTTCATAAGTAACTGCAACTTTTGTGTTATTTCCAATAACTGTTTTATCAGTAGTTATTGTGAATTCTTGTCCTGCTACTATTGTAACATCTTTTCCACCTTCAAGTTTTATAGTTCTTATTTCTGGTCCTTTTGTATCTAGTAATAAAGCTGCTCTTATTCCTGTTTCTTTTTGAGCTTGTCTAAAGTTAATTATTCTATTTCCGTGCTCTTCATAATCTCCATGAGAGAAGTTTAATCTCATCATGTTCATTCCTGTTTTTAAAAGAGTTTTTAAACTTTCCACTGATTCAGTTTTAGGTCCAATTGTACAAACAATTTTAGTTTTTTTCAAATTACTCACCTCAAATTATTTTCAATTTTTATTTTTCCTTTTTGTAGTTTACACAGTTTTTTAATAACCCATACCCAATAATTAACCTTATAGTATAAACTTACCTACCCTAGATTTTATACTAATATATACCTTTTATCAAGAAAATATACGTCCATTTTTTAATCTTTTTATGAACAGTTTTTGACTTAGTCATCTATTTTTTTGTTACTATTTAATACATTTTTCCTCTATCTGTCTATTAGAGAGTTCTGCTTGTTTATTTATTTATATAT
>OGJS01000615.1_pt1 | contig 20931 bp, 22 predicted proteins | sample 1572241 | NCBI WGS metagenome assembly OGJS01 (sample SAMEA2582145, study PRJEB24529) | metagenome | biome: Human gut stool | place: China | collected 2011 | reverse complement strand
GACCTCTATTTTTGTTAAAGGAGTAAAGATAAATGGAAATCAAAACTATTCAAATCCCAGAAATCAGTAAAAAAGCCTTCAAAGTGACTACAAGCAACCGTAACGTTTTGCGTATGCACGAGTATCAACTTGCCGTGTTGAAACTCAGTGACACTATGGAAGATAGCGATACACAAGAGCAAGCACAAGCAAGCTATACTGTGCTCAAGGAAATGCTCAGCTTTATCCGTGCTATTCTCGACTTGGATGATGAAGCCTATGATAAATTGCTTGATTTGGATAATGTCCGCACACAAGAAATCTCTGAAAAATTGGTGGGCTACATGTACGGATTGACAGACGAACAACTCGAAAATGCTGCTGGTGACATTGACCCAAAAGACTAAAATCTAAAGGCGAACAGATTTTTGATTTAGAAAATCGCATTGAAGATTTAAAAATCATTGCTAAAAAATCAATCCAAGGTTTTGGGTGGACACTAGATCAGTATTACGACACTGACTATTATGAGCTAATGAAAATCTTAAATGCCAAAGAGGAAGAAGATAGGATGGTTGACCCAACATCTTTACTCTAATTTTTAAGGAAAGGAGGAAAAATAATACATGGCAAAAGTACAAGCTACCATGTCCACGGAAATCGCCTTAGACACGCTTCAAGCGGCTAACTCGATTAAGCGGTTAACTCAGTTAGTCAATAGTTCTACGAACGCATGGAAGGCACAAGAGAGCCAAATGCGTAGTGCTGGGGACTATCTGGGAGCAGCACAAGCTAAGTACGATGGTTTGGGCAATGCTATCCAAAACCAACAGCACAAGATTGAGAAACTGAAACAAGAGCAGTCTCAACTTAAGGGTAGTACCGCTGAAACCGCTGAACAGTACCTTAAATACCAACAACAGATTGACCAAGCTACTACCCGCTTGGCATCGTTGGAAAACCAACAAAGGCAAGCTAAGAACAGTCTGGACTATCATAGGTCTGGGCTTGCTGAATTGCAAAGAGAGTACAAGCTACAAAACGAAACTTCCGACGCTTATATCAAGCGTTTGAAAGCGGAAGGTAAGGAAGATGAAGCTAGACAAGAGCAACTCAAGCAATACAAAGGTTCGATTACTAACTTAAATAAGCAGTATGAGAAACAGAAAGAAATGCTTGAGCGTGTCGCTCGCCAATCTGGTAAAACCTCTGAAGAATACCTCGTTCAGCGTAGACGCTTGGATGAAACAGCTACTAGTTTGGCTCACGCTCGTAATGCTGCTGATAGATTGAATGATGAGATTGAACAAAGTCAACGCTCTAGCACGTTCATTGGACGCTTAAAGGATAGCTTTAAACGCTTAGGAAGTGAAGTCAGTGAGACTGAAACGAAAACCTCACGCTTAAAAGGTATCTTCGGAGCTACGTTTGCAGCTAACTTGATTAGTAACGGTTTCCAAAACGCATTGGGAGCTATCAAGGGCAAGTTTGACGAAATCGCCCAATCAAGTGCCGAATATGTTAAATATCAACAAACCATGAACGCCACTTGGCTTACCTTAACCGGCAATGCCGAAGAAGGTAAGAAGATGGTTGACATGACCAACCAAATGGCACAAGCGGCAGCTAACTCAACCGAAATGGTTGACGGTATGAACCAGAAATTCTATGCCGTTACCCACAATACCGAGTTGACTAAGCAACAAACACAAGCTATCTTGACATTGCAAGACGCATTCGGTCAGACCGATGCAGCCGTTGAGAATTTCGCTACTCAGTGGGCTCAAATGATTGCCAACGGTAAGGTTCAAGGGCAAGATATGATGTCTATTATCAACGTCTTCCCAGAAATGAAGAACCAGCTTAAAGAAGTAGCTGCACAAGAACTTGGGATTGCAGACATGACCGCCGATAAATATGCGGAGCTTCAAAAAGATGGTAAGATTACCGCTGAAATGGCGCAGAAAGCCTTGTTTGAGTTGCAAGACAAGTACAAGGATGCCACGGCTAACTTTTCAACAACTATCGGTGGTCTTGAAAGAACTATCCAATCTCGTATGCCGGCGGTAGTTGCAGCGTTCCGTGACCCAATCGACAAAATGAAAAACCCATTCTTGCAACAGATTGGTAATTGGGTTGCTGATCCTAACACTGAAACCAAGTTTAAAGATTTAGGGGAGCACGTTTCCAAGGGCTTAGGCACTATCATGGATGCCTTTTCTAAAGTGTTTAATCTCGGTGATGGTACAGATAAACTTAATGGCTTAATGGACGGTCTTAATAAGTTTGTCGATAATCTGAGCAAGAGCATTGCTAACAATGCTCCTAAAATTGTAGCCTTTTTCAAAGAGGTTAAAGATAGTTTAGGTTCGGTGTTTAGCATTGGTAAAGACTTTGCTAGCGGTGTTTGGGAAACTGCCGTAGGCATGATTAAAGGTGTTGCCGAAGCGCTTAACCTAATGACTGGCAACGGCAAGAAAGCTAAATCACCAGTAACATCACTATCAAAGGCTTTAGGCGGTATTGCAGAACATAAAACGGCTATTAAAACAGTCGGTTCTTTGTTTGCTGCCTACTTTGTGGGTTCTAAAGTAGCTTCAGGAGTGATGAAAGTTGCGAAAGCTATTAACGTGATGAAAAATTCAACGATAGCTATGACTGTCGCCCAAAAAGCTATGGCTGCCGCCCAAAAAATTGCGACGGGGGTGCAAGTAGCATTGAACGCAGCAATGGCAGCAAATCCCATCGGGTTAATCGCTGTTGCGGTAGCAGCGGCTGTCGCTGCATTGGTATTGCTCTATAAACACAACAAGAAATTCAAGAAATTTGTTGATGGCATGTTTAGCGCTGCTAAAAAAGCCTTTGATAAAATCTTCAAAGTTACCAAAGAAATCTTTGGTAAGATTATTGATTTCTTTAAAAAGGACTGGAAACAAGTCCTTTTATTTATTGCCAATCCGATTGCTGGGGCTTTCGCTTTAATTTACAAGCACAATAAGAAATTCAAGAAATTCGTTGATGGTATTGTGAAAAGTATCAAAGACGGTTTTTCTAACGCTGGTAAATGGCTCGGTAAGACATGGGATGGCATGAAGAAAACTTGGACTGGTGCGATGGACTCAATGACCAAGAGCACCAAGAAAGGTTTTGAAAAAACCAAGACTTACTTCACTGGTGGTGAGAAAGGCATTAAAGCCTTCACTAACACTGCTAAGAAGTTACTTGTAATCTCTAATCCGGTAGTCGCTGGGTTTGAGTTGATGTACAAGCATAACAAGCCATTCAAAAAGTTTGTTGATAGCACCGTGGACCACGTTAAAGATATGGCGAAGGGCGTTGCAAAACACATGAGTAATCTTAAAAAAGATTGGGGCGAAAAGTGGGACAACGTCAAGAAATTCGCATCTAAAACATGGGAAGGTATCAAGGGTAATGCTACGGAAGCCATGACTGCCCTTGGTAAAGATATCGACAAACACCACAAGGGCATCAATAAAAATTGGTTTGACGGCTGGGAAAACTCTAAGAAATTCCTATCTAAAAAGTGGGATGAAATCGGAGCATTAACGCAAGAGAAATTCGGTGTTAATATTACCAAGCTAATTACCGACGCCTTAACCAACATTGCTAAATTCTTCAAAGATACGTGGGATAACGTTAAAAAAGGTTTTGGCGAGATGTGGGATGGCATGAAGAAACTTGCCGGGGACGGTATCAACGCCGTCATCGCACTGCCTAACGCTGGTATTGACGGTATTAACAAACTGATTTCTGATTTTGGTGGTAGTAAAGAAGCTATCTCTAAAATCCCTAAAGTTAAGTTTGCCGGTGGTACTGGTATGTTTAGCTCATACCGAAACCCAATCACCAAGCCTACGTTAGCTACACTTAATGACGGCTACGATAGCCCAGAAACCAACAACCAAGAAATGGTAATTCTGCCTAATGGTAAGTCATTCTTGCCACAAGGTCGAAACGTTGAATACCTCTTGCCGGCTGGTTCGGAAGTTATTAATGCCAGTGAGTTAGCAATGCTCATGGGTGTTGAACGTGGAGCCTTTGCAAAAGGTACTGGATTCTGGTCTAAAATCTGGGATACCGCTACTAACGTGGCTGGCTCAGTGTGGGACACTATGAAGAATGGTGTTGACAAATTCATGAAAATGATTGAGTTTGTCACGGATGTTGTTAAAGACCCAGTGGGATCGCTTGCTAAGAAATTCAGTCCTAATGCTGATAAGTTGGCCGGTATGTTTAACCCACTCGGTAATGCCTTGTATAAGAAACCAGTCGAAGAAGCTAAGAACTGGTGGAAAGAACTTTGGTCAATGGCCAGTGCTTCTATGGATGAAGGCACTGTGGCTATGGGTGCTAAAGGTGATGACTACCGCTTCAAAGACAAAGCTAAAGATGCTGGTGCTGACCCGTGGGGTTACTTCTATCGTGAGTGTGTATCATTCGTTGCCAGCCGTTTGGCTAACCTTGGTGTTAAACCTAGTCTATTTAGTCACCTTGGGAACGGTAATCAGTGGGTGTCTGCGAGCGTACCACACTTAAGCAGACCTAAACCCGGAACGGTTGCAGTCTACACTGGTGGTCCAGTATCAAGCAACCACGTTGACTTTGTCACAGCCGTTCATGGCGATACCTATGATGGTGAAGAATACAACTATGGCGGTAATGGTCAGTATCACCAATACGCTGGCCGTCATATTGCTAACGCTGCTACCTTCCTTGACTTTGGAGTGCGTGACAGTGGTGGCGGAGGTGAAGACAACAGTAAACCACTTAAAGACCGTAACAGTCCACTTCAAACCTTGATTAAACGTCAAGTTGGGGGCATGTTCGAATGGATTAAGAAAACTCTTGGCTCGTTGCTCAGCCCTCCGGGTGGTGGGGAAGATGGGCCACAAGGAACTGGTGTTTCTCGTTGGCGTGAGTCCGTAGTTAGAGCGTTGAAGGCTAATGGTATTGAACCAAATGACTTCCGTGTTTCTAAAATCTTGGCAACAATCCAACGTGAATCTGGTGGCGACCCTAACGTACAAAACAATTGGGATAGTAACGCCAGAGCTGGTACACCATCAATTGGTTTGATGCAGACCATCGGTCCGACATTTAACGCTTATAAACACCCAGGACACAACAACATCCGCAACGGTTATGATAACTTGCTTGCTGCAATCAACTACATCAAGCATCGCTATGGAACATCGGATGCAGCCTTTAACCGTGTCGCAGCCTATGGCTACGCTAACGGTGGCCTAGTCCACAAGAACGGTGTTTATGAGCTAGCTGAAGGCGATATGCCAGAATATGTCATCCCAACGGATATCGCAAAACGAGGCAGAGCGTGGCAATTACTTACTGAAGCAGTGGCACGTTTTGCCGGGGATGCCCCACAAGGCAATCACGACAATACTTCAGATCATGAGCGTGTTTCTGTCCTAGAAAACAAGTTAGATGTCATGATTGACCTACTCGGTCAATTAGTAACCAACGGTTCTAACCCAATCGAAGTTAGAAACATCATTGATGGTAGAAGCGTGTCAAACGGTCTAGCACCCTTTATGACAAAAGCAACAAACGATTATGAACGCAGACAAGCGTTGCTAGGAGGTAGCATTATTTGATAGGAATGTCAGTAATTTTTGACGGTAAGAACTTAACCGAATTATTTAATGAGGGGCAAGGGCGTACCGTTCCAGTGGATGTCACTAAGAACGTGGCATCCAACTTCAATAACAACTATCAAGACCAAGGGCGTAGACGCTACGGTCAGCAATTCCTATATAGCACCTTGTCCGTCAAGCAGATTCAAGTATCGTTTACCTTGGTCGGAAACTACGACTACTTTAATACCATCGCCGAAACATTGGGCGGTTATCTTAACGTAGATAAGCCTAAACCGTTGATTTTTGGCGATGAGCCTAACAAGGTCTGGGAGGCTATCCCGTCTGGTCAAGCGTCCTTAACAGTGGACAAGAACACGGCACCGATTACCGCAACGGTAACGGTAACATTTGATGTACCTAAAAGCTACGGTGAGAACAAGGCACAAGCCCTAGTAAGTAGCGACGGTGAAACCAAGTACGGAAGTATTAAAAAGGTATCGACTGGACACTACAAGGCCACGTTGAAGAATTTTGGCACGGCTGAAACTTACCCAGATATTAAGCTGAAGTTTAACTCGGATAATGGCTGGGTTGGAATTGTGAAGTCTTCTAGCGAAAGCTACGAGATTGGCAATTCTAATGAAGCTGACACACAAAACGTTAAGCGTTCGGAAATATTGCTAGATTATCGAGACGAAAATGGCATTCGAAAAGGCTTTTCGAGTGGTTCAAAAAACGATGGTGTTTTTAACGACAACAGTGCTGATTTGAACGGAACGCTTGGAATTGTTGACGTCTTTAATCGCCCAAACATCGCTCTTACTTCAAGAGGGAATGGGAATAAATTCCTTCAAGGCGGCTCGATTTCATGGGATATTCCAGTTGATTCTAGCGGTGAAAGAGGTTCTTTAAATGACTATATCTGGTGGAGACAAGTTTTTTGGTTAGGTTTGCCTAGCCAATATGGTTATCTCAAAATCTGTGTTTCCGATGATCAAGGTCGTTTCCTTTACGGTGTTGAGTCTAAGAAAAAAGAAAACGGGCTAGGTTGTGATTACAACATCATGACTACTGATGGCAAAGGCAGCTATCAAATTATTGACAGTAGGCATTTTCTGGGTACGCATTTAGACGAACACAACCCATTCAACTCAACTCGTGGGTGGTCAGACATGGCACGTAGGGATGATGAATTAATCTTTTACTGGTGGGGCTCTTACTTAAAATACAAAGTGCCTATCTTAAAAGGTCGTAAGTCAGCAAAAGTTAGTGTTCTATTGTCCGGAGTTGGTCAAAGTCCGCTTGTAACTCATATGTATGTCGATAAATTCTGCTATCGCAAAGATTTCGTCAATGCTACCGAGGATATCCCTAACCGATTTGGCAAAGGCTCGGTGTTGGAAGTGGACATGTCGAAAGGCAAAACCTTTGTTGACAACTTGCCAGCATCTAATGAGCTAACTTACTTATCCGAGCCATTCAGTATCGGCACTGGTGAAACTGAAATCGACATCTACACGTCTAGTTGGATAAGAACTGACCCAACTATTGAAATTTCTTGGAAGGAGCGTTTTGTTTAATGCAAATTTGGATTCATGACAAAAACATGCGTAAGGTTTGTGCCCTAAACAATAACGTTCCGGGCATGTTGCCCTATTCTAACAGTCAATGGCACACTTACCTTGAGTATTCAACCAGTACATTCGATTTTGCAATCCCTAAAATTGTGAATGGTAAAATGCACGAGGATGTAGCTTACATCAATGATCAAATGTATGTGTCATTCTTCTACGATAATACCTATCACGTTTTCTATGTGTCGCAACTTGTTGAAAACGACACGAGCTTTCAAGTGACTTGTAACAACACTAACCTTGAGTTAGCAATGGAATCTGCACAGTCTCGTAAGGCGGATAAACCACAGAATATTGCTTGGTATTTAAAGGAGCTGGACTTGTTAGGGAATGCTGGTCTTGAAATTGGTATCAATGAAATCACTGATAAAACAAGGACTATCACGTTTGATTCTCAAAATGGTACTAAGTTAGAACAACTTCATAGCTTGATGAATCAATTCGACGCTGAATTTGTTTTTCGTACCGAGCTAAATCGAGATGGAACTTTAAAGCGATTCATCATCGATATCTATCAGCAACCAGACGAAAATCACCACGGCATCGGTAAGGTCCGAGGGGATGTTATTCTTTACTACCAAAATGGGCTAAAAGGTGTCCAAGTTGCTAGTGATAAAACTCAACTATTTAACGCTGGATATTTTGTAGGACAAGAGGGCGCTAACCTTGAAAACGTAGAGTTTGAGGAAAAGAACGAGCGTGGGCAAGTAGAGTTTTACTCTAGAAAAGGTAGTCCGATGGTCTATGCACCGCTGTCTATGGAGAAATACCCGTCTACACTGAAAGATAGTGATACGGATAGATGGACACGTAAGGACTTTGAAACCGAATACAAGGATGTCAATGCTTTAAAAGGTTACGCCTTGCGTACCATCAAGCAGTACGCTTACCCGCTATTGACCTACACCGTTGATATTCAATCTAGCTTTATTGAAAACTACAAGGATATTAATTTAGGCGACACTGTTAAGATTATTAATAATAATTTCAGAGGTGGGTTAGCCCTTGAGGCTCGTGTGTCTGAAATGGTAATCAGTTTTGATATGCCACTTAATAACTCAGTGGTGTTTACCAACTTCAGAAAGCTGGACAATAAACCGTCTGGTAGTTTACAACAACGCATTGATGAGATTGTTTCTAAATCTCTGCCATACCGTGTCGAGATCACGACAACGAATGGTACAGTGTTTAAGAACGGTGTTGGTCGTTCGACTGTTCGACCCGTCTTAAAGCAAGGCAATAGAGTGGTTAACGCTACATGGCGTTTCGTTATCGATGGTGCTATTAAGTATGCGGGTATGACCTATGATATGGTAGCATCTCAGATTACCCAACCGACAGCCTTAACGGTTTCAGCCTGGGTAGACAACAAGGAAGTAGCTTCGGAAGAGGTTACTTTTTTAAATGTCTCCGATGGCCGAAATGGTGTCAAGGGAGATAAAGGCGACCCAGGGCCAGCAGGCCCAAAAGGTGACAGAGGATTGCAGGGCGAACGTGGTTTACAAGGCTTACAAGGTCCAAAAGGTGACCAAGGTATCCCTGGTGTTAAGGGTGCTGATGGTAAAACACAGTACACCCACATAGCATACGCTGACACGGTCTCTGGTAGTGGTTTCAGCCAAACCGACACTGACAAGGCGTTTATCGGCATGTACCAAGATTTCAATACTACGGATAGCCGAAACCCACAAGACTATCGCTGGTCCAAGTGGAAGGGTAGCGATGGGCGTGATGGTATACCGGGTAAAGCAGGAGCAGACGGACGAACACCTTACGTCCATTTTGCTTATGCCGATAGTGCCGATGGTCGCACTGGTTTCAGTTTTACGCAAGACGGCACTAAGCGATATCTAGGGATATGTACTGACTTTGACAAAGCAAATAGCACTAATCCAGCCGACTATTCGTGGAATGACACGGCTGGCAGTGTTTCAGTTGGTGGTCGGAATCTCTTAAAAGGTTCGAAAGGGCCTTTTAACCCCGACAGAAAACCAACGAATTTTGATAATAATGTTTTATACAAAACCGAAACTTCTATCTTCTTAGAGCAAAATCAAAAATATCTTATTAGCGCAAAATCAGACGGTAATTTTACTGCTTTGCACAACCCAAATATCGAAAGCGATAATGTGACACTTTGGTTGATTGATGATAAATACCAAAATTATCAGATTGTATCCGATTTGAAGACTGGAACTACAGGAACGCTAGTTACTTGGAATAAACCGACAGGAAATTATCATCTACGGGTCAATACATATCACAAAACGGCTAGCAAATCTGTTTGGGAAGTAAAAATCGAAAAAGGAACAGTCAAAACGGACTGGACCCCTGCGATTGAAGATGTACAGGATGGCATCGATTCCAAAGCCGACCAAGTTTTGACACAAGCACAGCTCAATAAGCTCAACGAAGTTAATTCTGTGGTACAAGCCGAGCTTGAAGCCAAAGCATCTCTTGACACGCTCAACCAATGGGTCAAAGCCTATCAAGATTTCGTTAATGCAAATAACGCTAATCGGGCGCAGGCTGAGAAGAACTTGGCTGACGCAAGCGCCCGTGTGGCTAAGCTAGAAAACAATCTAAGCGACATGTCAGAGCGCTGGAACTTCATCGACAGCTACATGACCTCATCAAACGAAGGGCTTGTCATTGGTAAAACCGATAACTCTAGTTCTATGCTGTTCAGCCCAAATGGACGCATTTCAATGTTCTCAGCCGGTAATGAGGTTATGTATATTTCTAAAGGTGTGATTCACATCGAGAATGGTATTTTCTCAAAAACTATCCAGATTGGTCGTTTTAGGGAAGAACAAGATTTCATTAATCCAGACCGTAACGTAATCAGATATGTAGGAGGTAAGTAAGATGGAAGAATATTGGTCGAATACCGACAAAGGTTTTCGCATCAAAATGACGATTGACCAAGTTAGTCAGAATGTCGAAAAAAATAGTTCTACTGTCCGCATTAGATTAGTTTTGTTTAATACTAATCAAACGTTTCCAAGAGGAATGTGTAAGTGGTATGTTGATGCGTTTGGTCAATATATTGGTGACACTAACCATTTAGAGGTTTCAAGACAAAATTCAGAAACACAACTAATCGATAAAACCATCGAAGTTGAACACACGAACGGCAAGAACGTATTTGGTTCAAAGGCGTTTTTCTATTGTTACAGCCCACAAGGTCCGGGAGATTTAAACGTCGGTCCATACGCTATTACCCTTGACCCGATTACCAACGCTAGTGTCTTAACCATGCCTAGCAACGTAATTCTGGGGGATAGCGTGAATTTTTCTATTGCTAAAAGAGTGGCTTCAGCCAAGCACACACTACGCTACTCATGGTATGGTCTTGAAGGAAAACTGGCAGACAATATTGACACATCGTATAAATGGACGATTCCAGACAGTTTTGCTAACGACATCCCGAATAGTTCAAGTGGTTGGGGAACGATATTCCTAGATACTTACGTTGACGGAAAACTAATCAATACGCAATCAAAAACATTCACTGTTGGTTTGTCATTGAATAGAGTTAAGCCCACATTCTCTAGGATTGCATTAGCGGATGCCACTGAATTGACAAGGAATATTACTCAATCGGATAGACACTTTGTTTCCGTGTTATCCAAAATCTATGCACGTTTTGAAAATGTTCAAGTAAGGTACGGAGCATCTATCACGGGCTATTTCATGGAGATTGTCGGAAACAATAACACGATTTCTGCACCTAACGGAACTTTTCGTGAAATATCCGTTAACAAAGATACACAATTCACGTTAAGGGGCTATGTTGAGGATAGTCGAGGGATTAGGTCTGATTCATACGAAACGACCATCACTGTTTTAAATTACTTCAGTCCAACGTTGAAATTTGAAGCAACTAGGAGTGGTGCAACCAATAGCACGCTTACCATTAAACGTTTTGCCAAAGTAGCACCGCTTATGGTTAATGGTGTCCAGAAGAACCCGATGAAGTTAACATTCACCACACGAAAAGTTGATTCTGATACCGAAACAATCGACAACGGTGGAGCTGGTGGAACATGGTCGCAGGTTTCAGAGTTTAGCGCATCAAACGCAAACCTCGGTAATTCGTACCCAGCCGATACATCCTACATTGTGGTCGGTAAGTTAGAAGATAAGTTTACTAGCGTATCGTTTCAAGTTACTGTACCGAGTGACCGAATCGTAATGTCCTACGATAAAGAAGGTATCGGAATTAATAAATACCGTGAGCGTGGAGCTTTGGATGTTGACGGGTTGATTTATTCAAACCGCAAGCAGATTCAGCACCACAAATTGACTGAACCAAATGGTGCAGCCATAGATACTAAAGTGGATAACCTAAACGACTATAGAACCACTGGTTTCTATTCGATTCTAGGGAACTACCGAAACCATCCAGCATCGGGCGAGGGGGCTTATTTGCAAGTCGTGGAAAGTGTTTCTGGATACCATCAAACATTAACGACTATATCTGGTCGTATGTTTAAACGGACAGTAACCAACAATTCTAATGGTTCATGGATTGAGTACACGCCCAAACCAGAGAAACCGGAAAAGCCAGAACCGGCTCTGGTAAAGAAAGAAGTCGATATGGGGTTTGGCGTTAAAGCTAACATGGTTAGAAAAGGGAACACAGTTATGTGCAGTTTGGTTCGTGGTATCTATTCGACGCTAGGTGGAATAGAGTACAAAGAACTTAACGAGAAAATGCCAGAAGGTTTTAGACCAGCCGTCGAAACGAATTTGAACGCCAGTAAAAACATAGGTGGAAATCAAGTAGGCGTAGCAACATGGCATTTATTGCCTAACGGGAACATTAATCTAACAAATCAGTCCGATGCTAAAGCAGTTTACAACGGCACGATCACTTATATCACTGAAGACAATTATCCAAATTAAGAAAGGAAAAAATAATATGTCACTTAAAATTACAAAACAACGCACAATCAATGCAGAATTTAACGTCGAAGAAGAAGGGGCTACAATCCTTGTTAAACAGACACTCATTAGTGTAGATTCCAATGCAGTCTCTACTGTCCAAGAGAATCTTCTAAACGCTGAACTCTACGCTAAACATCGTCAAGAAATGCGTACAGACGAACGTGCTCTACGTGACTTGCGTTACAAAGTAGAAGATGAGATTTTGGCTGATACTACTACAGGAGCGTGATAGATGCAGAAACCAGACGGCATCTTTGGCGTCTTTGAAGTCGTCAAAGATTTCTACGAACATGGCATAGACGAACATCTTTGGGTATTCCTACTTATGTTGGTTATCGTAGCTGACATTGTTTTGGGAGTATCCAGAGCGTGGGCTTATCATGAATTTTCAAGCCGTAGATTTCGAAAGGGATTGGTTAGCCATACAGCTATGTTAATTATCGTAGCAGTATCATACCCGTTCATGGTTTACATGAACTTAGGTGGTGCTATGGATGCGTTTATTTTTTCCGTGTTATCAGCTTACGGTGCTAGTATCCTTGCTAGTTTGTCAGCTCTAGGGGTTGAAATTCCCTTTATTGACAGATATGTCAAAAAAAATATTGATAAAGATAAATTTAACTTAATTGAGGAGGAAGAAGAAAATGATTAACTTTAAACTACGTTTGCAAAACAAAGCTACTCTAGTAGCTCTTATCTCAGCAATCTTTTTTGATGTTGCAACAGTTTGGACTTAATATCCCTAGCAACATTCAAGAGGGAGTTAATACTTTCGTTGTGATTTTGGTAATCTTGGGTATCGTAACTGACCCAACCACTAAGGGTCTTGGAGACAGTGAGCAAGCCTTGGGCTACCACGAACCAAAGCAAGATTAATTGAAGGAGAATAAATAAATGAGTAAAATTGAATCAAGTATCGCACGCATGTATCACTTACAATCAATCCCTGTACATTATGACATGGGTGACCGTTACGGAAACGACGCTGACGGAGATGGGCGCATTGAGTTTGACTGCTCATCAGCGGTAAGCTATGCACTCGAAATCAGCTTAAATAACAACACAGAATCACTTCAACAAGCATTGCCAGCAATTGGCTATGCAAAAGTGTTTGACGCTGTAGATGGTACATTCGATGGTCAACGTGGGGACGTTGTCATTTGGGCACCTCGTGACGGTTCAAGCTCGCTCGGTGCGTTTGGCCACGTATTGATTATGACTAGTGATAGCACAGCTATCCATTGCAACTATGGCATGGACGGTGTGACTGAAAACGACTATAATTATATTTGGGATTTAAACGGTCGTCCTCGTGAAATTGTCTTCCGTGAAAGCGGAACACCTCTTCCAGCACCAGCCCAAAGCGAATTTGAGCGTGAATTAGATGTTAATACACGCTTAGAGAAGTCAGACAAACCCTATTATGAAGGCACTCTTACCACTGACTACTACGTTGAAGCTGGTCCTCGCATTGATAGCCAAGACAAGGAATTTCTCCCAGCAGGCACACGAGTCCGTGTTTACGAGAAACTAAACGGGTGGTCTCGAATCAACCACCCTGACAGTGCTCAGTGGGTTGAAGACCAGTACTTGGACGACTGCACAGATATGTAATAACAGACCACGCAAACTAAAAAAACGAAAAGGAGTATATCACCTCCCCTCACACTGCAATAGGGATATCATGGCAGTAGTGGTCGAAGCCCTGGCATTTGCTGGGGCTTTTTTTATTTGGTATAATATAAGTCCATCATAGGCAAAGAGCTACGAGGTTATCTCATAGCTCTTTTTTGTATTTGCTAATCTCTACTATAAGTGCTACTATAGTCATTGGAATATTTGACGTCTTTCGACGAAAATTCTCGAACTGTCCCCGGCTTTTTGTCGGGTTTTTTTATTTTGCAAAAAACTTAAATTTCTTTCTCAAAAGTGTTGACAATTTATAGTATATGTACTATAATATAAATGAAGATAAGGAAAGGGAGAACAAAAGAAGTTCTCAAGGTGAAACAAAATGGCACTAACACAATCACAAATCAACCAATTAGTCGAAGAGTACAAGAGCGTTTATGATGGAGACGAAGAAGTTACTGAAGAAAAAGTTCTCGAAGATTTGAAAGGATACATGAAAGACTTCACAGATTATGAAGATTTAGAGCAAGTTCCTTTTGAAGAATTAATCGACTTCATTGGATAACTCAAAGAAGTAGCATAAAAAAATAAAACGAGGTAAAACAAAATGAAAAACGGTCAAACAATTTTAGGTTCTCGATACACAGACGAGATCAAAAACAATTCTGCAACAGCAAGCAAAATGTTCAATCTTTCTAAAAAATTGGAAAATGATAATTTGCGAGAAATCCACAAAGCGTTGTACGGTTTGTTAACAGCTGGCTACGACATCAGCAACATGCGTAACGTCGAAGAACTTGAAAAATACGTGAATGTTAAAAAATCTCACGGCAAATTGTTAGATGTCACTAACGATGACATTGAGTTATATCATAAATTATTCGTCGCTAGATTTGGAAAGTGAGTAGATCGCATGGACGCACAAGCAAAGGCCACTAAGAAGTGGAATGCAAACAATAGAGAGCATAGAAATTATCTCTCTAAAAGGTCGTCCGCTCGTAGCTTTATCAGAAATCATGCTACGGGTTCGGATTTGAACGAACTAGAGGAGCTTATCGCAGAAAGACGTTGTAATCTGGGAACGATAAAAGACTAGGGTTATCCTAGCCTTTTTGTGTCTCCTTGATGTAACATTAGACATTTAATTCAAATAGAGGTACACTATATATGGACTTTAACGTTCAATGTTTTTGTTTTTTCATGCCGCTTGGTAGCTCATGCTGCCAAGTCTTTTTTATGAAAAGGGGGCAAATAAGGGGCAATAAGTGTAAACTTTAGTAACTTTATGTGAGTTTTACCGTCTATATCTTACACGCATATATCCTTATTTAATAGGTTTTCTTCCTATTATATACTTATCTAAAAACCGATTAACTTTCCCGCACAGTAAAATAAGACTCAAAGAAAAAGCCTATCATATCAAGGGTTAAACCTTGGTAGATAGGTCTTTTTTTATTTCGAGGGGCACGAAAGGGGCAAGTTATCAATGATTTCAACCACTTTATTCTTCATTTTGTTGGTTACGTGGGTATAAATCTTCATTGTGGTATCACTGTCATCGTGCCCAACCCTATCCATGATAGCCTTTAACGGGACACCATTCTCAGCCAGATAGCTGACCAGCGTATGTCTGAAGATATGTGATGATATCGGTTTATTAATCGGCTTATCCAGTCTCTTGTTAGCAGCTTGGATAGAATTGTTAAATGAGTTCCGTTGAAGTGGCACTCCCTTGTCAGTCACAAAAATATAATCTCTATCCATGTTCGCCCAATCGTCTGATAACGACTTGTTTAGATCACGAATCTGTATAGCTTCATCCAGCAATTCTATTTCACGTTTAGTTAGTTTATTGCTACGGTAGCCGGCTGGCGTTTTAGGTGGTTCTTTCTTAGCCCTCTTGTAGCCTTGGACACTATCAAGAGTCCCAAAAATATCAAGGTAGCCGTCCTCTTTTCTGTAATTGCACGTTTCAAGGGCTACCGCTTCACCGATTCGAGCACCGCTGACAAAGAGAAACTCTGCAAGGATGGCATTTCTATAAGTGCGTTTTTGCTTTCGTAATTCTGCAAGTAGCGGAAGTAGTTCAGTGTCTATCTCTAGAAATTTATTTCTTATCTTGTCGTAATCTTCCATCGTTTGTTGTTTCTTGGGAAGTTTTGCTTGTCTTGCAGGGTTGCTAGGAATGTAACCAACGGTGCAAGCGTAATCGAAGGTAAGGTTTAAAATAGATTTAACACGCTCAAGGATTGAACGTGGAACATCGGCATCGTTGATAAAGCGTTGGATATAGTGTGTATCAATGTTTGCTATTTTGACATCTACAGCGAAATTCTCTTCGACATACCTGACATTACTGGTCATGGAACTAATCGAAGTCCTTCGAATGCCTTTCTTGTGGAATTCCCACCATTCGTGCAACACGTCGTTAAATGATGCATCGGTAGTGTTTAAGCCAGCCATCTTCTCAGCTATCTTATCATCCAGTAAGCGTTGAGCCTCTTTCTTTGCTCGATTAGACCCACTGTTAAGCGTTACAGATACCCGTTTCCACTTCTCAGTGTAAGTGTCCTTGTATCTCTCAAAATATTTATATTTTCCGTTTGGTAATTCTTCTACCCACATTGTCAGATCTCCTTAATTTTGGTAAAATGGGTACAGAAAAAAGAAAACACAACCTTATTGGTTTGTTTTACTGTTAGTGTGTTTTCTGTTTTTCTGTGGTGCTAGCTCTACACTCTAAGTTTGGCGACGGTGAGTGTAGGGCTTTTTGTTTTATTTAAGACCAGTACCGGTTTTGTAATCAACTACATAAGTTCCGTTTTTTTGAACAAAGTGAATTGAAACGCTAGCATAGTATGAACCATTGTCTAAATCCCAATCACAATCCTTAGATGGAATTTTCGAATCAGTATCAATATCATAGTCAGTATCTGTTTTAGTTGTATTTGGTTCACCGACAGTTGCTACAATCTCGTCATAAGTAGTAGTGCCATCTACAATGCTATCAAAATAAGCGTCAGTCCACTTGAAGTTTGAATCAGCTTTTGCTTCTTTACTAGCTTTTTCGGAAGATGACTTACTATAATCAGCATCAATGGACGAACTAGCTTTATCAATCGCTTTGCTAGCATTATCTAGAGCGCTACTATACATTGTTTGAGTCACAAGTACAATGATGATTGAAGCTATAGATAAACAAGTTCCGACAATAGCAAGCGCTTTTTTGTTTTTGCGGTTAACAATCAATGCGATTACACCCAAAATCAGTGAGATAATAGCAATAAAGAATGAAACATTGTTTAAAATAGGCACCCAAGAACCAATTAGGGCAATGCCACCAAAAACAATCGCTAAAATACCTAAGACTTTTTTTTCGTCTTTCATAATATGAATTCTCCTCCCAGCTTTTAATGTGGTTCAGTGATTGCACATAATTTAAACTCTATAGATATCTACGACTTCCCCGATCGTTCGGATGTCGTCATTTTCTGAAAGATAGACATTGTCGTAGTCGGGGTTAAGTGATTTCAGGTATGGTGTCCCGTTTGATTTGAACTGTTTGACATAGTTCTCGCCATTAACTTGAAAAATTGCAATATCATTATTCTCTACTTGCGGGGTATGCTTGATAAAAAGTAGGTCTCCGTCTTTTATTTTAGGTGACATACTTTCGCCTATCACTTTTGCAACGCTATCAAATTCATCAGGAACCTCATTAGAGGGAATTGTGATTTCAGCGTCTACATAGTCGTCTTGCATGACCCCGTTGCCAGCAGAAACAAAGCCTGTGATAAAAACAGTAGTCATTTGAATTGGCTTTCTATTTTGTTTATCACGCAAGGTAAGAGCTAAATCTACTACTTTTTTCTTGTTTATGTCATTTAGGTCATCATAGATAGATTGAATATCAGAGACAGCAGGCTTATCGACTCCATACAAGATGTAGTCCGTGGAAGTTCCTAAAACTTGAGCTAATTTTACAATCTTTGTCCCCGTTGGAATACTAGCACCGCCTTCCCACTTCGAAATAGTTGAGTCAGACTTATACCCTAACATTTTCGCTAATTCAAGTTGACTAATGCCCTTGTTAGCTCTCAAACTTTCAATTCTACTTCCTCTTTGCTTATTCAAATCCATATCTTTCTCCTTGCTGTTTATATTAGTATTATATAGTAGACTTTCCTAACTTTCAAGTTGTTTTATAAAAAAACTAAAAAAACTTGAAAAAAAATCAACAAAATTGTTGACATTGAATTAAATTCAAGTTACAATATGTTTGTAAGTTAGTTAGAGAGGAGCAACAAAATGACAAAAATAGTTCCAAAGATTACAATCAAAGAACTTCGAGCCCGTCATAATATGACGCAAAAAGAATTCGCTAAAAGCGTTGGTACGACAGCTCAAACAGTCAGCGCTTGGGAGAAGAACGTGCTTTCTATTTCTCCTAAGAACATGGTACTCATTTGTAATAAATACCACATTCAATCGTCTGATTTGTACGGTATCTGATATTTTTTTACAGTAAAACTTGAATTAAATTCAAGGTAAAAAGCTAATAAGAACGTAGCTATTTGAAACCTATTAATATTATCTGAGGTTCTGGTTCGAGCCTAATTAAAATTATGAAAGGAACAAACAATGAATGAACTAGAAAGAACAGCCCTCAATGAAATACTGAGGAGTAGGAAAAATGGCGAATTTGATTTCAGAAAAAGGTTTAAAAAATTCTGTACCAGTTGCAGAGATAGTTACAGCGATCATTACTCTATCGAACGGTAGGAAAATAGAGGTGACGAACCCTGTAATGCAAATTGTTGAATTATTCCAATTTGTTGGAAATCCTAAAAATAGGTTTTTGAATATAGGTGGCTTGATGGTTAATATCAATCAAATAGCTACTATGAAGTGGGTTGCAAAAAATCCTATTAAAGGAGATGTGTAGAAAGAGGAGCAAACATGAAACCAAAACGATATCCATATAGTGGAAAGAAAAAAGAATCAAACGCTATTTTGAATATAACGATTGATTCTAAAAGACTAGCAAATGTTTCTAATCTTAAATTTTGCCACATGAGACGCCAATTATTTGGTCAATAAACAAATAAACAAATGGCATCGTCATTTTTTGATTTGAACCAGTAACCAAAGTGACATCTACTAATAGAATAACTTCGAGTGGTTCGTCGCCGTCGAAAGTATGGCTTAAATTTTTACGAAACTCTAAAAATTTTTTTATACCATCATAAGTTTCATCAGGATTATCAGGAAGTAATTTTCCAAAGTATGTTCCAGCCGCTGTCGATATAGCAATATCATAATCAATTTCTGTGGCAAAGAATGCTATATCACCAACTAAGTCAAATTTTTTTGTATTAGACATATTAATTCTCCTTTCCATAATATTTGACTAGCGACTTTCATAAGGAGATGAGAGGCCCTATTTAATCGTTTGTCATGAATCAATTATATCAGAAAGGATAGAGTAACACAATATGTTGTGTTTTCAATACAATCAAAAACTATATATTGTGTTTTGGGATTGAACATGAAAAAAACTTTAAGCAAGTTACTTATTGACAGAGGAATGACAGTCACAGAGTTAGCTGAAAAGACTGGTATCAGCTATAACACGTTGATGAACATCGGAAAGAGAGACCTTTCTTTCAGTAGAATGGTGAAGATTGCTGACGCTTTAGATGTCAGTTTAGACGAATTCAGAAAGGATAATACATGAACAATTTAATCAATATAACATTAAACAAAAACAATGAGTTTAGTTCTTTTGAAGAATTGTTTTTGTGGGTAGCTAGAGAAAAGCAAAAATGCAATTACAACTCACAGCAAATCAAAAAGCTGAGAACTTTTATTAAAGATAAATATCTGAATAAGTTCCAAGGAACAATATATCTCATTGATTTTTTAGATTTAGAGTTCATTCACGCTCTGGAATGTGAAAACAGCAGGGAAGACCGTGAAAAGAATATGCAGAATTATATCTGTCAAAACTTCGAAACGCTGTTCCCTAATTTTGAATTTGTGAAAAGTGAATTTGTAATAAAAAGTGGCCGAATTGACATTTTAGCCGAAGAAAAAAGCAGCAAGAGACCAGTGATTATTGAATTGAAAACAGATAATAAAAATCCCACTATTCAATTATTAGCCTATTCAAAAGAATTTATCAATCCAATTTTAATAGGTGTCACTGAGAAGAGACTTGCCGATTCAAAAATGGATGACGATATTACATATTATGTTATGAAAAATAAAAAAATGGGAGAGGTGATTAAATGAATGAGTTGATTCATATAGATTTCAAAGATGATAGCGCTGTTGTTTCAGCTCGTGAGTTACATAGAAGTTTAGAGGTAAAAACTCGCTTCAGTCAGTGGGTTGAGCAAAACTTCAAAATGTTCAAAGAAAACGAAGATTTTAGCTCCGTAGTTACAACTACACAGCAAAATCAATACGGCGGGACAAAAAAATTACAAGATTACGCCGTTACAATCCGCATGGCTGAACATCTAGCTATGATGTCGAAAACAAATAAAGGACACGAGGTCAGAGAATACTTCATCCAAGTTGAGAAAGACTTCAATAGCCCAGAGAAAATCATGGCTAGAGCGTTACTCATGGCTGACAAGAAAGTCCATAAGCTAGAAGCACAGATTGAAGCTGACCGTCCTAAGGTGCTGTTTGCTGATGCAGTAAGTGCTAGCAAGTCATCTTGTCTAATTGGTGAGCTGGCTAAAATCTTGAAACAGAACGGGATTGATATTGGTCAAAACAAGCTCTTTCAGTGGCTACGCTCTAACGGCTATCTAATCAGTCGCCGTGGGGATTCTTGGAATCAACCAACGCAAAAGAGCATGGATTTAGAACTGTTTGAGTTGAAAAAGACAAATATTAATCACGCTGACGGCCACACAACTACCAACACGACAACTAAGGTTACTGGTAAGGGCCAACAGTATTTCGTCAACAAGTTTCTTAATCAAGAACGCTTAACAATTTAGATCAGAAAGGACTACCAATGGAAATCACCTACAAACCAGTCGGAGTGAACGAAACGGCTGAGTGGGGAGACTATGACCACCTCATGCAGCGGTGGGAAGGTC
>OGJS01000585.1_pt1 | contig 21812 bp, 30 predicted proteins | sample 1572241 | NCBI WGS metagenome assembly OGJS01 (sample SAMEA2582145, study PRJEB24529) | metagenome | biome: Human gut stool | place: China | collected 2011 | reverse complement strand
CCAAGCAAGAAAATGCTCAACTAGGTCGTAAACTTCGACACAACACGATCAAGTTGCTAAAACATTATAGCCAGTTACAATCATACGTCGATAACGCCATCTCTGATTCGACACAAGCAGAGGACATATGGCTAAATGAGTTATTGGCAGATATGTTCGACGATAATAGCATTGTAAGAGTAAATGCCATTGTTAAGAGCAAAGAGAAAACGGCGCTTATGATGAGACACGTAAATAACATGCTAGATATCTATGCGGAAAAGTGCAGCGAGAAACAGTTTAAATACTGTGAATGTGTGCGACGTTATTATATCGATGGCGAAACATTAGAAGAAATTGCTGAATCATTCCCTGAAAAACCCGATGTGCGTACTATTCATAGGTACGTTGCAAGGGGAATAGAAGAACTATCTGTACTTCTCTGGGGAGTGATAGGGCTCAATACAAAATTGTCATAAAACTGTCATGGACATGTCATTCTTGACAATTTATAATGATAGTGTGAGTTAATGGGACAACAAATACTCTATCTCTCAACGACACAGTGAAACCTAGAACACTAAAACGAAAAGACCACTTAATCTATACGGTTAGGTGGTCTTTTTGTATGCAAATTTAAGGAGGCGAGGTGAATACGATTGACTGATGTGTATTGTGAAAAACGAAGATGCTTAAACAATGTTAAGGGTTGGTGCAAAGCAAATGGCATTCATATTGATCATATGTGTAAATCGTATGCACCTTCACATTCTTTAATCAAAACTAAAACGGCGAAGGTTCATAAAGACCGTGGTAAGTATAAACAAAATAAAGGTGTATTGAAGTAGCCAGGAGGTGAGATAGTGGCTGCATTAAAAAATAAACGTCATGAGAAATTTTGTCATGAGTACATCAAGGATATGAATGCGACACAGGCGGCTATTCGCACTGGCTACTCTAAAAAAACAGCCAAGATGCAAGGTAGTCGCTTGATGACTAATGATGACATTAAATCGAGGGTTGCCGAGCTTAGAGACGCTTATTTAGATGAAAATATCATGACGGCTAAACAGGTCGAATATGAGCTTACAAGGATTGCGCTTGGTCTATCAACAGAAAAGACCGTTGTGATTGAAGGCCAGGGAGATGGATGGTCAACAGCTCGTATCATGGATAAGCCTCCAGATGAAAGGTCCAGACTAAAGGCTCTTGAACTTATGGCAAAACGACACCGGATTCTATCTGGTGACACAACTATCGATGTGCAACCGGTGATCATCGTAGGCGGTGATGATATTGCCGATTAAATGTGAAAAGGTCTATTTGCCCGATATCATCGGCAAAGGATATGGAGCATTTTGGAGGTTCAAAGGCCGCTATAAAGTAGTAAAAGGCAGTCGTGCTAGCAAGAAGTCGTCTACGCAATCGTTAAAAGTGATTGTGGAGATAATGGAAAACCCTGCTATTAATTGGTTGGTAGTGCGTAAGACAGAGCGAACTCTACGTGATAGTTGTTTTGCACAGCTTAAATGGGCGATGAGGCAATTAAAGGTAGAGAAGTACTTTAAATGTTCTGTGTCGCCACTTGAAATAACCTATATCCCAACTGGACAAAAGATCCTGTTCCGTGGGCTTGACGATCCATTGAAAGTAACATCTATCACGGTTGAAGTTGGCGCGCTGTGTAGGCTTTGGATAGAAGAAGCCTACGAGATTATGAGCGAGGATGCTTTCAACAAACTGGATGAATCCATTCGTGGACAGTTGCCTGAGGGGATGTATCATCAAGTGGTTTTAACTTTTAACCCGTGGTCTGATCGACACTGGCTAAAGAAACGTTTCTTTGATGAGTCTAGTCCAAATGTGCTGGCTTTGACTACTAATTACATGTGTAATGAGTTTCTTAGTGAGTCAGACTTAGCACTTTTTGAAGAAATGAAAAAGAATCCCAAACGTTACCAGGTTGCAGGACTTGGAAATTGGGGTGTGGTTGAAGGTCTTGTATATGAAAATTGGCGTGAATTAGCGTTTAATGTTAATGACATTAGAAGTCTAGACGGAATAAAGTCAGCATTTGGACTCGACTTTGGTTATACAGTAGACCCTACAGCATTAGTGTGCATGCTAGTTGATATGGAGAACAAGAAAATCTACATATTCGACGAGCTGTACGAAGCAGGGCTTACTAATCAACAATTAGCATCCCGTGTCATTGATATGGGATATGCGAAAGAAAAGATTCGAGCCGATAGTGCCGAGCCTAAATCTATTGAGGAACTGTACCAGGCAGGGTTAAAAGGGGTAACCAATGCGCGCAAGGGCAAGGATAGCATATTAAACGGTATTCAGAGAATACAAGACTACGAATTAATTGTCCATCCAAGATGCGTTAACGTGCTGCGTGAGTTGTCCACATACCAATGGGCAAAAGATAGATTTGAGAAATACACAGGAAAACCTGAAGACGAAAATAACCATGCTATGGATGCTATGCGGTATGGTTTGGAAGATATTAATGTAGAAAGGTGGTCGTTTGATTGATACTATCTCAGTTATGGGACCGTATTATAAAAGGTTCAGCTACGATGTCAGAGCGAGAATTTTTGCGAGTACAACTTCGCAACTTTTTAGCTAGTGAACAACGCAAAACAATGGTTACTGCTATTGATTATTACAATGGAAAGCATGACATTCTAACTAAGCAACGATGTGTTGTTGGTGAGGGTGGTAAACAACTTGCGTTACAAGGTGTGCCTAACAATCAGATTATAGATAATCGATTCGATGATCTGGTTGACCAAAAGGTTAATTACTTATTATCTAAGCCGTTAGATATCAATGCAGATGATGACGAATTAGACAAGCTGTTTGGAATTCAATTCCAACGACTATTAAAGTCTGTTGGGAAATTCGCTACTATGGCAGGTAAGGCATATATCCACCCTTATATTGGTGTTGACGGCTCTCTTAAATTCAAAATGATGAAACCGCATCAGGTGTTACCATTTTGGGCTGATGAAGAACACACACAACTAGATGCGTTCTTATACTTGTACGACATTGAGTATTACACAGGTCTAGAAACTAAAACCATTCACAAAGTGGAATACTATACACCTAATGGGATTCAGTATTATGTATGGGATATGGAACGTTTACTTCCTGACGCAGATAAAACAAACACAGCTAACTTTGCTATTGATGATAAGCCGTATAATTGGGAACGCATTCCTTTGATCATGTTCCGAGCTAATGAATTTGAGCAACCGCTTATTATCAAAGTAAAATCACTTCAAGATGCATTAAATAGATTGCTTTCTAACTTCCAGGACAACATGGAAGAGGATATCCGCAGCACAATCTTGATTTTGCAGAACTATGACGGGCAGAATCTTGCCGAATTTCGACAAAATCTAGCCACATATGGAGCTATTAAAGTGCGCACGGTTGATGGTGTCAATGGTGATGTAAAAGCACTTAAAATCGAAGTGGATAGTGATAACTATCAGCTACTGATAAATCTTTTGCGTAAGGCTATTATTGAAAATGGACGAGGATTTGATGCTAAAGACGATCGCATGTCAAACAATCCTAACCAAATGAATATTATGTCCATGTATTCCGACATCGATTTAGATGCTAATGAAATGGAGCTGGAGTTTAAATCTAGCTTGCATGACTTGATGTGGTTTGTTAACACATATCGCGGGTTAACTAATCAAAATGCAGTTGAAGAAGTCGACTTTATATTCAATCGCGACTTGCCTATCAATGAGGGCGATACGATTAATAACTGTAAAAATTCCGTTGGTATCATATCCAATGAAACTATCATTGCAAATCATCCTTGGACAAAAGATGCTGCTGAAGAGCTAGAAAGATTGAAAAAAGAACAATCTGAGATAACAGCTGATTTTGTTGTACCAAATGGCGGTGAGGCTCATGGCGAATGATTATTGGGAAAAGCGATATGAGCATCTGCTTGATGAATCGTTCCAAAAAGCCAATCTTACTGATGAGGAAATCAAAACCAATTATGCTAGGGCATTGCGTCGAATAGAGAAATCTATTAATGACTGGTATCGCCGATTTGCTACGGAAAATGGCATACAATTAGCTGAGGCTAGGAAGTTATTAAACGCTTATGAGATGAAGGCCTTTAAAATGGATCTAGTTGAATTCAAAGCAGAAGCTAAGAAACTCGGCGTATCTGAAGAACATCAACAAATGCTATCAAATGCATCAATTCGCGAGCGACTAAGTCGAGAACAAATGTTATACATTAATGTAATCCACGAAATTGAAATGCTATCCCAAAGGCAAAATATCTCAATTAAAGACTTGCTACAAGAGGTGTATCAATCCTCCGTATACAAAACGGCATATACCGCTCAAACACAGAGAGGATCATATTCCAATATTAATACGATTGATGGTAAGCGTGTCGAAAGCGTCGTTCATAGCCAATGGGCTAGTGATGGGCAAGATTTTAGTAGTAGAATATGGAGTGATACATCAAAGCTGGTTACAAATTTACAGAATGACTTTACTCAGGCCCTTATTATTGGACAAGGGGCAGATACGATGGCAGATAATTTGCATAAGCGAATGAAAACATCGTACAGTAACGCTAAGCGCTTAGTTGAAACTGAGACCGCAAGGGTACATGAACAAGGGTTTATTGACAGCATGAAAGAGCTTGAAGTTGAGGAGTTAGAAATATTAGCTACCTTAGATAGCCGTACATCACCAATCTGCAGACGAATGGACAGGAAACGAGTGAGATTAGTCGATGCTAAACCAGGGGTTACGGTCCCTCCGTTTCATTGTTATTGTAGATCAACAACCATTCCTTATATTCCTGAGCTAGAAGGTGAGACGCGCACAGGTCGAAACCAAGCAGAAAAAAGCATCGATTATGATGGCACTATTACTTATGATGAGTGGGAAAAACAATATATTAACTAATTAGCAGCTTAACCGCTGCTTTTTTATTGCCATTTTAGTATTGTTGGGCGATAACTAACAAGACCGTAGACGTGAGGTGTAGCTCACGAAAATAAAGCGAAATGGGTATTTTATTTAAGGAGGTCACTATGACTAAGGAAGAATTATTAGCATTAGGATTAACTGAGGAGCAGGCAGCTAAAGTCGTTGAGGACTATGGCAAGAAATATGTTTCTAAGGATCAATTTAATTCTAAGAATGAGGAACTTAAATCCGTTAAGGGTGAGCTAACGACTCTTAATGGCGAAATTGATAACCTCAAAAAATCTAATGCAGATAATGCGGAGCTTGCGAAACAAATTGAATCAATGAAAACTGATGCAGAAACCCGCAAAGCTGAATACGAGGGTAAAATCGCACAACTTGAAATTGACAATATTGTGAACGTAGCATTGTCCAACGCAAAAGCTAAAAACAACGTTGCAGTCCGGGCTTTATTGGATTTAAAAGATGCAAAAGTAAAGGACGGCAAAATTAAAGGATTAGATGAACAACTTGCTGAAGTTGCGAAAGCTAATCCTTATTTATTTGGTGAAGCATCTGCACCTAAAGGCGTAGCACCAGGTAATCCTGGTGGGAAATCTGCAGACGGTACAGTAACCAAAGAAGACTTCGCAAAAATGACATATTCTCAACGAGCGGAGTTATATTCTAAAAATATCGAACTTTATAATTCATTGACAGGAGGAATCACAAATGAATAAACAATTCTCTTTTAATTTGCAAACATTCGCTGATGGCCCAACTAAAACGGCTAATGTAATTAATCCGCAAGTTATGGCCGATATGGTGTCTGCTGGGTTGCCAAAAGCAATTAAATTTACACCAATTGCTAAAATTGATGATACTTTAGCTGGTGCACCTGGTAACGAAATTACAATCCCGGCATGGGGGTATATTGGTGATGCTGAAAACATCGCGGAAGGTGAAGAAGTTACCGCAACTCAAATGTCTACTTCCGTCGCTAAAGCAACAATCAAAAAAGCAATGAAACGTGTTGACATTACCGACGAAGCTAAACTTTCTGGATATGGTGATCCTGTAGGTGAAGCAACTCATCAGTTGCGTTTGTCCATTGCATCCAAAATCGATCAAGATGTTGTAGCAGCCCTTGGTGGTGCGACTCTTACAATTACTGACACAAAAGCTATTTCCTATGCAGGTGTAGTTAACGCAGTAGATAAATTAAACGAAGAAGACTACGTTGAAAAATATTTGTTCGTTGCACCTTCTCAAATCACTGCTCTTCGTAAAGACCCTGATTTTATTGACAAAACAAAATACGGCAATGACGTAATGATGACTGGTGAAATCGGTATGATTGCCGGGTGTCGTGTTGTAACATCTCGTCGCATTGATGACTCTAAAGCTAATATCGATAACTTCATTGTTGCTGTAAGTGCTGAAGTAGAAGATGGCACTCCTGTATTGCCTGCTGCAACAATCTACATTAAACGTGATGTCATGGTCGAAGTAGACCGTGTTCCTGAAAAAGGCTTAGACAAAATTGTGGCCAATGAACACTATGTTGTGGCATTAACTAATCAATCTAAAGTCGTAAAAGCTACGTTTAAAAAATAGTAGGTGATCACAATGACCACGAAAGAGATGGTTTTACAGCTCCTTGAATCGTGGCTTGGGTATGATGCAATTTCTGATATAAATATCATTGAGTATGTGATTAATGCGGAAACGCAACATATCCTCAATGATATTAATCAGGTTGAACTACCTAGCGAACTACAACACGTGCTTATATACCGTGTAATTGGTAGCTATATCACGACAAACAAAAATAAATTGATTGAAGCTGATGGGGAGATGGCAAGTTCAATTAAAATGGGTGATACTGAAGTCCAATTCAAAGGATCTGATAAAGCGACTAGACTCCAAGAGCTAGCTACTACTTTGAGCGGGTACGGAAGGGGTGACTTAGCATGCTTCCGACAGCTAAGATGGTAAATCTTGCTAGACGTCAATTAGAACGTTTGTATGATTGTACTTGTTATGTTATTTCTGAAATCGATGCGATGGACCCTGACACTGGAATTATGAATAAAACATCCAGGCGTGAGGGTCCATTTCCTTGTAGAATCAGCTATAAAACTCTCTCTACAGGTCAAATCGCTGAGATTTCGAAATTTAGCACCATTACGGTACTTTTCACCGCTCCGGATATAGCCATACCAAAAGGAGCTAGAATCGAGCTCGTAGGACGAAATACAAAGCAGTTTTTTCGCAGTGCTTCGATTCCGGCACAATATGATACCCACCAAGAGGTGCAGCTCGAAAATTTAGAGGTGCATTGATATGGGTGTTGAATTTGATCTAAAAGAATTTGCTGCATTTAATAGTAGTTTAGTCAAATTAAGTCAATCAGGGAATCTTCAAAAATTCAACAAACAAGTTTTGAAGGAATTGTCTAGTGTGTATGTACGAGAAGCTAAGCTAAATACTCCAGTTGGAAAACGTTCTGTTAAATTTATGCAGAACGGTAAAGTCCAAACAAAATACTTTGATACTGAACATACACGGCAGTCCTGGAGGGTTGGTCAATATCGATTGAGTAATAGAACAGGCAGAATTAAGGTTTTTAATACCTCTTCATATGCATCTTTTCTTAATGATGGACATCGGCAAGAGGTTGGCAAATTCTTGCCGTGGCTTGGGCAATCTAAAGGAGACGTAATGCAGGGCGGCAGATTGAAAAATTCTTGGGTGGACGGTGCGTACATGCATGAAAAGGCAGAAAAGGTAGTCAACAAGAATGCTAAACGTATTATGGATATTACATTAAAGAAATGGGTTGAAGAACATGGTGGATTCTGATGTATTAACAGCCGTGTCTAAGGCAGTACATAAGGCATTAAATGTGCCAATATACCTTGAGTTCAAAGAGAACAATATAACATTCCCATGTGCCTATATTAAGGTGATTGAACCTAGTATGAATAGACATGTTGGCGAATTACATAATATCTCTTTGGATTTAGATATCATGTATTACGCCAATAATCTTGATGTTGTTACAGATACGAGAAAACTTATTGATATTCCTAGAGTGTTATATCAATTACTTGAATTTGTACAAGTTGGGGAACGTACCATTATGGGGACTGGAATGAAGTATAAGATTTCTGATGGGGTGTTACATTTCTTCGTAACGTACGAAAATATACTCCGCGCCGCATCCAAACCAATTGATCATATGAAACGAATGGAATTAACAGAAAGGTTAAAAGATGGCTAAAGAAACACAAGAAACACAAGTGCCGGTTCAGGATGAGCCACGCTTTAGTGTTGAACAAATCGTACAGTCTGAAACGTATGGCCGCTATGCGGACTTGCTAAACGCTGTACTCGATACTTCTGTGATGTATACTCACAAAGAAATCGAACAACTGTTGGCGCGAGAACTATCGCGCATTGTTATTGTTGATATTAATGAATAGGAGGCTAACATATGGCTTTAGGCGGCGGTACATTTTTGTTTTATAACAAAGTAATGCCAGGTACATATATTAATTTCGTATCTAAATTGCGTGCTAGTACAGATGTATCTGATCGTGGTTTTGGTGCGATGATGTTGAGCTTAGATTGGGGCCCAACAGGTGAAGTATTCCGCGTTGATAGCGACGACTTCCAAAAATCTTGTCAAAAAATCTTTGGTTATGATTATGCTCATGAAAAATTAAAAGGTCTACGTGACCTGTTTATTGGGCTCAAAACAGGTTACTTTTATCGCTTGAATAGTGATGCTGTAAAAGCGGACAATGCGGTTGCTACTGCTAAATATGGCGGTGTTCGTGGTAACGACTTAGGGGTATCTATTCAGGCAGACCCTGACAATAGCGGCAAGTACGTTGTAACGACATACCTCACAAGTGATGGTGTTCGTAAAGTAGTGGCTGAACAACGTAATATCGGGGTAATTGCAGACATTGCGTCTAATGATTATGTAGACTTCAAAAGTTCTGCTCAATTAACTGCTACTGCATACACTCCATTGACTGGTGGTTCGAATGGCGCAGCAATTACAGCTCAAAACTACCAAGATGGATTAGGAATGTTAGAGCCGTACTACTTCAATACAATTGGGTATGCTGGTGCGGATGACACAATCAAGTCCTTGTTAATTAACTTTACTAAACGTGCACGAACAGAAACTGGAGCTAAGTTCCAATTGGTTATTCACGGCAAACAAAAGGTTAACGATGAAGGTGTTATTTCTGTATTGAACGATGTTACTGACACTGGCGCAGAAAAAGGCTCTTTAGTGTATTGGACATTAGGTCAAGAAGCGTCTTGCCCTATTAATAAATCTGTAACTAATACTATCTATAATGGCGAATATACTGTTAATGCTAAGTACAAACAATATGAATTACAACAAGCGATTACCAATGGTATGTTTGTGTTCCACACTGTATCTGACTCGGTAAGCGGAAACATCCAAGGGGATGTTCGTGTGTTGAAAGACATCAATACATTTACTGAATTTAGCAAAGAAAAAACACGTGACTTTGCTATGAACCAGGTCATTCGGGTTCTTGATAATTGGGCGGTTGATTCTGCGCGTTTATTCAATAGAACTTATCTTGGTAAATCTCAGAATGATCAAGTTGACCGTGAGGCCCTTTGGAATGACTTGGTAGCGTTGGCTGAAGAATACGCTCGTGTGCGTGCAATTCAAAACTTTACAGATAAGGATATTCCTATTCCTAGTCAAGGCGAACATAAAGAAGATGTTCTTGTTGACGTCCAATTGCAACCAACTGTTGCAATGGAAAAATTATATATGACTGTTGTAGTGGCGTAGGAGGTAACATATGGCAGATGAAATTTTAGATGCTTTGAAAACGATGGAAGCAGCTGATGTCATTTCTTCCAAATTGGCATCTTGCTATATCGTGTCCGACGGTAATAGATACTTGCTGTTCCAGGCTAAGAAGTTAAGCGCAAAAATCAAAAAGAATAAAGAAAAAGTAGCTATTTTGGGCCGCATTGGTGCCGGAAACAAGTCCACTTCTGTTGAATATAGTGGCAGCTTAACGATTTACCACAACACAGCATTGTTTGATAAGATGGTTGAAAAATACTTAAAGACTGGTGTTGATACTTATTTTGACATGCAAGTAGTTAACCATGATCCAACTTCTAAAGCTGGTCGACGTTCCGTTATTTTAAAAGGCGTAAACCTTGATGAATTAACGGCAGCAGAATTCGATGCTGATGGTAAATATATTGAGCAAGAACATAATTTCACTTATGAAGGTGTTAAATATGTTCAACACTTTAATGAATTAGATGGGATGCAAGCCTAGTGCTTGCTCCCTTTTTTATAGGAGGTTTTTACAATGGCTGAAAATTTAAGTGCATTCCTTAAACAAAACGTTGATGTAGTCAATGAAACTGAATACGTAGCATCTAAGCGTATCAAAGTGAATGGTGAGCCAGTAGCATGGAAGATTAAAACGCTAGCTACTGAAGAAACAGAAAGAATGCGTAAGAAATACACTAAGCGTATTACTGACCGTATCACTCGTCAATCTGAAGAACGTTTCGACGCAACTGCATACAATGAAGATGTGCTATCTAAGGCAATCACGTATCCTAATCTTTATGATGCGGAACTTCAAGATAGCTGGGGCGTTACCGAACCGGTTGAGTTAGTAAAAGCAATGCTCACACCAGGTGAATACGCTGACCTTTTGGCAGCAGTAACAGAAGCCCAAGGCTATGATGTCGGCATGGAAGATAAGGTAAAAGAAGTAAAAAACTCCTAGAATCCAATGAAACAGAAACGATGTTCGCATATTTGGCATTTGTTAAATACCATATGCGACCTTCTGTTTTTGCGGATATGGACATGAATGAAAAGGCTGTAGTAATTGCCTTTATTCAGCGACATGCTAAGGATGAGCAAGATGAAATGAATAAGGCAAAAAGGGGGTAACGAATGGCTACACTTTCTAACTATATAAGCCTCTCAACTAATATTCCTAATGCTATGAACGCAGCCGCAAACGCAACAACTAAAGCATATCAATCCATGAACACGCTACATAATAAGATGACTGGCGTATCAAATGCTAGTGAAACGCTAAAAGCTAGCATGGGCGGAATCATGAACAGCTTTGCTGGCAACCTGTTGGCTAGTACGGTAATGAACGGTATTGGCGCTATAAAAGGTGCTATCGAATCGATTCAAGATACTGCTACTGAATGGGCACAGGTTCAAGCTCGCCTTAAATTGGTAGCTGGAAGCCAGGAAAATGCTATTTACCTAAATAAGCAGATATTTGAGTCCGCACAACGTGCAAGAGGCGGTTACTTAGAAATGGCTGATGCAGTAATTCAAGTATCTCAATCCGCACACGATGCGTTCCCAGACCCAAGAAAAGCCGTAGAATTTATGGAGGGGATTCAAAAGGTATTCGCTATCGGCGGCGCATCGAAAGAAGCACAAAAGAACGCCATGCTTCAGTTAACGCAAGGATTGGCAAGTGGACAATTACAAGGTGATGAATTCCGCTCGATTGCAGAAAATGCACCTATGATTGAAAACATCATTGCTAAATCAATGGGCGTATCCCGTGGCGAACTTAAAAAACTAGCCTCGGAGGGCAAGATTACTGCTGAAGTCATTAAAAACGCAATTATGAATAATTTACCTGAGATTGAAAAGCAGTTTGAGTCGCTTCCTAAAACTTGGGGCGATCATATGCAGTCGATTAAGAATAAAGCTATTCGGGCGTTCGAACCTGTGTTCCAGCGAATATCCGACCTTGCTAATAGTGAGGGCGTCCGTGAGTTAGTGGACAACGTAACTGGGGCTATTCAAACTGTAGCGCCAGTATTCTATTGGCTCGTAGGCGTTATAGGTGAAACGATTAATACTGCAGTATGGGCATTCAACACGTTATCTAATTTTGTTAGACAGCACTCGTCTATCATGTATACAGCGATGATAATATTGGGCGGCGTTATGGCGTTTTATGCAATCCGAGCCGGGATAGCAGCCGGAAGAACAATTCTCGCTGCCGGTGCTATGGCAATTAAGGCTGTAGCGGATTGGGCGGAAACTGCTGCTCTGTTAGCAATGATTGTAGCTCAAGAAGGATTGAACGCCGCATTGTATGCGTGCCCATTAACATGGGTAATCGGTTTAATTGTTGCAGTTATAGTCATAATCTACTTAGCGGTAGAAGCTATTAACTATTTCTGTGAAGCGAATATTAGCGTGCTAGGAATCGTAGTTGGCGCTTTTTGGGCTTTCGGTTCCGTTATTTTCAATGTATTTGCATTGGGCTGGAATATCATCGCAGCATTTGTTAATTTCTTAGCCAACGTATTCAAAGACCCATTACATGCAGTCGGTAACTTGTTTATTGATATATGGAATGGTATTTGGCAATTTGTAAAAGCTAGAATTAACGATATCATTGATGCAATCAATAAAATCCCTGGTGTAAATATCGATAAAGTCGGCGGGTCTACTGGCGTATTAGAACGATTCGAGATTGCCGGCGGTGAAACTACCATCATGGGTAAGATGGATTATTCTAGCGTCACAGGAGCTTTTGGGGAAGGTTACAACATTGGGGCTAACCTTAGCCTTGGTGATTTGATGCCTAATATGCCTAACATAAAAACTCCTCAAGAGTTTGACGTGAGCAAAATTACTCCGGGCGCGGATCATGATGCGGCCAGTAAGACTAAGAAAAATACAGGTAAGACTGCCAAGAACACCGGCAAGATTGCCAAGTCTATCGACATGACAAACGAGGAAATCAAAGCGCTTCGTGAAAGTGCTATTGATAAGTCGTTGAAGAAGTGGCAAGATGCTAATATCATTCACATCCAAATGAATAACGATGTAGAAATAAATAACGGCACAGATTTAGACGGCTTTACAAGTCAGATTTCAAAAGGCTTGAAAGACGCATTTACAATTCAAAGGGAGGGAATCTAAATGTATTACTTCTATATGGGAACGATGCAAATACCGATTCCCCCTAAGGAGTTGGTTACAACAATAAATGGCAAAAATGAAACAATGGATTTGCTAGGGAAAGGTGAAGTGAACATTATAAAGCCCGCAGGGCTCACTGATGTGGCTTTCAAATTTCTCTTACCTAACTCTGACTATCCATTTAACGAATCTATGTTATTTAAATCTAAAAAAGCTAAATATTACATAGATGAGTTAGAAAAGCTTAAGACTACTAAGACCGTATTCCAATTCATTGTAGTTCGGATGAAACCAAACGGACAAATGCTATCGATGACTAACATGAAGTGTACACTTGAAAATTACACCATCGAAGAAGATGCTGATAATGGTTTTGATTCATATGCTAATGTTTCGCTTAAGCAGTGGAAACCGTGGGGGGCTAAACGGATTGAAATCAAGACTGATAAGGATGGCGTTGCAAAAGGCAGCGTTAAACAGGATAGACCGGCAGATGACAAAACAGTAGCTACCAAAGCTAAAGCGTCTAAAGGGCAAACGCTCCAGCAAATTATTAAAAAGCAATTAGGAAATACAGACAATCTATTTCAAATTGCTGCTCTTAATAAGATTGCAGTCCCTGCTGCTTTGGCGGTAGGACAAGTCATCCAACTCAAAAAAGAAGGTGGCAGTGAATGGCTGTAAATGAATCTAAAACTGCTGAGCAGTCTCAAATTAACGGCATTATCACTCCGATACCTATGCCGATACAACTACACTATGAGTTAACCATTAGGAATAAGAATACTGGAGATTTATGGTTAGTTGAGCCACAAGACGATATACAAATCACAAGAGCTATTGACTGTGTGCCTAGTAAGATGACCTTCAAAGTGCCTAAAGATCCAAATCTAAATTTTGATGAAGGGGATACCGTAAAGTTTACTTTGAACGGAGGAGCAGTATTCTTTGGATTTATATTTGAAAAGCAACGCGATGGGAAAAACACAATTTCCGTTACTTGCTATGATCAATTACGCTATTTAAAAAATAAAGACTGCTATATTATTGGTGCGATGACTGCAACTGAGTTTATTAAGATGGTGGCAGAGGACTTTGGATTGAAGTGTGGCTACATGGACAATACCGTATGGAAAACTCCTGACAAACCGAAAACCGTATTTAAGGACAAATCATTGCAAGAAATGATTTGTCAATTATTGGATAAAACAGTCATATTTACGCCCAATCATGCTTTTTATCATTTGTTCGATGATAATGGCGAATTGAGATTAGCGTCATTTGAGAGTATGAAAACCGATATTTATATTGATGATGAGTGCATGGAAGATGTGCAATATACAACTTCTATTGATAAAGATACTTACAACTATGTGAAAATCATACGTACAGTTCCTAATGGCGCTTCTAGTAAGTTAGAGAATACGTTCATTGCTAAAGATGACAAGAACATTGCTAAGTGGGGTCGCTTACAGTATTTGATAATTCCTAAAGAGAAGGATATTAATGCAGTAGCTGAAGCTAAGGCAATTATGGCCCACAAAAACAAGAAAACTCGGGAGATTAAACTGAAAAATGTTATCGGCGATGTGCGAGTGCGTGGCGGTTCTTTGGTTTATATTAATCGTAACTTTGGGGATATCATAGTTAATAACTACATGATGGTTACATCAGTCACACATACGTTTAAAACAGGATTTCACGGAATGGATTTAGATTTGAGATATGTTGATAATGATGCTGTGTATGAAGTGGCAAAAGACGAGGACGCTGAAGCCGTTAAGAAGATTGAAGCGTCCAAGAAAACCAAGTCTGGTAGCGCAACGGCTGCAGGTGGAACTTCTGGCCAAGTCGATACAGCTTTCAACGCTAACAATGGCAGGGTTAGTCAATATGGTAGTGAGGGTTGTGTAGATACTGCGTGTGCTGCCGGCTCGTATTATAACAAAGACCTCGCAGATGAATATAACAAAGGCACATCAAGAGTTGATACACTCAGAAATAACCTAGAAGCAAAAGGGTATGTTACGGAGCAATACAATGGATACGCCAATAAAGGTGATTTGTTACTTTATGGCAACGATGATCATGTTGTTATCGCCGATGGTGCTGGTGGGTGCTTTGGCAATTCATCGAGTAAGGGGTACGCTATGAAGTATGGCAATGTAAATTATGCATGGCGTAATGATGAAGCTCCAACCAAGATTATTAGAATGGGGGCGACATAATGGATACAGAATACTTTAAAATTGTAAACATAATTAAAGAAATTGCAAGTACTGTTATTCAAAATGGCGAGCCTATGGAGGTAATCGTTGGTGAAGTCGTAAGTGCATCTCCATTAGAGATTAAAATCGACCCTAAGTTAACCATACCCGAGGAAAATATTGTTCTTACAAAGAATACCTCTGAATGGACTATGGAGATGAGCGTTGATCATGTTACAGAAAACCGTTCAGGCGGTGGTGGATATGCAGAATTTGCAAGCCATAACCACGAGTATAAGGGGCGAAAAAAGTACCTTGTACATAATCAGCTAGTTGTAGGTGATAAAGTCATAATGTTAAAAGAAACTGGCGGGCAACGCTACATTGCATTAGACCGTTGGTACAATCCGAATAGGGGGTGCACAACTAAATAATGGCAGAGAACTTACTTTTACCAAAACAGAATAGTGACACGCTAATCCCTGATACTGTGAATTATATTGAGCCATCTTTTACACATGCTATTGACTTTAGGACAGATGGTCAGATACGAGGGTATGCTGATAAACTGTCTGCCATAGAACAAGCGATTTATAAAATCATTAATACAGAACGATATCAATATCTTATATATAGTTGGAACTATGGCATTGAGTTACAAGATCTATTTGGAGAGCCTATCCCATACGTTTACGCTGAGCTGCAACGACGTATTGAAGAGGCTCTATTAAATGATGATAGAATCACAAAGGTCCATAACTTTGAATTTAGTAACAATGGCGGTGATGTCATGGTTGAATTTGATGTAGATACCATTTACGGTACGCTACAAAAAATCAAGAAAGGGGTGAAAGGTATTGTATGAGCACATGACATCGAGTAGGATTACAAAACGAATCTTAGACCGGGCAAGTGATCGTTACGATAAACGAGAGGGGTCCGTTATGTTTGATAGCGTAGCTCCAGCTGCTTTCGAAATGGCCGAATTATATATTATGGCTGATGTGATTTTGAAACAGTCTTTTGCTACTACTGCAAATCGCGAGTATCTGATATTACGTGCTGCAGAATTCAACATTATTCCTGAGGCCGCAACTTTTGCAGAGTTCGAGGGTAAGTTTAATATTGCGGTCCCTATTGGAAGCCGATTCAATTTTAATGAGTATAATTTCACAGTAAAGGAGCTTATTAATAATGCTGAACATCGGTATAAATTAAAAGCTGAAACTGCAGGACGTATCGTTAATAATAGTATCGGAACTATAACTCCGATTACAGGAATTAACGGCCTTACGGATGCAAGTATTACTAAGCTAATCACGCCTGGTGAGGATGAAGAGGATACTGAAGTATTTCGTAAGCGTTATTTTGATGCGATTAAGTCAAACGCCTACGGAGGCAATGGCGCAGATTACAAGAAAAAAGCTCTTGCTATCGCCGGTGTTGGTGGGGTTAAAGTGTACCGCTGTTGGAATGGAGGGGGGACAGTAAAGCTTGTAATAGTTAATAGTGAATTTGCAAAGGCTGACAATGAGTTAGTTAAAGAGGTTCAAAATACATTTGACCCAGGGCCTAACCAAGGGAAAGGCTACGGCTTAGCTCCTATAGGGCATACGGTTACTGTTGTATCTGCGGAACCTATTACTATTAACTACAAAATTCAAGTTAACATGAAAGCTGGACACCCAGTTAGCGAAATACAATCTAAGGTTGAAAAAGCAATATCAGATAAGTTGTTGAAACGCTGTGAGGAATGGTCAACTCAAGATGAAGGCAATTTTATATCAGTGCGAACCTCAATTATTACGGCGCTACTAATCGATATCGATAATGTGATTGATGTGGGCACGATTAAAATTAATGATCGTGCTATCAATCGATTAGACCTTAAAGATAATCAGATTCCTGTATTGGGTACAGTAGAGTTGGTGGCTATATGAACAATACAATTAATTTTGGAACGTTTAAACGTTTAATCAATCTTTCGGACTACGCTGTTCCTGTGACAAAAGATGCTGTAGATATTCAAGAAGTGTATAGAATTGAATCAATTGAGGTGCAAGCTATATGGGATTTACTCATTAATATTTTCAAAGAACAATATATTTATACAGCTGATGATTATGGATTGTCTCAATGGGAAAAAATTCTTGAACTTCAACCTGAGCCTACCGATTCATCTGATACAAGACGTTTTGCTATATTAGCTGCACTTTTGGGTCAACGTCCTTACACTATGATTAAGTTACGTGAATTACTAGATACATTATGTGGTGAAGGAAATTATAAAATCATAGAAGATTTTAATAATTACAGCATCAAATTTAAGATTTCATTAGGAGTAAAGAAACAACGTGACATCGTTGCTAATATGCTAAAAGAAATTATTCCAATGAACCTAATTTTTGACGTAGATTTGCTTTATAACCGCCACGTTGATTTGTCGCGCTTTACCCATAAAGAACTAGCTGAATTCACTCATTTTGCATTGAACCAGGAGGTGTTGCCATAATGGCAAATTATACGCCAATAATGAACTTGCTTAAACCTTTGGAGTCAGACAAATATGATGTCAATCTTAGAAATGATAACTGGCAAAAGATTGATGATTTCTTTGGTAGACTGCAAAATTCATTAAAAGACCATCGAGAATTAAATGAACTTGATCACCCTGATGCGAGTGTAACTACTCGGAAGCTAAAAGATGAGAGCGTTACAACCCCTAAACTCGCAGATAAATCCGTTACTGCGGATAAGCTATCTGATGATATTAATACAAAGCTAGATGACTCTTACGTAAAAAAATCCGGCGACACTATGACGGGCGATTTAGACATAGCTACAAGTGCTATTATTAAAATTCAACGCAAAGCCGGCGGAGGCTATCATACAATTTCAGATGGGGGAGTGGATAGCGATGGGGGTGGTACTAACTTAGACTTAGGTAATTATAAAAATACTAGAGCTTCTAATCTATGTTGTAAAGAAAGGCCGGGCTGGTTTGGAAAAAACGGCAATCCAGCATTTAACCCATTTCTAACAATTCCGGATATTATCGTTACATATGGTAGTGCTCGCGACGGGCAAACACTTCCGATTCCTGAAGGATTTACAGAAGATGAGTGCAAATGGTTGTTGTCCGTAAATCAATCCAATGTAGAAAGATACTATCTTGATGTTGACGAAGGCAATCCGCGGAATATGATTAATCTCGAATGTTGGAGAGAAGGAAGAAAGGTACATGTAGGGACGCGTTTAATAGGCACTCAAGGTGTATCTAAAAGCTGGAATGGCGTTGTTGAAAAAGGACGTTACGGTGAAGAGATCTTTATTCCAGGCGTCGCCAATTACATTTGTATTGCTGTAAAAAAAGCATAGGTGGTGATAAATATGATACCAGTTGAACATAATCTATCAGCTATTAAGGGCGAGTTCATCACCTTGACGATTGGATATAATGTCGAAGTAGATCCAGAAGATTTGTTTTCATGTGTAAGAAAATTTGTTCAAGACGATCACTACGAAGCCAAATTCAATATCACAGTATCAAAGGATAATTTAGCAACAGGCGAACGTTGTAGAATTATCCTTTCTTTGGATACAAAAGAATTACTTGACGGCAGATACGCGTGGGATTTATTTGTTTGGGCCGGAGATAGGCCTGTTAAATGTCTCGTCAAAGGACAATTAACTATTCTTGAAGGCGTCAGCAATAGAGGTAAATAATATGAATGATATTAATGTTTATGTAGACGCTGAAGACAATATAAATATTAAAGATGATAAACAAATTATCAAATTACAAGTACGTTTCGAAGATTTAACCGAAAGCCAAAAGCAACAACTCAAAGGAGACAAAGGCGATCCATTACGTTTCGAAGATTTAACCGAAAGCCAAAAGCAACAACTCAAAGGAGACCCAGGCCCAGCGCCTGACACTTCAGAGTTCATGGTTAAAGATGAGCTTGAGCAAATTATTACTATATTAAAGCAAATTAACGGAGGTAACTAACATGGCAAGACCAAAACAAGTAATTATTAATGATTTAATGGGTGAATTAGATAAATTTGGTGGTCATATCACTCAAATTAGAGATGCCATTCAATCTAAAGGCGTAACGTCTGAGGGCAAACTATTCAAGTTTGCTGATGAAATCAACCGCATTGAGCCTGCTAGCACTTATGGATATATCCTTGATGCGGTAAAAGGTGCATATAGTAAAGGCTATTCTGATAGTGAGATTGTTGGGATTATTAATAATTTAGCAAATAAGAATCAACCACCTCAACCACAACCAGGCCCGAACCCTGCACCTACTTTTGATGCAGCAACTGCTACCGAGATTTTGCCTAAACAGTTCTACGGAAAATCTGATTTAGAAGGAGAATTAACCTGCCCTAATGTAATCAAAGTAGGCGCTGAGGCATTTGTAGGTACTGAGTACAACATTGTAAAATTACTAAAGGCTACTGAGATTGATAAAGATGCTTTTAGATATTCTAATATTAAGGTACTATACATTCCTAGTTTTGTGTGGAAGGGTGGTAATTTGGATTTAGGTAATAATAATTACCCTAAATATATGCTTAATAAGATTATAGTAGCAGATGAGTCTGTTCCACCTAGTGATATTGGTATTTATAAAGTTGACTTTGAAGTGTACAACCATGATGAAACTAAGAAATGGGATATTTATAGTAATGTTTGGAAGCCAGTGTAATACTTTGGTAAGGAGATAATTGAATGTGGACATGGCAATTTCAGTTAGATGACATCCTCACTACACTAACCATTGTTAGTGTAGTGGCAGGCCTTACCTATAAAGTATTGGTGCTTCCGTTATTGGAAAAACGTGACTTGCAACATTTGCAAGACACTCTAGTTTTCCAAGAAAAAATGGGGGTTTTAACAGAAACCCTCAATGACTTGAAGAATGAAATTAAGTTATCTCGTGAAGAACGTGTAAAAGCATATACAGAACACGTGAAACTAGCCACAAGGGTAAAAGGAATGGAGTCGCGTATAGATGAGTTAAAGGAGGAGTTTCATGAACATACCGCAAAATCTCATCAATACAGTTAAAAAATCATATCAATCTATTAGGGTGGCGAAAGTCCACCCTACTTTAGTATGGGGTGCGAGAATACTCATACTTATTATGTTAACGCCAATTATATTGGCAATCATGGCTTATGCAATTTCATTTTATTTAGGAGAAATATCTAGCGCAAACGATAAGATCATAACAATGGGAGCATTCTTAATTGACCATATGTTTGGAGCTCCGGGCGTGATAGTATCACTCACAGGATTATTATGGCTTAGCGTTGATAGGGATAATAATGGTATCCCAGATAAGTTAGAAGAACAACCCAAAATACAACCATTATCGAATATTACAGAAAGGAGTGATTATAATGCACCTCGTTAGTCTTACTGACTTAAACGAATATTGCCGTAGAGCTTTAGGCCAAATCAATAAAATCTATTTGCATTGGACGGCAGGTAGGTACAATCAACAATTTGATGACTACCATATTAACATCGATAGGGATGGGAATATTTACATTGATGGCGAATTAACAGACCATAAAAACCACACCTATATGCGCAATGGTTTTGCAGTAGGTATTGCTTTAGACTGTGCTTATGGGGCTCAATGGACTGATAACCTTGGTGAATATGCACCTACAGATGCACAGATTGAAACTTTAGCGCAAGTGGTAGCGTTGCTGTGTGTTGACCTTGGCATTCCGTGTGATATTAGACATGTTCTCACCCATGCCGAGGCCGCCGATAACATGGACGGCTACTATGCTCACGAACCGTATGGACCTACTACAACATGTGAACGATGGGACTTATGGGCTATACGTGAGGGTGATGTTCCTGGTTCTGGTGGCGATGTAATTCGTGGCAAAGCTAAATATTATGCTCAACAATGGGGAAGTAATATATAGGGGGTATATATGTATGAGAAATTTAAAACTATATTTTCTGCCTATAGGGGCTATTGCACTGCTATTGTGGTGCTTATTGTTTGCATCATCTGTATATGGGTCTACTCCAACAGAACCAGTAACATTGACACCACAGGAATACGCAACGCTGAAAACGAACTTCGACACGCTAGAGAGTACAATAGACAGTCAATTGACTACAATCAACGAATTAGAACAGCAGTTGAGCGTAGCCAAACTCTCAACGAGCGAACAGAAGAACGAATTAATACAAGCCTTGAACTTAATCAACGAACAGAAAACGCAATTGACGCAAGCACGGGACTTACTTCAAAAGCAAGAGCAGATGCTGAACGAGCAAAAGCTATCATTAGCGAAAGCAGAAATATACTTAGAGCAGCAGAAGAAAGAAATACACAAAGCCAAGATGGAACAACGCAAAAGTAAGTTGTTAAATATCCTATTAGGTGGTACTGTTGTATACCTAGCGGCCAAGAATTGAGGTGATCCATACATCTCCTGAGCATGAGCAGGTGGACTCATGGATTGACTGTAGTAATGCAAAAGACCTTACTGGGAATATATCCTGGTAAGGTCTTTTTTTGTTTATAAGTAGTAATTGCAGATAAGATAAAAATATGGTGTAATTAGGGTAATAATAGGAGGTGGGAGTAATGCTGAAA
>OGJS01000575.1_pt1 | contig 22043 bp, 19 predicted proteins | sample 1572241 | NCBI WGS metagenome assembly OGJS01 (sample SAMEA2582145, study PRJEB24529) | metagenome | biome: Human gut stool | place: China | collected 2011 | reverse complement strand
GCAGAGAAGAGGTAAACGCAGTCATCCATACCCATCCTATGTATTCCATGGTATACGCTACGCAGGGAAAGGATATTCCCCTGATAATAGATGAGGCGGCCCAGGCCATGGGAGATACCTGTAAATGTACACAGTATGCACTGCCTGGTTCTGAGGAACTGGCAGACCAATGTGAAAAGGCGTTGGGAAAGGAAGCCAACTCCTGCCTTCTGCATTCCCACGGAGCAGTCTGTGTGGGTGAGAATATGGACGCAGCGTTTAAGGTAGCAACAGTCCTGGAAGCAACAGCCAGAATTCTTTACATGATTGAAGCCACGGGCGGAAAACCGGCAGGGATATCACCTGAAAATGTAGCGGTGATGAAGGATTTTGCCAAAAATCATTATGGCCAGGGGAAATAGCGGGATATAAGAGAGAATCAGAACATAAAAGGCAGCAGTGTATTGCGCTGCTGCCTTTTGTTTTGCCGTGGATATAAGGTAAACAAAACAAAAAAAGCCTCTTCAAGGCTTTTTCTCATTTTACAGAGCAGGTGATGGGAATCGAACCCACGTATCTAGCTTGGAAGGCTAGTGTTCTACCATTGAACTACACCTGCATGAAATCAATCTATTTAATTATAATCGGGGTGACAGGATTCGAACCTGCGACCTCCTGGTCCCAAACCAGGCGCTCTAGCCAAGCTGAGCCACACCCCGTTATTCGCTTTCGTGTCGTTTTCTCCGTGACACAATAGCTATTATACATAAGGGTATACCAATTGTCAACAACAAATTTCAAATTTTTCAAAAAAATTTTTTCGCACCTTCTCCAACCTTTGCGAAAGCCCGAAAATACGCTATAATATCCATATTCTATAAGAAAGCAGAGGTACTTATTATGTGGGCTTACAACGAAACATTTTATCAAATTTACCCGATTGGATTCTGCGGTGCCCCGACTCACAACGATGGCATCTGCGTTCCGCGTATTCTGAAATTGAAAGACTGGAGCAGTTATCTGGAGAATCTGCAGATCGGTTCTGTTCTCTTAAATCCGATTTTCGAATCTGACAATCACGGTTATGATACCAGAGACTTTAAAAAGGTGGACTGCCGCCTTGGAACCAATGAAGATTTTCAGGATGTCTGTGACGATCTGCATAAGCATCATATCAAAATCGTGCTGGACGGAGTTTTCAACCACGTTGGACGCGGTTTCTGGGCATTTCAGGACGTTCAGGAAAAGAAGTGGGATTCTCCTTATAAAGACTGGTTCTACATCAATTTTGACGGTGACAGTTGTTATCAGGACGGATTCTGGTATGAGGGATGGGAAGGACATTTCGAACTGGTCAAACTGAATCTACAAAATCCTGCAGTCACAGACTACTTATTAGACTGTGTCCGCTTCTGGATCGAAACATTTGATATTGACGGACTTCGCCTGGATGTGGCATACAGTCTGGACCATAACTTTATGCGGAGACTCCGCTCATTTTGCGAAGAACAAAAGCCTGGATTTGTTCTGATCGGTGAAGTACTATTCGGTGATTATAATCTGATTGTAAATGATGAGATGCTGCACAGCTGTACCAATTACGAATGCTACAAGGGAATCTATTCCAGCCTGAACAGCATGAATCTGTTCGAGATCGCACACTCCCTGAATCGTCAGTACGGACCGGAACAATGGTGTATCTACCGTGGAAAGCATCTGATGAGTTTTGTGGATAATCACGATGTCACACGGATTGCCAGCATCCTGACAACCCCTGCACACCTGCCTCTGGCTTACGGTATTTTATTCGGTATGCCGGGAATTCCCTGTATTTATTATGGAAGCGAATGGGGCGAAGAAGGTATCAAGACTCCGGACAATGACTATGCGCTTCGTCCATGCTTTGAGGCGCCAAAACCGAATGCACTGACTGATTTCATCCACCGACTGATCACACTTCGGCAAAACAGTGATGCCCTCTGCAATGGAGGATACCGCAATATCTCAATCACAAACCATCAGCTTGTCTTTGAACGCCGTACAGGGCAGGAACGGATTCTGATCGCCATCAACGCGTCTGAGAGCGATTTCACGATCCATCACGGAGAATTGCTCGGAACATTCACCGATCTGCTGAAAAGCGGTTCTGGGAATATCTCACAGACGCTGAATGGCTCTCTGGATCTTCCGGCTTACAGCGTACAGTATCTCAAAGAGATTTCCTGATAAAATTTTTAAGATTAAAAAAATCCGTGTAAACATCCACACTGTCCTGCGATATTTACACGAATTTTTCATAGGTATAAATTCCTTTAAATTATTTTCTGAATTTATATTTTCCTTTTCCGTGACCTGACACAGGCTCAATAATATCCGACTGCACCAAGTTGGAAATGAGTTTGGAAGCTCCTGAGCTTTTCAATTGAAGCAGTTCCATGACAGCGCTTCTTCCAAATACCTCATCAAAACCAAACTTTTCAAAAAGTCGGTGGATATGAACTGTCGTTTCGTGGATATTCTTTTGCAAGTTCGTATAATTCGCTCGGACAAGTGCATTCCTGAAATACCAAGCATGATCCGCAAAAATATCATTCGTTGCAGAAAAACCAAGTGTTCTCAGATACTTGATGAAAAACACCGCTGTTGTTCTCGTATTTCCCTCTCCAAAAATATGGATTTGCCACAGTCTTGAAATAAAAACTGCAAGATGGTGGATTATCTCATCCATTGACAATCCCCTGTAGCTAAAATCTTTCTCCTGCGAAAAATCATATTCAAGGGTAGCTCTCAGTTCAGAAGCGCTGCCGTACATAACGGTTGCCCCATCAAGCACCCATTCCTTTTTCGTAATATTATAATCTCTTATCTTTCCGGCGTGGTTGTAAATACCCCGAAAGAGTTTGCGGTGAATAGAGATCTACTTATTTGGCGAATAAGATTCTGTACTTCTTTTATCGTAATTTTTCCTTCAATATTACGAATAGCAATATCAATCAAATATTTAGATGGTTTCAGTCCGTCCACAGCCTGAAGTCCGATTGCCGTACTCCAAGCGTAACCTTTGCTGGCTTTATCAGGTTCGGACTCTTTCAAATATTCCTCAAACGGATCTTTATCCATATTGCCACCTCGCTTCATAATTTATAATTCACTCTATTTCTTCTAATAGTTTGGACAATCAAACCTATTTTCAAAACAGCGCCTAATCTTCTTTTCTTCTATATGGTACATGATGGTTCCGACACCATTCTTCTGCTATATTGATATAGGTCCGATTTCTGTAGTCATAATAAATCTGGCTGATTCCCAGATCATTTATTTTATCTTTAAAACACCTGTACGGATGCCTTCTTCTAAGAGCATCAAACAGTACTTCAGAAACTCTTTTATTCCCACTCTCATACGCAAACTTCTCCATGATACTTTTCTCATGAAGTTCATACTGATTCGGCAATCTGACATAATCATCCGTCTCATCAATTTCTTCCCAGAGCTCCTGATCTTCTTCACAGGCCATTGAATAAACCGATTTAAATCTTCTTCTGCCTCTGCTATTACAACTACTTTATAATGCATATTTTCCTCTCATATCTGAAATCACAGCGTCTGCATTTCGATAATTTCCATTTTTTGAAGATTCTCTAGATTGTTCCAGTCTTTGAAACATCTCATCTTCTGTCATAGATGTATATGGATTATGCACAGTTCTTTTTATTTCAAATGGGAATCCGTTATGTGCAACAGCCTGCGTCAAAAACATTCTTATTGCAGATGTCGTATCTGTTCCAAGATCTTTAAAAAGTTGATCAGATTTATTCTTCAAGTCATCGTCTACCCTAATTTGAATTGTACTTGCCATCTTAAATACCTCCACTTCTTTTCCTTTTATTATAATGTTATATCATTGCTATTTCAATACATTTACAATGAATCGGATGTTTTTTTAAGTAATAAGTATCTTTCCTTCACACTTTTCTTTCAGTTCCTATATAAAATCATTATTCATAAATCACTGATTCTGTCATTTCAACGAGCAAAAAAAGAACTGCCTCTAAACTCTAGAAACAGTTCTTAAATATGAATAAAATTGATGTCAAATTGATGTCAAAACAAACGTTCAGATCCGCAAACCCTTGATTTTACGGGCTTTATTTGTCTAAGGACTTCATTATCGGGATTAATTGAACGATTCCTTCCACCCTTGTCCGCCGAGCTCCGTCAGGCACCGTACACATCCAAAAACCGATTTTTTTGGTCTTCCACTGAGGTCCATAGAGCCACAAGTTGGCTGTGTCATTCGTGTTGTACAAATTGTTTTGATATATAGATTGTCTCTTCAAGTAACAAGACAATTCTCTACTTATATTATAATCTTTCCCTGGAGATTTGCAACAATTTCCTGCTTTTTCTCCTGTGTCGCTTCCGCATAAACATCCATGGTTGTTGTAATATCTGAGTGACCCATGATACTTTGGATCACCTTCAAATTCGATTCATTCTCACACAGTCTTGTGCAGAATGTGTGCCTCAAATGATGAGCTGAAAAATGAGGAATAATGAGTGGTTCTCTATCCTCTTTCTCTGCTATTTCTATTTCATCTTTGTTATATGCAACTCTTGCCCTTTCAATCGCTCGATTAACTGCATTTGGTAAATATACCGTTCCGGTTGCTGTTACAAAAACGAAATTTGAATATCCATCAATCTCTTCTGAGGAAAAGCCAATGCACTTTTGGATCTCATACTCATCCAGAAAAGCATTGAACACTTCATCGATCATCGGAATGGTTCTCCGTCCTGAAATCGTCTTTGGTGTAGAAATATGCTTGACCGATTTTCTGTTTTCATCAGGTCTGTAGATAAAAGTATGATTCACACTGACAATGCGCTTTTCAAAATCCAGGTCATCCCATCGAAGACCGATGCATTCACCAATTCGCATTCCTGTTCCAAGAAGGACCGTTATAATAGGTACCCATCCTTGATATTCCCGATGGGCTTTTAAGTAATCCATAAAAGCTTTCTGCTGTGGAATCGTAAGCGCATGTCTCGGATTATCTTCCCAGATATGGCTCTTTTTGATTTCTGCCATTAATCCGTCTGTCGGATTTTGTCTGAGCAGTCCATCCCTTACAGCCATCTGGAATGCCGGATGCAACTGTGTATGTATACTATCCAGCGTATTTGCTTTCATTTCTTCATCCAGGATAATACGATAATAGAATTTTTTCACATCAGAATATTTGATCTTACCAATCAGTCTTTTTCCAAATGTTGGTCTGACAAAGTGATTATACATATAGAGATAATTCACTTTTGTTGATGGTTTCAAATCATATTTCTGTTCGATAAACCGATCATACAGTTCATTCAGCGTCATCCTGTCAGCCAGCTGCGGATTCAGTCCATCTTCTTTGTCGCGGATGATTTTTCTTTCTTTTGCTCTGAGTTCAACCAATGTTTTTGCGTAAACAGTTCGTCTATTTTTATCTAAATCTGTATAAGAATAAGAATAGCGACCGTCTTTTCTCTGACTCTCACCGGTTCGCAACACATACCCCCGGCTGTCTTTTCTTGATTTTGCCATCCTCTCACCTCACTAATCGTGAGGAGCATCTTAACTGTGCTTATCCTGTCGGTATAATAGTTCCAATCCTTTCTTAAGCACCTGCCCTTTTGTAAGATCGTACTTTTCAGCATAAGCTTCCAATTGCTTCTGCTCAGCATTGGAGAAACGGATGGTGAAACGATAATTCATGGGATCATCACTCTTTGGTCTTCCCATCTTTGCCATACTATTTCCTCCTTCCTTACAACACTATTATACTTTATGTCCGACAACAAGTCAACGTGTTTTGCTCCTCATGTATTACATTTTATTTTTTATAATTCATCTCTGAAATTTTCAAGATATTCATCCACAATCTCTGTATTGACCAGAACAACTCTCTTCACATGATAGACTGCTTTCGCATCTTTCGCTAATTCCTGAAATGTATGCAACCCCATAGAATATAATTGTGCCCCTTCCTCATAACGGACAAATTTCTTTCTTCCGACCTGCACAAGCTTTTCCAATTCTGGAATTTCTTTTCTGACTTTAGGCATGAAAAAACCTCCTTCCTTCGTACATAAAAAAATATCTTTCATATATACAAAAGAAGGAGGGTGAAAATACAGCCTATGATATGCAATTTTTTTATTTTAACAAATCGAGCAGCGTATATTCACCTTTTGGAATCTTAGCTGTTCTATGATACTCTTTTATTGCTTCCACAAGAATCCCAGAATTAGAAAAATAATTAAACACGTAATCATATGATTTTACGTCAGACATTCTAAGATTTTCCTTACAAAAATCACTTGGTTTTTTCCCTGATTTTTTGAATTCTTTATACTGATTTTCAGCAAAGATAATCAACATTTCTATTTCCGGTGCAGTAATCACATTGATAACATCTATTTTATGTTCATATGCTTTACCAATTTTAAATTTTTCTCTTCTTGAATCTAATATTCTGATTACTGATATCTTTTCCGCAAATCCTTTTCTCAAATATTTCTGTTCAAATTTTTTGCCGTCCCTACATCGAATTACTGACTCCTCCAGCATCTCTTCTCTCGAAAATACAAGCAATTCTTCATCTAGAAGAATATCCATAATTGCATTTTCTGCAGCACCTTCACATATACACGCTTTATATTTTGCCAGTTCCATATTGCACCTCCTATTTCAGAGATGCAGTTATACTTTTCTTCAACTGCATATAAGCTTCATAAGTAGGTGTCGTTCCTTCCAGAAATCCACTCTGATAAGCATCGCTTTTCTTAATGTCATTTCTTTTTAGAATATTGGAAAGATTCTCTGCTGTAATCCCATCTCTATTTCTAGTAATAAAAATACTGTCATTACGGTCGTATTCATCCAAAAGTTCCGGATAATGAGTGGAAAAGATTAGCATACCACCATTTTTATTTATTTTTCCGTCCATAAAGAAACGAATCAGAGTACTTACTATTTCTTTATTGAAATGATTCTCTATCTCATCAACAATCAGGTAGCCTCCATCTTTCAGAACTTCTTGTGCCAAAGTGAAAGTAATCATTCCTTTTACGGTTCCTGACGAGAGATAATTATTTAATTCGATTGGATTGTTCAATACAATCTCTTCTTTTCCTTTAAATTTTAAATGTATAATTGGCTTCTCATTTTTTTCTTCAAAATTTAATTTTTCAATTGTTGGATCCAGATAGGAAATAACCTCAGCCGGAATTCCTTCTGAAAATGGTAACACATTCACATTGGTGAAAAGTAACATGCTGACTACTTTTATATGTTCACCAGTTTTTTTATTATATGCGATCATAATACTAACATCATCTGACAAAAAGCTTTCCTGTTCATCTCGAACAATGACTGGTTCTCTCTCCTCAAAATCCAGCATAGCTTTACGAGTTGTTACTTCTTCAGCTTTTTTTGACCATAATGATTCTGATTCAATACTGTACACAACTCCTTCTACTTTCGTATTCTTAGATGTTATGACCGTTTCCAGTCTGCAAATTTCTTTTGTAGTCTCCGAATAAAAATACACATTCAAAATAGCATTTTTTGTATTTCCTAATATATCTTTCGTATTCATGTGATTGATTGGTTCGTTGTTTATAATTCCCAACGCAAGAAGAAGCACCTTTAATACAGAGGTCTTTCCTGAGGCATTGATTCCTATAAACGCGTTTGCCGGATTTAAATATATATTTGAAAACAAGGAATACAAATTCACTTTATCTTCTTCCGCAACTCTTTGCTGTGCATAAAAAGATAAATCCAGCTTCTCTTTAAACAATGGTAAGCCTTGTGCGGTAACTCTCAATAATTTCATATAACGCCTCCAATTTAAAAACTGATTTTACGTGGTTATTTTTCTTTTACTTCAATTATATCCACATTTCTATATTTTATCAACGGATAATCCGTTTTTATTTTTTTAATTTAAAAATCTTTCTCTCACACCCTGTATTTTACCCCTCCATCTTTTGTATATGTAAGAGGGTTTGTAGATTAGAGCAAGATCCACCCATGTTTAACAGTATTGCCATTTGGCATCCTGTCATCCTATGGGATTTATCTTGATGGGGATCTCCCCATACCCTCTCAATAACAGACGCTTCACTTGTCTGTTGGTTCCACCTAAAGGTGTTCACAGCACTATTTCTAATATCGGAAGGGACAGCCGATATTGAAATACGTGGACTCCCAGTGGGAGGAATAATCGTAGCGAAAGGAGGAATATGAGAACAGAAAACAAAGATAAAGAACTGAATCACAGACATTTTATAGGATTACGTCTTACCGATGTCGAACTGGATTTATTAGACCAAGGCGCTGCTTGTTTATCTGTTAGCCGATCAGAATATCTGAGGAAACTTCTATTGGAAAAGCAAATCCATCATCAGATTGAAGTTGTTGCAGACATGAACGATCTCAGAAAACTGGTCAGTGAATATGGAAAAATCGGATCGAATCTCAATCAGATCGCCAAGCATTTTAACAGTGGTGGCAGTCAGTCTCGTGCTATAGAAAATGAAATCCATCAGTGCATCACGGACTTATTCCTGTTGAGAAAAGAGGTACTGAAACTGGCAGGTGGTATGAATGGCAATCGTAAAACACATTAAAAGCAGAAATGCAAATTACTCGGCTGCTATTAATTACCTTCTGTTTGAACATGATGAAAAAACCGGAAAAAAGATTGTAGATGAATCCGGTCGAAGCATCCTGCGAAAAGAGTTTTATATGGATGGTCTGAACTGTGATCCGATGTCTTTTGACAAGGAATGTGAACTGACAAATGCTCATTTTCACAAAAATAAGAAACGTGAAGATATCAAAAGTCACCACTACATTATCAGCTATGATCCAGCCGATGTTGATTAATACGGAAAAAAGAGGTACAGTGAAATAGACTTCGTTTGTGTTGCTAGAAAGAGTAGATTAGGAGGAATTTTATGATGGATAATAATAAGATGATATGTTATTGTGATCAGGTTACAAAAGGAGAGATTATTGAGGCTATGGAAAAGGGAGCCAAAACACTCGCAGATATAAAAAGAATGACAGGAGCTTGTTGTAGTTGCAAGTGTGCAGAATTAAATCCAAGCGGGAAGTGTTGTGCACAAGACATTGCACTTGTGATGAAAGAGTATTTATCAAATAAAAATAGTTAAGATATTTCTATGGAGATTGGGGTCGTGGGTGATACAGAGAGGTGTGTTGCCCAATGTCATTAAGTTAATTTAAAAATTAAAAAAAGCAGAATGCAAGTAGGTAAAATCTCACTTGTATTTTGCTTTTTTCATTTTGTTATCTGTTTTTTTGCACGGCAAACAGACAGATGGATTGTACATCTGTCTAGCCTCATATGTGATTTCTGTCCGTCGGACCAAGAGTTTGCTTACAGCTTCCTTCAGATTCTACCTTACGATAGACACCCTTGCTGTTCAGCTATACACTTCCTTGTCGCCTAGGCGTGTTCGGGACTTTCACCCATTAGAGCGCGCCCATGGCGCGCAAACTAAAATATCGCCAGCCATAGCATGGCTGACGATACAAAAATTTATTATTTTTTATTGTCCTCTTGACGGGGAGCATACCATTATTATAGTGGTTTATTTTTTTATTCCAATGCAACAAACATGTAAAATGTCTGATGTATTTTTGCAAGTTTTGTTCCATAGCAGTGTTTATCTTATTTTCCGTCTTCTTCTGAAAAACAGAATCATGATAATACTTATGGCAAATAGTAACCATACATGCCTGCTTGTTTCCAGACGAACCCCTGTTTCCGGTATTAATTGTGTGTTTTCGTTTGTGATTTTTAACTCAATCACGTCTCCTCGTGCAGCCTCAATCCGCTGTTTCATGACAGCTGTATTTCCATTCGATGTTGCCTGCACTGGATTTGAATACTTATCATTCTCTTCTTTTTTAGAAATCGAAACAGCGTATTTTGATGTATCAACAGTTTCTGTTATTATGATATCCGAAGATATATCTACATTTTTTAATGTAACTTTATCTCCATGTTTCAAAGAAGTTCTAATTGTCTTGCTACGCAGCTTTTGACCATCTTCCCAATAGAGAATTTCCATATCAAATGGCTTCTTGCGGTTTCCAAGTGGACCAGTGACTTCCTTTGTAATCTCAACCGTCACCCCGCCTTTTTGCGGATGATTGACGATATGTCTGTCCGAAACAGCTCTCCAGGTATTTGTCATCGGTGATTTCTCATATAGGAATAAAATATCGGATTCTACATCGACCATATATAAATTAAAGTTATCCTGATACTGTGTTTTGGTTTTATCTGCTTTGTCCTTTTTGTTTGGAGTAACAGATTCTACCATCCAGTATCGTCCGTTCTCAAAGTCCTCCGGTAATTGAAGCATTCCATTTTCATCTGTTTCTAAGGAACGATACGTCGTACACGTTTTTCCATCCTTTTTCAGAACGATATCGTCCTTGCTCTGTGTATTGTCATAATCTACTGTATATCCTGTATCATCCGCATATTTTTTCGTAACATCATCATATGGTACTTTGTAGAACAGAAAACCTGCACCAGCGAGTCGGTTTCTTGGAAGATCATCCGTCTTTAAGAAACTTCGTTCAGCAAGATTGAAATGCAGATTCTGCACTTCCAGTTCCATCTTGGAAACATCCTTGAACTCATTCTCATCCTTCGGGAATATTTGTTGTCCATTTGAATCGAAATACTGAATCTCTGGATAAATAACTTCATAATATAGGAAACCATCCCCGTATTCCAAAGAATAATGTGTCTTTCCTATCTCAATTTCTTCCACCTTATATTCCACCGGATTTCTGTCCTGGAATAGTGGAACATTGTCGACTGTGTGTTCCCATCCGTTCTCTTCATTCAGCAGGAATTCCTGTCCTGTAGAAATTCCATTCTGATACAATCTGATTTTCACCTGTTTTTCCGTCAGTGCATCATTTGGATTTTCCCATGTCTTTTTGATATGCAGAGTGCCTGTTTTAGCAAAATTTCGGATATTAAGGCTGGTATCTCCTCGCTGAAGCAGAACAGATTTTCCGTCTATCTTACCATCAACTGGTGCCTTAACAGCCTCCTGATTTTCGTTAGCCTCCCTATCCACCAGTTTTGCATCAGTGATTTTGAATGCTCCATTGGCAATCTCAACTGTGATCTGTATATCTCCTGTGTCTACATATCCCGTCGGTAAGTTTGTCTCTCGCAACAAATACGTCTCAGTTGCTGTTCTGTTCTGTTTGTTTTCATCTTGTAACGGAATGTGAAGTTGTGCGATTCCGTATTTATCAGTTGTTACCGTTTCCTCCTCAACACCGTTCTTACTGACAGCAAAATTGATCTTCTCCATTCCCTGTCCGGTAGACTCATCAAATTTGTTCAGTGTGAGTATTCCCTCTTTCTGATAACGGTTCTCCAATTCAATAGTAAGAGTCTCACCACCGCGTCCAATTCCACGTCCTGTGAATTGAATTCCACTTTCTGGATATGCTTCCCATGAATTTACATTATCTCCTTGTTCATGAGAATTGCGAACATTGTACCAACCTGAAAATTTCACATTCGAATCTTTTGGCTTATAGTTGTACTCTTTTAATGTGTATTTCCAGAATGAGTCCGCCTTAACGATCCACGTACAGCTTGTATGTGTATCATCTGTCCATGTACCTACAACTTCTATTGGAGCATCCTCCGCTTGCGGAGCTTCTGCATCCGGTTTCTGGCTATCTTCTGAAGGAAGCACAAGTTTCATATGCTCATGAAATGCAGGTGGCTGAGGTTTTCCATCTAAAAGCTTTTCATCCATATCTACCTGGATATAATAATCTTTCTTGACTTCCTCTATTGCTTCCGGCATTCCGACAAAATCTTTCTTTACTGTCAGGTAACCATTTTTTGCTACAATACGTCCGTCAATATGCCACCCATCGGACATTTCACTTTTGAAAGAATACCAATAAATGGTGAAGAATTCGGTATCTAATTTCGATGGCGGAATCTCCCTGTCTCCGATACGAATCATACGTCCGCTTTCACGAATTGTCTGGAATACCTCTTCATCGGAAGGAATTCTATCTATCTTGTAGATATAGTCTCCATTTCCAATATATCCCTCATCTGGTTTAGTTCCCTGCAAAAGTTCTTGCACTCTCTTATTTCCATCCGCATACTGTTCCCACGTAGATGGATTCTTATTTCCAAGAACTGGAACATCATGCAATATACTTGCCTTCACATTACAGTTTGCCACGGCAACCGCACTTGTATAATCGTCTACATTCGTGGTTGGTAATGCTACCGAACCATCTTCCGGCATCGCTGACTTACAGATATAAAACTGTACCTGTTTTCGATTTTGGTTACTCACCTTACGCCACGCTGCATAGAGGGTGATTGGCTGTCTTGCATTATTATTTATAAGATCAGAAATAGAATCCCCTGCACCGCATTCCTGCCACTTTCCGTCTTTGTTTCTGTAATCCCAATGATCGAATTCATACTGTTCCAACTCTTTGCTGTCATTATCTTCATGATCATAAACCAGAGGATATGGTGACTTAACGTTATGTTTTCCAGCTTCTATTTCATTCTCATAATCATCTGTATGTCTTGTCTTATTCTCAACCTGAGGGGTCAACTTAGCTTCCTTAGGAAGTTTCTTCATATAACGAGTTGTATTATAGATAACCCTGACTGCCCCAGACTCCAGCGGTTTGTCTGCGATCACCTCATAAGATGAGTTAACATTCGGAATTTCAAATTTTACCTTATCATCTCCGGACGGTTCCGGAAGAACCTCATTTTCGTCCCTGTCATTAGATGTACAACTCCAGACAATCTCCTTGCCATAATACTCACCTTCTAAACTTGCCCTCTTTGGTACTTCCACAGTATATGCTTCCCCATGGCCTACATACTGTCTCTTAATCGCCTCTCTTTTGGTCAGGTTCAGTGGATCCAACACTTCAATCAGATGAAAACTTCCCTCTACACTGAAATGTCTTCCTGCCAGCCCAACCTGAGAAGAAAGTCCTGTCAAACGATCAAAATAATTTTCGATTCTGTCAGGATTCAGTGGGTTTGGCTGTGAGAAATAATAGACAGATACATCTTTCCCGTTTTTCAGGACAGGAATATACCATGTACCATCATTGTCCTTATATGGATGCTGTACAAATACACGGCTGTCTGTCGCATAACCAAACAGAATCTTCTCTTTCTGATCTGCGCCGGGCTCCAGTTTGCTTGGAGTGAAACCAAACTCACTGTAAATTTTAGAAATCGTATCATCTGGTGTAGCTCGCAAATAATAACGACTGGCTCGGCCACTGTTTGCTTTGATTATGTAATGCTGCTCAGCATTAATATTTTTTATCAGCTTATAATGTCCATCGATAAATACATAAAAACTAATATTTGCTTCTTTTGTTGCTGCCGGTTTTTCTGTATTCTCAGGAACAATCACATATGGACGTACTGCATCATCTGGCTGAATAGTAAAGCTCATGGTATGCTCTGCTTTATTTTTGCTCCATGTAACTGCTGAAAGAGTACCATCTTCCTTTCTGCATTCCCAGTTTATATCCTGCGTTTGTTCTTCTACACGCGGCTTTGTACTAACTGTTCTTGTAAGTGTTGACTTTCTTGCAACAAAATCAATTGCCGGAAGATCACGCAAAGCTGTTTGGCTGTAAACCTGTCCATCTTCATCCTGTACTGTCACACTGTAAAAACCGTTATATCTATCATCGTCGTGTTCGAATAAGGTCTTTGCACTCATGGTATCAATTTTTGCTCCATTTGGCAGGTAATACACATCCATCGGCTCTCCGGACTTTCCTATATAAATACATTCATGACCTTCTATCGTGTATTTCCCTGCATTATGGATTGTATCGTAATCTCTCTTGGAATAATAAAAACGCTCTTTTGCTCCATTTTGAATAGAACCATCGTAATGAAATTTTTCAAAATGCTTTTTTAACTCATCATTAGAAATATAATAATAAACTGTTCCCGGCTTTGTTGTAGTATCTTTTATAACAGGAATTTCTTCGTTTAGAACATTATATCTCTCATTATTTACAAAAGTATAGAATTTAATGTTCAAGGTTGCTGGTGCAAAAGTGTTGCATGCAACCGTATATGGTTGCTCTATCTTTCCAATAGAAAAGGTTAGTTTATCGCCCTGTTTCACCGGAGAAATTGTTTTATTTTCATCCTCACTGGCACAAAGCCAGTCGCTTTCCTTCGTATCTCCAGGATCAACGGAAATTGTGACCGCAGAATCTTTCTTATAGTAACTCACAGTTCGATTTCCATCCGGATTGATCACTGTAACCGAATAGAAACTGTTCTTATTCTGCTTAATCTGGTCTGAATTATTATCCGGAATTTTTTCGCCATCAGATGCTCCTTTTGGCATATAATAAACGTCTGTTGGTACAGTTGCTTCCTGCTTGTCCAGGTTATAAGATACATATTGCTGTCCTTTATAAGTTACCACTGTCGCCTGTGCTAATGTCTTCTCACCACGGACTGTATATGGAAAATAATTTCCGGACTGTGTTTCCTCTGCATTCAAGCCGAACTCTCTATAAATCTCAGCAAGATCACTGACAGATAAATAGCATCTGCCCTGACGGTTCCATTTATACACCTTTTTCAGAGAATCAGCCGGCAGCTTTCGAACCTCATTGTCTGCATATATATAAAACTGAATGTCAAAGGCTGTCTGATCCGCTCTCTGGATCACATAAGACTGTGTGATCTTTCCGATTGTGAACCTCGTCTGGTTCCCTGATTCCCGTATACCATCTATCACCTTATCATCTGTTCCCATACAGGTCCATTCGATCTGGTCTGTCTGGTCCGACAATTGGGGATTAAAATCAGCCACAGCTTCTTCCACTACAGTTCCTGTTAATGCATAACGAATCCGATCCTGCCCTTCTCCCTTTACCTCTACGGAATAAAACGAGTTGTCCTTTTTTACAGAATCTTTTAAATTTAATGCAAGGCCTTTTCCATTTGGAAGGTAGTAAACATCTATCGCTTCCCCTTGTTTATTCTGTCCATAATTGTAAGAAACATATGTCTTTCCGGATTCTGTGTCTGTATAAACTTTTCCGTATTCTATCCCGCTTTTTCCCCGGTATGCAGATACAAACTTATTATTTGCATCCGGATTCTGATTCTCACCATTTTTCACAAATCCAAATTCTTCATATATCAGGAGCAGGTCCTCAATGGAAACACCATAGTAGGTAGTTCTTCCGTCTTTCCATGTTGCAATGCCGGTAATGTCATTATGCTGAAGCTTTACCTTGTTTCCATCAATAATGACATAGAAATCAATATCAAATCCTTCGGAAATCTCCTGAAGTTTCGGTGATTCCTCTTGTGCAATCTGCTCCTCGAAGGCTTTTTCTTCTTCTGAAAGCTCTCCCTGGGATGGAGTAATTTCTTCCTCCGGAATCTCTTCTAATGGCGGGGTGATTTTCTCTCCAGGAGTCTCTTCTAATGGCGGGGTGATTTTCTCTCCAGGAGTCTCTTCTGATGGCGAAGTATTTTCTTCTTTCGACGTCTCTTCCGACAATGATGTACTTTCCTCCGGAATAAAATCTTCTGTGTGCATTTCACCCTCTTGAGTACTATTTATATTTGGAATATTCTCTTCTTCCACTGAAACTGCCAAAACTGTCGTTCCTGCGCTATTCATGCACAAAACCAATAAAAGTGTCCAGGCTATCCATCTTAGCCATCTCTTTTTCCTCTTCACACAAATTCCTCCTAAAAACATATTTTCCTTTTCTCATCTATCTGCCTTTTTTATCCATTCCTTCTGCATTGCCGCTGCTATAAAGCACTGCAATAGTTTTTTTTGAAAATACACCACATTCACCGTTGGCAATCATTCTTATGGCTTCTTCATGCTTTAATTTTCTTTTATAGGGGCGTACACTGACCAATGCATCATAAGCATCCACAAGGCCTACTACCTGAGCACAAAGTGGTATTTCATCACCTTTTAGTCCATCCGGGTAACCAGAACCATCATATCTTTCATGGTGATATCTGCATATTTCATAGCTATTTGATGGCAATCACGCCATCAGTGCTGTAATATACAGTGTCATTATATTTTCCGATATAGACACAATCTTTCCCATTTACTCTTGCACTCTTGAATTCATAGTTTTTCCCGGAACCACTAATCGTAAGTTCTTTGTGGTCTTCGATATTTCCAAGCTCAATCGTAGTCGGAGCACCGTCAATTGCTTTTCCGTTCGCATCAACATATTCTACACGATCTGTCGTCTGTTCATCACCATTCGCAACACTTCTCTGCATTGCGATATTCAAACTCTGTACAGATATCGTATCTGGAAGCTGCTCATCACTTGCCTGTTCTGTAGATTTTTCATTGTCAATAATCTGCTCTGAAGACTTCTCTGATATTTCTGTTTCAGATTCTGTAGTTTCTGTAGTATCCGTTTCCTGCTCCGGGTCTTCTGTCTTCGATATTTCTGACTCTTTTTCCTTTTCTTTCAATGCATAAGTCATAGTCAGTTTTTGCCCATCTGTAAACTTATTGGCATTGATATTATCGGAACTCCAATAAACCGTATCTTTATATACTCCTATAAAGGAACAGTCTGCATCATTTACTTTTGCACTCTTAAATTCATAATCTTTGTCAGAAATATTTAACTCTGAATGATCTGATATTTTTCCAAGCTCAATGGTCTCTGGTGCTCCTTCAATCGCATTGCCGGATTCATCTACATATTCCACCAATTTTGTGGTCGGTACCTGACCATTTGAAGTTGCTTCCTGTATTTCTTTCTCCAGCTTCTCCACTTCTATGCTATCCGGAATCTGTTCCTCAGTTTCTGCCGATGTCTCAGTTTCTGTTTCTGATGTAAATTGCTCCGAAGTTTGCTCGGTTTCTGTCTGTTGAGCATCTGTCTCACTTGTAAATGCTTCTGTATCTTGTGTTTCTTCCTGCTCTGTAACCACTGATGTTTCATCTTCTGATGCACTTACGGTTTCCAGATTCATAAAACAAATAGAAAAGATTAGAAGCCAGGAACATGCTATTTTCAAATATGTTTTCCAATTCTTATGCCTCATTTTTCGCATCTCCCTTCCTGTTCTTCTGCTTCTCCATGAATAATCCGCAAAGGCAGATAACTGAGCCAAAGAATAAGAACAAATAGCCTGCAACCGGACTATCATCGCCTGTCTTTACCGGCGAACCATTATGAATAATATCCTTTGATCTTGGGGAAGATGGAACCGGGTTTTGATTTTTACCAGTTTGACCGGTATACGAGTTTTTGAATGAAACCTTCGATACTTTATCTCCATTTTCATTTTTGACCACTGTTACCGCCATCAGTTCATTATTGGAATCAAAGAATCCTTCAATCGTTACATCATAGGTTTTTGAATCATATGTATAATTTTCTTTATTCTCTGTTGCCTGGTACAGCTTGTAATGATATTCTCCTACCTGTCCGACATTCATAATCAGCTCTGTAGAAGAATTACCACTCATATTCCAGGTAAATGTTCTTCCATTGCTTCCCTCCGGCATTGGATTTTGTATCTGATCTGCTATTAAAACATAAGAGCCTGTTTTGTCAGCATCTGCAGAATTGTTTACTTCAAATATCTGTTCCACTGGTATTTTCACTGTTGTGTTTTTGCCAGCTGCCAGTACTGGTTTTTGAACACCCAGAAAGAATATCATGGACAGAAATATAACCATGGCTATTTTTGTTAAACGTGCTGTTCTCATGCTTCTCCCTCTCCTTCTTTCTTCTTGTTTCTTTTCTTTTCTATCTGTCTTGCTATCAGAATCAGTACAAGGACAATCAGGATAAACCATACAATAACTGGCACTTTTCCTACTGCATTTTTCAGTTCATCAATTCCCGTACCTACGTTTTTGGCTTTTTCTTTTTCCGGATATATCTGATCTGTTAAGCGTCCCACCAGGATATTTCTTCCATTTGTCATATCCGATGTACAGGTGGTCAGCAAAACCAGATGATCAGCTTCCGTTATATTCATATCTCTTTTATATAAAACATTGTTCTCGATTTCCTGCAGATACTCCTGTTTCGCTTCTGGTGTGTCCAGACACACATTGAAAATCGTCTCATTATAAGCATCTACCTGTAACAATGCGTAAATCTCGATTCCATGATTTTTACCATCAAAGAACAGATTTCCATATGGATGTTCATTGAAATACTGTTCCTTTGTAAATTCACCGATATCTCCAAACATCATGTGCTTTTCCATATGGTGACCATATATAATATTGTCAAAATCCGAAAAATCCGGCTTATTTGCACAATGTAAAAAGATTGCTCCGCTTAAGGAATAGTTTCCTTCTGCATCTGTATTCATATAAGTATCATCATTGTCCGTCTGCACCAATGGATAATTGATATTTGTGTCATTCACTCGTATCCATCCAATCACATCCGGATTGATTTTCTGTAATTCTTCAAAAGATTTCGTACTCTTTTCAGTAGGAATATATGCTTCATAATTTTTTGCATCTGCTGTCTGGTATACCTGGTGGGAGTCCCACAGCATATAACCAGAGAGAAACATGGCTGCAAGAATCAGCGATAAGGCTGTGAAGTTTACAATATGGTCTAATCCTCTGATAATTCCTTTCAGCACTTTCTTCATCCGAAGCATATGTACAAGTTCCTTTCACCATTTCTGTTTCTTTTATATTTATCAAAACTGGTTCATCTGACCTATTTGCTCGCAAAATTAGCAAAAAGGGATGCGGCGGAGCAACGCCGCACACATCCCCTTTCCTGGTTGCTATATTTTATTATTTCTGTAATCTTCTGCGTTTGAATCCTACAAAAGCAATCAGTGCTACACCGCAAAGTGCAATCATCAGAACGTATGGAAGAGTGTTCATGATGATACCAGTTACAGGTACATCGTTGTATGTATTGGTTACATCAACGGTATTCTGTTTCTGACCTAATTTCTGACTATTCTGACTATTTACTACTGTAAATTCTGTGTTGTATGATGTTGCAGCAACAGGAGTCAGCTTAGTACCATTGATAGTGATTTCAGCACTACCTTTATAGTTTTTAGCTGCAGACTCTTTTACGCTAATTGTTGTTCCTACTGGAACACCAGTGAATTTCATGTTTTCATTTGCTTTCAGCTTGAATGTGTATGTTCCGTCTTCAAGCGTAACAGGCTTTCCATCAGCATCTTTGATTCCGCCAAGTGTGTTTGCATCTGTTCCTTTCGGGAATGCAAAGGCTGCTGTGAAAGTGAACTGTTCAGTGGAAGTTACTGTCGTACCATTTGCATTAATAACTGCTTTAGATACCTTCAAAGATCCATTATCCGGATATGTCGGATCTGGATTTTTCGGATTTTCGCCTGTACCTGCTTCCTGTACATAGGTGTTGGTGAAGTTGAAATCATTAGTATCTGTATTTCCAATATCTACTTTACCAGTTGCTGTCTGACCTGCATTATCTTTTGCCTTATTTACAATGATATTAGAAATTTCTGTACCAGTTGCACCATCTGTAACATATACATCCATTGTATACTCAGCCTGTGACATGATCATTTTTTCATGCTCACCGTTAACTACTGCTGGATCTACTGTCTGTGTCTCTGCTACAGTATACTCATACTTTCCTGCTTCTGGATATGTCGGAAATGTAATCTGACCTCTTTGAGAATTCGTTCCCTTTTGATCAGCTGTAAACGAAATTGTTGGCATTGTAACGTTAGCTGTTGTACCTATTAAACCATCACCTGTTTTCTGTGTTGCTGTAAAGCTAAATGTTTCAGCCTTTCCGACCTCAGTATTGTAGGTCTTAGTAATCCATGCCTCCGTTTTCTTGCCCTCATCTGCCGCAAATGTTGGCATTGCCATTCCCATTGTCATGGCACCGGCTGCAACAACTGCGAGCACTTTTTTGAACATTTTGTTCATGCTCATAATGATTCCTCCCTTGTAGATAAAATATTATTTGTTTTTATTTGATTAACGGAGGAGGGTATTAGAGTCCTCTGGTCCGAATAACCGCAATCGCTTTTCCTTTGACGTCTTTAATATTAATACAGCCATAGATTCTGCTGTCTGACGCTTCCGGTCTGTTATCACCCAGTACAAATATCTGACCTTCTCCAACAGTGATTGGAAAGTCAACTCCATTTTGAAACTGTGTGGTGTCAAAATAAATATCCTGTGAAATCTGCGTAGCGCCGTTAATCATCAAACCGTCTTTTGTTATATCTACGGTATCACCTGCGACTGCTACGGCCCTGCCTGTGGTTGTTCTGCCATCTTTCTTAAATACTGCAATATCACCGGACACAAAACGCTTGTCCAGTCGATAATACATGACCAGATCACCATCTTTTATTGCTGGTTTCATAGATACGTCATTGATTCTCGCCATCCCGTACATAAATGTAAAAACAAGGATGACCGCCAAAATGATAAGAACAATCTTCAATAACAGTTGAAAGATATCTTCTCCCAGTGTCGTTTCCTGTCTGGGAAGCTGTTTCTCATTATTCTGTTCTTTCTCAACCTGTTTCTTTTTCATGTTTCATTCCTGCTTCATATCAACTTAGATAATCAAGGTATCCTTTTATGTACTGGTTAAAGTATAGCACTTGTTTTTTGCAAAAATAATACAGAAAATAGGAAGATATTTTCACGTTTTGCTACAAAAAATTTGTAGTTATCGGTTTTTCGCAAAAAAAAGAAACCATACCATAGAGATATAGTTTCTCTTTGAATTACAGTGTTTCTGCCATTTTGAATAAAACGATTCCATTTCTAACAGCCAGCATCTCAGCAGAATTCTTGAAATCAATGCCGGAAATATCTTTTATTTTTTTCAATCGCCCTGAAAGAGTACGATAATTTACATAGAGTTTTTCAGCTGCTTTATTCGCACTCTTATCACAGTCCAGATACGCCTGCAACGTTTCAATCAGTTCTCCATCATGTTCTTTATCATACCAATATAATTTCACAAGTGACTCTGGCACATATTCCATCAGTTCATCACGATTTTTGATTTTTTCAAAAATCTGGAAAAAACCGAGCTTAGAAAAATCGGCTACCGATATATTCTTATCACCATAGAGATATCTGAGCATATCCATATAGTCTATGATTTTCTTTGAATCCTTAAAAGATTTTTTCAAATCTCCATATCCATTAACAATACTTCCAATGCCAATCTGAAAATCCGTTGTCTTATTTCTGTGAAAAATCTGCTTCTGTACTGTCTGATATAATTTTTCCATTTCTTCCCGGAACCCTGCTTGTGTTTCCCCAGGCTTAATTTCATGAATACACACAATCTGATTCAGATTCCGGTAAATATGTTCATCCGGAAGTAATCTCTGAATCTCGCCTTCTATCACTCCGATTTCTTCTAATTCTTCTTTTGTATAATAATCTTCGCTATTGCTTGAAATCGTATGAAAACTTACCACACAATATTGAGCTGTATCTTTCAATTTTAGCATTCTTGCAGCTTTACTCAATTCATCGCCCGTTAATAAACCATTAAGCAAGCTATATCCAATATCTCGTTGATATTTTTTTTCTATCTGATTTTGAGCATATGTTCCCATAAAACTATACTGTAAAGTAAAAACAGCATTTTCCAATGCCATATAGTCCAGTATTGTTAATGGCATATTCACTTCCGTGACTACCAAATAAACTTCTACCCGGCCTAACACATGTATTTTTGTAATATATTGCGTATGCTCTTTTCTCTGTTTTTTGTATTCAAATCTGGTAACAATATCCGGTTTATATTTCTCAACATTTTTCTCAAATACAAAATCAGACAGATCCTGCGTTGTGGACGCACAGCAAGTTAAGTTACTATCTATAAATGAGCAAGTTCGTGATTTTGCATAAAAGAAAGACACCTCGATTCCATG
>OGJS01000566.1_pt1 | contig 22473 bp, 25 predicted proteins | sample 1572241 | NCBI WGS metagenome assembly OGJS01 (sample SAMEA2582145, study PRJEB24529) | metagenome | biome: Human gut stool | place: China | collected 2011 | reverse complement strand
AGCTCGTTAGAAGCCTTCTGAACTTCTTCGCTCTTGTCATATCCGACGGGGCAGATCACTACGGTGAACGGAGCAATGCTGTCCGGCCAGATAATGCCTTTATCGTCGTGGCCTTGCTCGATAGCTGCGCCCAGCAGACGAGAAATACCGATACCGTAGCAACCCATCTGAAGCAGCTGGGGCTTGCCGTTTTCGTCCAGGTAAGTCGCATTCATCGGAGCAGAATACTTGTCGCCGAGGAAGAATACGTGGCCGACTTCGATGCCGCGCTGCATCTTGAGCGTGCCTTTGCCGTCTGGAGAAACATCGCCTTCAACGACGTTACGGATATCAGCAACAACATCCGGTTCTCTCAGGTCACGGCCCCAGTTCACGCCGCGGATGTGATAGCCCTCTTCGTTGGCGCCGACAATGAAGTCGCTCATGTTGGCAACGGTTGTATCGGCAACGATGGTGACATCCTTAGGAATACCGACAGGTCCGAGATAACCCGGTTTAGATCCGAAGGTATCTTCAATTTCCTTGTCGGTTGCAAAGCGAAATCCGCCCTTAAGCGCTTCCAGCTTTTCGGCTTTAACTTCATTAAGAGTGTGATCGCCTCTGAGAAGCAGAAGAACGATTTTTGCAGGCAGCGGATTGCCTTTTTCGTCCTGGTGATCAACTGCCAAAACAATAGATTTAACGCTGGCTGTCAGCGGCTTATTCAGAAGTTCAACAACAAGCTCGCACTTGTCGCGGCCCGGAGTCGGAACCTTTTCCATGGTCTCTGTGGCTTCTGCGCGTTTTTCGATCAGGCAGGGAGCTTCGGCCAATTCGATATTGGCAGCGTATTCGCTGTCCGGGCAGAAAACGATCAAATCTTCGCCGGTATCAGCGATCACCTGGAATTCCTGAGAGCGAGAGCCGCCGATGGAGCCGGAGTCAGCGCGCACTGCACGATAAACCAAACCCAAGCGATCAAAGATGCGGCAGTAAGCTTCGAACATCTTGTCGTAGCTCTTGCCGGCGTCTTCAGCCGTACGGTCAAAAGAGTAAGCGTCTTTCATGACAAAGTCGCGGCCGCGCATCACGCCGAAACGAGGACGACGTTCGTCACGGAACTTTGTCTGAATCTGGTAGAAGTTCACCGGGAGCTGACGCCAGGACTTGATTTCCTGACGAGCGATGTCGGTCACGACTTCTTCGCTGGTAGGCTGAAGAACAAAGTCTCTGTCGTGTCTATCTTTAAAGCGAAGCAGTTCAGAGCCGTACTTCTGCCAGCGGCCGGTTTCCTGCCAAAGCTCAGCAGGCTGGACGATCGGCATCAGAAGTTCGATGGCGCCGGCACGGTCCATTTCTTCTCTGACAATACGTTCAATCTTCTTCAAAGAGCGAAGGCCCATCGGCATGTAGTTATAGACGCCGGCTGCAAGCTTACGGATCATGCCTGCGCGAAGCATCAGCTTCTGGCTAACGATTTCTGCATCTGCAGGAGCTTCTTTCTGTGTTGAAATAAAAAATTGTTTTGCTCTCATTACGAATTCTCAAAAACGAGCCGGCAGGCCGGCAGTCTACGATTAGGTTCGGATCTTATGACTTCTTTTCCTGCCTCTATATAATGGGCAGACACAAATAAGTTATTTTAAAGTTTTTATGCTTGATCAACATGGATACCGACCAAACGTCGGGATTATTTTGACCAATCCTCTCAAACAAGTTTTTTGGGGGAAACGTTTGGGTCAGCATTCCTGGCAATTTCCTCAGGGCGGTATCAACCGCGGGGAATCGCCACGTGAAGCCATGTTCAGAGAGCTTTGGGAGGAGCTTGGCCTCTTCGAAAACCAGGTCCGTATCATCAGCCGCACCGAAGACTGGCTGCGCTATGACGTTCCCGACCGCTGGATTCGCCGCGATCTGCGCGGCATCTACAAAGGCCAAAAGCAGATTTGGTTCCTCTTAGAGTTTCTCGGTAAAAACAAAGACATCAACTTGAAAGCCACCAACCATCCGGAATTTGAAGCCTGGAAATGGAATGACTATTGGGTTCCGCTGAGCCAAGTGATTGACTTCAAGCGCGGTGTTTATAAAGAAGCTCTGAAGGAATTAGCTCCTGCTCTCTTCACAGATAAAAAACACCTTGTTCCGCCTGCAGGATGGGAAAAAGCGGAGGGGCCGGGACACTTCCGCCTTTACAAATAATCGTCTTTACGAGATCACTTGTTCATCACGACCATGTTGTCCTGATGAATCAACTCTCTCTGTTCTAAGTAGCCTAGCTCTTCCACAACTTCATCGCTGTGCAGTCCCATGATTCGGCGGGACTCATCGGAGCCATAGTTAATCATGCCGCGGCAGATTTCCTTGTCGTTTTGATCCACGACTTGAATGATTTCGCCGCGAAGGAAGTCTCCGATCACAGCTTTAACACCGACCGGCAGCAGGCTCTTGCCTTTGCGGACAGCCTCGACGGCACCCTCATCAATAACGAGCTTTCCCTTCAGCTGCAAATGGTCAGCCATCCACTGGCTGCGGGCAGACATCGGTTTGCGATCTGTCTTCAGAAGCGTTCCGATGGATTCTCCCTGAGCTAAACGGACTAAAACATCAGGAATGCGTCCGCTGGCAATAACAGTTGAGGCTCCGCTGCGAGCTGCGCGTTTAGCGGCAAGCACTTTTGTCTGCATACCTCCCTTACCAATGGAAGAACCGGCGCCTCCGGCCATTGCTTCATAGATCGGATCTCCGGCTTCGCCGACTTCCACTAATTTGGCTTCAGGGTTGGAGCGCGGATCAGCGGTGAAGAGGCCGATCTGATCGGTCAAGATCACTAAGACGTCGGCATCAATCAAGTTGGTTACCAGTGCGCCCAAGGTATCGTTGTCACCGACTTTGATTTCGTTAGTTACGACCGTGTCGTTCTCGTTAATGATCGGAACAACTTTGAGATCCAAGAGTGTGGTTAGCGTCTGGCGTGCATTTAAGTAACGCTCACGGTCTGCGAGGTCAGCATGCGTCAACAAGATTTGAGCTGTGCGGATGTCGTAGCGCTCGAAGCTTTTTTCGTAGGCTTCGACAATACCCATTTGTCCGACAGCTGCGGCTGCCTGGAGTTCGTGCATTTTTTTCGGACGTTTGGTCCCCCCGAGACGAGCCATTCCTTCTGCAACCGCACCGGAGCTAACCCAAACGACCTGTTTTCCCATTTCCTGCAGCTTAGCGATCTGAGCCGTCCAACGGGCAATCGCTTCCGTATCTACTCCGTGACCTTCATTTGTCACTAAAGAAGAGCCGACTTTTACGACAATTCTTTTTGCATCGTTCCAAATCTTGAGGTTTTCTTCCATCTCGTTTCATCCGATCTTATTGACGACAGCACTCTTTCTAAGCGGATCATAAACTTCACTTGCTTTTTGTTGTATTAACGGCGTCGTCGTGATTAGAGCTGTTCAGTATATCCAAAATCGCTTTAAACAAAAACGCTTCCACTTAAACTACAAAATCAAAAAAGAAAAACCGCCGGGATTTTGTTTTCTCAGCGGTTTGACCAAATTCACCGGCAGCTTACTTTTGCTCACCTTCTTCAGGCTCTCCGCCTTCGGGCGGGAAGACTTCTTCGTCTTCATCAAAGCGGACATCCGGTTCGCTTTCTTTGATGAGCTGTCTGCGCTGTTCGTGAATATCTTCAGCAATTGCTTTAACCAAAGCTTCAGTGCCTTCACGGGTCACAGCAGAAATCGCAAACATCGGAACATCCGTACCGAATGCTTCACGGTACTTATCCACGACATTGGCTCTTTCTTCTTCAGGAACCAGGTCCATCTTGTTAAGAACAACCCAACGGGGTTTGTCTGCCAATGCCGGATCAAACTTTCTCAGTTCTTCAACGATGGCGCGAGCAGCTGCGATAGGATCTTCTTCGGTATCGAGAGGTGCTACATCAATGACGTGCAGCAGCAAGCTGGTTCTGGAAAGATGACGCAAGAACTGGTGTCCTAAACCGGCGCCCTCGGATGCACCCTCAATCAGTCCCGGAATATCTGCAATCACAAAACTGGATTCCGGACCCGCACGAACAACGCCAAGATGCGGATGCAGCGTTGTAAAGGGATAATCGGCGATTCTAGGTTTGGCGTTAGAAACCGCGGAAATCAGTGTGGACTTGCCTGCATTCGGAAGACCTAACAAACCGACGTCCGCCAATACTCTCAGTTCAAGCTTGAGTGTTCTTTCTTGGCCCGGTTCTCCGGGAGTGCATTGACGAGGAGCACGGTTGGTAGAGGTCTTGAAATGCAGGTTGCCAAGACCGCCCTTACCGCCTTTGGCAAGAAGGGCCTTCTCACCGTTTTTGTCCAAGTCGGCAATCGTCTCACCGGTATCCAAGTCGGTAATCACCGTTCCGACCGGAACACGAAGTTCAATATCGGGTGCGCCTCTGCCGTAGCAGTCACTGCCGCGGCCGTTTTCACCGTTTTTTGCTTGGAATTTTCGTGTATAGCGGTAGTCGATCAGAGTATTCAGATTTCTGTCTGCTACGGCATAAATAGAGCCGCCGCGGCCGCCGTCTCCTCCGTCCGGACCGCCTTTAGGAATAAATTTTTCGCGTCGGAAGGAGGCAACGCCGTTTCCGCCCTTACCCGCAAAAACTTCAATTTTCGCTTCATCTACAAATTTCATTTTTTATTTCCTGTCCGCAAGGACTTATTAGGTATGGAGTTGATGATAGCCGTAGAAAAAAATCAGCGCCCCGTTCCCTGCTAGGAATGGGGCGCTTCTTTGTTTGATTCGCGGTCTAATTAAGCAACCGGAACAACGTTAACGTAGTGACGGTTCAGACGTCCGTGAACAACGAACTCGACCTTACCGGCAACTTTAGCAAACAAAGTGTGGTCACGGCCCATACCGACGTTTTCACCGGCATGGAATGTGGTACCGCGCTGACGAACAATGATAGCGCCCGGCTGAATCATTTCAGAGCCGAAAACTTTAACGCCAAGACGTTGTGCGTTGGAATCGCGGCCGTTACGTGTAGATCCGCCGCCTTTCTTATGTGCCATTTCAAATACCTCTTATTTAAAAATCCAATTAGGCCGAAATCTCATCAATCTTGAGTTCGGTGTAGTTCTGACGGTGACCAGCACTCTTCATGGAGTGTTTACGACGACGGAACTTGAAAATACGAACTTTTTCATGACGTCCTTCAGACAGGACTGTGGCAGTAACAAAAGCGCCGGGAATCGTCGGATTACCAAGCTTAAGGCCTTCGTCGTTCTTAACAGCGAGGACTTCCACGAGTTTGATCTGGGAGCCAACGTCGCCTGGGAGGGTTTCGACCTTAACCTTGTCGCCAACAGCAACAGTGTACTGTTTGCCGCCGGTTTTAATAATTGCGTACATGTATATACCTTTAACACTTCAATGCAGTCTGCGTCCTGCTGAAGCCTTTTTGTTTGCTCAAATAACTTAACGCGCAGAGTGCGGGATTATGCTCGAAAAATTTCGTATAGTCAAACGATTAAAGATGTTTTTTTATTTTTCTCAAAGCCAAACGTAGTTTTGCTTTGAATTCTCAGAAAAATCTCGTTTTTGTGTCTTTTAGTATCAGCAATCACAGAAAAATAGTTAATATTTGACTTTGTTTTATTTAGCACCCATAGGAATTTTTCAATGAGTCAAGTAGCAGCCGCCGTTCAGAGAATCATCGCCCCGATTTCGGAAGATTTACTCGCCGTTGATCGGGAAGTTATTGATGATCTTCAGAGTGACATTCCGCTGATTAAAAAGATAAGCGACTACATCGTTACAGCCGGCGGCAAACGGATGCGTCCGATCGTCTTAATGCTCATTGCCCGCGCTCTGGGTTACCAGGGAAAAGAGCACATCTTCTTAGCTACGATGATTGAGTATGTGCATACGGCCAGCCTTCTGCATGACGACGTCGTTGACGAGAGCGACTTAAGACGCGGCAAGCCGACTGCCGGGTTTAAATGGGGAAATGCAGCAGCGATCTTAACCGGCGACTTTATGTATTCTCGTGCCTTCCAATTAATGGTCCGCACTCAGAATCTGCGCATTTGCGAAATTGTTGCCGGCGCCGTAAACCGAGTTTCCGAAGGCGAAGTCATCCAGCTGCTCAACATCCATGACACAACCTTGGACGAAGCTCGTTATTTTGACGTCATTGAAAGAAAGACCGGTGTCCTTTTTGAAGCTGCGGCCCGCATGGCTTCCGTCGTTGCCAGTGCCTCTAAAGAAGTAGAAGACAAAATGGCTGAATACGCTCTTTGTCTTGGCCGCGCCTTCCAAATTATTGATGATGTGCTCGACTACACAGGCTCTAAGGACAATATCGGTAAGAATTTAGGCACCGACCTTCGCGAAGGAAAAATGACGATGCCTCTTATCTATGCATTGAGACATTGTCCTGAAGAAGACGCAAAGATTATTCGCACTGCAGTCAGCAGCAACGATCCCGACTTAGAAAGCGTAACCCGCGTCATTCTTGCCTCCGGAGCCACTGATGCGTGCATTGAAGCCGCTAAAAAAGAGGTTTTCCGGGGAATTGATGCATTAAATTGCTTACCGACTAGCGCATTTAAAAATTCTCTGATAGAATTGCTTTCCTTGACAGTTGAGAGAGATCGATAGATCGCTTGAGACGCAAGAATCGGAGTGTAGCTCAGCCTGGTAGAGCACTGCGTTCGGGACGCAGGGGTCGGAGGTTCGAATCCTCTCACTCCGACCAAATCGAAGTGACAAGCAATGACAAGTCATACAGAAAACTCCGTAAATGTCGCTTTTTCGAACACCTTTTAGTAAATCTCCCTGTGACAAACAGTGACAACCAGTGCCAAACAATGACATGGTTTTAGGATGACTATTTTTATGTCTGTTAAAATTATAAAAAACAGCACTCTCAATAGTCATCTATGCCACAAAGAGCGAAAGAGTTATCTGCACTTGCCGTTAAACGACTTACCGAGGTTGGGTTTTACTTTTTGGGCGGAGTGCCGGGCTTTGCCCTCAAGGTCCAAAAGAACTCAGCCAGTTACGTTTTAAGATATTCGGATGCCTATGGAAAAAAGCATGACGTTTTCATCGGTCCGCGCTCTGTTCTGAGCTTATCCCAAGCACGGGGTATTGCATTAGAGCTGAAAGCCAAGATTCTTGCGGGAAGAGATCCTCTTGAAGAAAAGAAACAAGCTCGACAAAAAATCAAAGAAGAGACAAAACAGCAACAAATCCCAAACTTCGAAAAAGTAGCTAATGATTGGCTTAAGGATCGCGCAAGGAACGGATTTTTCCGAAACAACCCGGAAGGTGAAATCCGAACGTTTTGGGTTTTAAATCGGCATATTTTCCCAAAACTCGGGTCTAAATCTATCAATGCAATAACACCTGAAATGATCAGGGATATTATCGGTCCTTTATGGGAAACTAAAACAAACACTGCTCAAAAAGCACTAACCTACTTACGGCAGATTTTCAACTGGTCAATTGCTCTTCGGATTAGGGAAGACCGCGAAAATCCCGCTGATTTGAGATCTGCGCTAGGTGTTCTGCTGGAACCTCAAAAACGAAATCGACGCGAAAAAGAAAATCATGCTGCCATCAGCGTTGAGGAGCTTCCAGCGCTTTATGCCGCGCTGGATAAACTTCAGGGAACCTCTCCTCGTGCTTGTCAGTTCGCGATCCTTACCGCTTCTCGATCCAAAGCGGTACGACTCGCAACTTGGGATGAGTTCGATCTCGAAAACAAGATATGGAATATTCCGCTTGAACACGACAAAATGAAACAGGCGAAGAGAGACAGAACCATTCTTCTTTCTGACGAAGCTGTCCAACTACTTAAAGATTTGCCAAGATACACCGGACAAACAAAAGTCTTCTTAAGTAATCAAATGCAAACATTGTCTGATATGACTATGTCGATGGTTCTTAGGCGATTGCATAAAAAGCAAAAAAATATAGACGGTATCGGTTGGATTGATAAAGAAAAAAGCCAGAGAACCGGAAAAGATTGCATTGTTACTCCTCACGGTTGTGCACGTGCAACATTCAGAACTTGGGCAAAAGACGACACTATTGGGAACAATAAAGTCTTTGATCAAGAAGCTGTAGAACTTTGTTTATTGCATTCAAAAAGAGACGTCTATAACGGTGCTTATGACAGGGCGAGACTTTTAACCGAAAGAAGAAAAATAATGGATGCCTGGGGAAAGTATTGTATATCTGCGGTTCGAGAAAAAACATCTCAAATAAAAAACTCGTGAGCAACTAACTTTATTCTGTAGACGTGATAGACTACGTGTCTTTGGTGAAATCGGGGTGTAGCTCAGCCTGGTAGAGTACTGCGTTCGGGACGCAGGTGTCGGAGGTTCAAATCCTCTCACCCCGACCATCACATTTTTATATTAGTTCTCGTCTTTGCGCTTTTCAAAATCTTCTCCGTTTTGTACAAATGATTTTCAATAAATGAACTTAATTTGGCAATTTGGAGCTTAAGTTCTTTGAATGGGATTGACCTTTTCTCGCGATCGTCCACCAATATATTCAAGGCATGAGCAATTTGGTTTAAGTTGACTCCGATTTTATTCATCGCAACTGTCGAATCGATAACGGCCTCCCTTTCTTTTTCCAACAACATTATCGTACCTAGAAGATCCTTTCTAAGAAGCAACGTAAGGTAACCTTGTTTAGAAACGCCGAACTCTTTGGCTCTGCAATCTAATGCGGCCAGCTCACTTTTTGTTAACCTTAAGAAAAGAGGAATCTTTTTCTCTTCTGGGAATTCTTCTGCTTTGGCTTCAGAAAAAACAGTCCTAATAACACTTTTGTCCGAAGAGTTTTTCTGGCCTTTCAGCTTTTCTTCGATAGTTGCATTAATAAATGCCGAAAGACTTTCTCCGGATTTTTTCGCGTACTCCTTGGCTGCATCTTTTGTTTCCGTTTGAACGCGAGCCGTAAGAACACTGGTTTTCTTTTCTGAACCTCTTTTTGGCATGACAAACCTTTTTGGAATTAACTCAGATCGTGTGTAACGTATCCACCGAACGCTCCCGCGTTCGACCGCCTTGGCGGTGTGGCAGGACAACCGAAAATGAAATTTTCGACCGAGCCCTCGGCGAGGTGTTGATGCATCTATGGTATCAAATGTATACATTTGATATCAAGATGCGATCCTGCCTTAGCAGTAGTTAGTCGTACATCCTCAGTAGTTATCCACAATTCAGCTTGCCAAAATTGTGGGTAACTACTCTGACTGCTGAGAGTTGTCCTCATTTTCTCCCGGTGAGCGCTTGTCTCCGAAACTGGCCGTAGCGAACCGGAAAATTGTGGGCAACTCGAAACCGAAAAGTTGATACGGATCAACTTTTGGCCTCTCGCGAAGAGGGAGGCTCTATCTTTTGAAAAATCCGGCAGTAACCCATGCTGGCGGAATTTTCCTCTCTTCAGCATTGCCGACAGAGCCGGAATGCTGAAGCTGATGTCCGATCTGATTTCAGGAAAAGTTGTTCCGGAACAACTTTCCCTGATTAGATTTTCAACTTGTTCAATTCTTGTACAAGTTCGTCATACGTGTCCTTACCGATATTTTCTTTCTTTCCCATCGCTTTGTACGCTTGATCACGTATCCAGCGCGCCCCGCCTAATTCCTTAACTTTCTCGCCAACTTCACGACTTAGATAAAACGTGTAGTTTTTTCCGCCTTCTGCCGTTGAGCGTGGACGCCCCACTTTTTTTACTTCTTTCATTCTTGGCTTTTCTTCGCGTTCGCGATGACCTCGGAGTAATCGACCTGAGAAAAATCAGGCTTAAAACCTTGTTTGTCTAAATCCCAAGAGTCAATCTTTTCGCCTTCGTTATCGACAATTTCGAGTTCAGGCGTGAACCACCAAATGCCGTAGAGAGAATCGTCTTTCTGAGTCGTGAGTTCGTCTTTTTCAACGTTGTACTTAAAACCTTCGTTAAAATGAATTTCGAACGGAACGTTAGGGTTACGAGAAACCACTTCTGCGATACCTTCGAGCACATGACCGTTGTAGTCATATTCTTTGTTAATCGTAATGACCTGCTCATGCGTCCAGCCGCTAAGGTTCATTAAATTCTTCAGTTCGGTTACTGTCATTTGCTTCGTCATTTTCAAGCCCATTTGTTTGTTTATTTGATGTAAGTAATTATACATTTGCAAATGTATAATTGTCAATAAAAATTTATCTCCTATTTCTGAAGAAAGCAGACTTTCAATAGCTCTTTTTGTATTTAAGAAGTTAAAGGAGAAAGGGAAGAGTAATTCATTGATTTAAAAACCAAACTCCACTTTTTGAAAATACCTTAGAAGTCAAAAGGCCTCCGAAGAGGCCCTTTGAATATGGTATTTTCTATGAATTATTTTCCGTTAACTGCGTCCTTGAACATTTTCCCGGCTACAAATTTCGGCAGCACAGAAGCCGGAATTTTGATTTCTTTGCCGGTAGCCGGATTACGTCCGGTTCTAGCAGCACGTTCGGCAGATTTAAAAGTACCGAAACCCACTAAAGTGACTTCATCGCCGGATTTTACCGTTTTGATGATTTGACCCAAAAATGCTTCCAAGACCTCTTTGACATCAGCTTTAGGTTTGCCGGAAACTTCTGCTACAGCGGCTACCAATTCAGTTTTATTCATTCATTTCTCCAAAATAATTGAGACAGGACTGGCTTATTTTACCCAATCGGTAAGGCACGACATATTTCTTTTCGTTGAGTCTCACTGCGATAGTCGTACATAGAAGTAGTATTGACTGAAGCGTGCCCCATAGCCCGCTGCAAAACGAACACATCACAACCATTCGCCAGCATCGTGGTTGCAAAAGTTCTTCTAAGATCATGAGGCTTTACTTTTCCCAATCCAGCCAAATTCGCTCTTTTTTGAAGTATCCGATAAATTGAACCGGAGAGCATTTCTTTGAAAATGAAGCTGTCTTCTTTGGCTCCGGGACAAACTCTAGGGAAAAAGACTTCTTGCCCAACTCCTCGAACTTCAACCCACTTGTCTATCACCGAGTCCAAAGTTTTAGGGAGAAAAACGATTCTTTCTTTGTTTCCTTTGCCGATGAACGTAAATGATCTCCGACCACAATCCCAGTTGCTCATCTTCAAGGAAACAACTTCAGCCCTTCTCAGGCCGCAGCCGAACATGAGCGCAAAGATGGCTTTATCTCGAGCACCAGCCTGAGTGCCGTCGTCACAGGCCTTCAACAATGCCCTGCACTCTTTCGCATTAAGACTCCTACCTTTCGGCAATCGCTGGTACTTCACTGCTTTGATAGCTTGAATTTTTAAATAAGCTGACTGAGGCAAATAGTCTTGTGACCAGGCTGCCTTCGCGACCGCCTTAAAAGCATTCAGATAAAGATTCACTGTTGCACCGGAACAATTTCTTGCAGTTAAGTGTTTCTTGATCAATGTCCAGTGACTTGTCCTCAGTTTTGACCAATCAATCACTTCATAATTTTCATGTCCAAGAACCCTTGCAATATTTTTTATGCAGTTTTGCATTGTTATCGACGATCGACGGGAGCCGAGGGATGATAAATACAACTCGACCGGATTCTTCTTCCAGCCAGTGGATGCTGTTGGTATAAAAAGCATTTTGCACCTTATCCAAAGTTAAATTGCCAAAATAATCGCAAAGGAGTACTTCTGATGTTCTCTTTCATGAAAGAAAAAACTTTGCTTTGAATGCCTGAAGCAAATCGTCACGCTGCGTGGTCGTGAGATTGACTCCGGTCACGATCACTTTTCCGCCGGTAAAAGAAGCATGGTCAATCAAAGACTGAGCGACGCTTCCCGGGACGTAATGCCGGAAAAGATCGGTCAAGGCGGTTTTGGTTTCCTCCGGCAGAGCAGCTTGCAAACTGACAGTCGATAGAGCGGTTTGGCCTTGGCGCCCCAGTGAATCAAAAATATTGGCCGCGTTATTCGTCTGAAGCGTGCCGGATGAGTTCAGGCGTCCGTTCGTGGCAAATTCAAATCCGTTTTGGAAATTCACGCTGCCGGTATTGTTGAGGTTTCCGGAAATGGCATAATGCGCGGTTTCTGTCCAGCTTCCCCGATTATTCAAGGTACCACTGCTCGAGAGATTTCCCCGGCTAGTGACATTGCCGGTTAAAGAAAGCGTCCCGGTGTTACTCAGGGAACCGTACAGATCGGCATGACCGATAGTGAGGTTGCCGATATTGGCCGTCGTGCCGTTGGACTGTGTGAAATTTGTGACGGACAAGCTACCGGCATTACTTATGGCGCCGTTCTCTTTGTTAACTGTTTCGATGCTGTAACTGCCTTTTTCAACAACAAAGTTTCCTGCTTTCTGCGTAATAAGCGCCCGGTTCGCTAAAGCTCCGCCAGAGAGGACCAATGAGTCTCCAATTGAAAACTTCCCGATTTTTTGGCCGATGACAATGGAATCAGCCGTATCGAGGCAGCCCCCGTTTAAGCGCACGGCGCCTGAGAAGTGGTAAATGTTGTTGGCGGTTTGCTGAAAAGTCCCCGCTTCTTGGTAGAGGTTCCCGAAGTTTCCAACAACAGACTGACCACCGAGCATCCTGAAAATACCGCTGTTTCGAATATTGGCGATATTCATTTCAGAATTAAGATTGATTGGGCCGTAGATATTGTCGGAATTGTTCTGGAAAACGCCACTTGCCCCAACAGTAAGTGTATCAGCAACGGTAACATGAGCCTCGCTGGACGAATTATGGTAAGTTGAGCGGTCTCCGACGTTAACCGTCCCGTTAACGTTCATGTTTCCATTAACAATCAAAGTCCCTTTTGCCGGAGTTGAGCCCTGATTGTTTTGCGCTATAGAAATCCAACCATCGTTTGCCACGGTGAAGTCTCCGTTGACAGTCAAGGTTATGTCCGGAAAAGTTTCGTCGCTGCGATTGGTGCAGCCGATATACAAATATTGGGGCCCCTGAGACGCAGAATGGTAGAGGTTTCCATTGACGGTTACATTGTCATAGAAGGCGCCGTATCTATTTTGGCTTCTGATTTGATTTGTCCCGACGTCTCCGCTCAATACCTCCAGAGCGTTAACGTTACTTGAGACAAAGAAAGGAGCAAAAGCCACAGAAATTAGCAGTGCTTTACCGGCATTTTGGCAAGCGGTAGTCATCGCTTCAGAGACAGCGACGAAACAGCCGCGAACTCTGCTCCATACTTTTTTGTAAATATGATTCATTTTTTCTCCTCCTCGGGAAAAGGATCTGATGCTTTAATCAGCACTGTTAAGAAACAGCACTGGTGAAAGCATCCGGGAGAAAAAACTTTGCTTTGAATGCCTATGTAGGGCGACAGGGCGAGTCAGCCGAAATTTAAAAAATTCCTCGGAAATTTTCTGAGGCAAACAAGATGGAAGTAGTGAATCAGAACGGAACCGTTTCTTCTATGAGCGGCCCGACGCGGGGCAGGTCTTTCCAGCAGGTGGTATATCCGGGGCTTAAACGGGCGCGAGACATTGTCCAAGTACCTTTTCCTAATTTAGAAGCCGCAAAGCAAAGCGTATTTTTACCGTAGCGCGTGTTGATGGAATCCATCAGTTCACAGATAATCTGCTGTTGTTCGGTTTCCGTCTCTTCAAAAAGATCCTTGGTGACGGCGTCTTTCGGAATGACTTCTCCGACATACACACCGGCGCGTTTATACAGACAGTCTCTGCGATATGTTTGGTTGAGCAACCTCCGGGCGTAATGAATGATCGTATTGGTATCCGAGATCGGGTAGGGGAGCCCTACGCACGGATACGCGTGTTGCTGGACATCCTGAAGGCGGAAAGGATTCGTGTTCAAAATAATACCGACGGTGTGCGCCACCGTACCTTCGCGACGCAAGGTTCTTCCGCATTCCTGGGCATGGAACGTGACTGCGCCCAGCAAATCGTCTTTGTCGCAGACCAAATGACTGAAGCTGCGGCTCCGCAGGATTTGCTGTCTTTTTGGTTTCACAAGCTCCAGCGGGATACAGGAAGTTCCCTGAAGTTCTCGAACTGTCATGGAAAGCGTAATACCGAACCGATCACGGATGGCTTCCGCATCTGCACGGGCTAAATCCAGAGCGGTACGGATTCCTATCTTGCCGAGATGCTCGGTATAGCGTCTGCCGACGCCCCAAATTTCAGAGACAGGTTCGCAGGCAAGCGCCTTTGCCTGCCGCTGAGGCGTTAAGTCGAGCCAATTGCACACCCCTTTAAGCCCGGCGTAGTGTTTGGCCAAATGGTTGCAGTATTTGGCTAAAGTTTTTGTCGGTGCGAGACCGACGCACGTTGGGATGCCGACATCCCTAAATACTTTTTCCTTGATCCGAAAGCCCAACTGGGTTAGGTCAGTACCCAGACCTTCGTAGCCGCTCATGTTGGCGAAGCACTCATCTATGCTATACAGATCAATGCAGTCAACTTGAGAGGCGATAGTGGACATCATGCGCCCGGAGAGATTGGCGTAGAGTTCGTAGTTACTTGAGAAAACGGCGACGTTTTCCCGTATGCAGAATTCTTCGATCTGGAAGTACGGCTGGCACATTTTGATGCCGAGTTTTTTTGCTTCTTTTGATCGAGCGACGACGCATCCGTCATTGTTACTAAGCACTATAACAGGACGGTCAGTTAAGTCCGGACGAAAGACTTTTTCGCAGGAGGCGAAGAAGGAGTTTCCGTCCACCAGCGCGAACACTTGCATACTTAGTTACTTTTAATCGTGTACTTCACAACACCGATAAAGCGCCACTCGTCGTAGTCTTTGGGAAGAATGGGTTTGTAGATGGGGTTTGAGCTTTCCGGAAGCAGACGCAGTCCCTTATCGTCTTTCACATAGCGCTTAACGGTAAATTCGTTGTTAATGCTCATGATGACGATGTCGCCGTTCTTGGGTTCCGGGGAGCGGTCGACGACTAGGAGGTCGCCTTCGTCCATACCGGCTAAGTCCATTGAGTCGCCTGTTACGTAGACGAAGAATGTTGAGGCAGGATTAGCGACTAAGAATGCGTTAAGGTCCAGTGACCTGTCTATATAGCTTTCTGCCGGGGAAGGGAACCCGGCCTGAACGCCGCATTCGTAGACCGGAATGCTTAGATGCGTCGGATTCATGGCCGGAACCAGAATCTGGTCTGTGTCGAGGGTACGAGCAGGTTCTGCGACACGTTCAAGTTCACAGCGAAGCCATTTTGCGCCGCCTAACTGCTTGAAAACAGGAACCAGTTCATCTGTAAGGCAGATGGAAACACGTTTTGTATTACCAAGACCTTTGCGGCCGGCACCTTCACGAGCGCCGCCGCGATTATCCTTTTTAGTTGTTTTATCCATGATAAAGTAAAAAGAGGAAAATTTTTGAAATAATCATACTATTTCAAAATTATGTAGTCAATTATTCCCGTTGCTATGAATCAAGGACCCCAACCGCTTTAGGAAAGAAAAAAGAGTTATCAGAGCGTAAATTACTAATCAAAACCTTAGAATAGTCCTAGACGGTTAGCCCTGCACTAGCAGGGCTCTTCCTTCTTGACTATGGAGGGTTAAGATTCACAAATACGATTAAGTTGTACTTTCTCTGCAATGACTTCTTGCTCTGATCCGTCTTCAAATTTTACACAGACAATACCGTCTGAAGCTTTTCGTTTATAAAGAAGTTCACATTCCCTTCCGTCAACAAGGCAAAAAATTATCGGTTTTTTATAGAGCTGTTCTTTCTCTTCTTCGTCCGGGAAACTTGCTACGGATGCATCAACATCATCAAAAGAGTCCTCACTAGGGCTTTCTTTAAATGCTTCCTCTGCATTCTCTTCTTGCTCGTTGTTTATCTCATTTTGATCTTCCAGAGGCTGGTAGCAAGATTCATCAATCTTTGCCCCTGGGAAAAACTCGTCGGTTTCTGCTTGAGATTCTTCCGCAACTGTCTCCTTATCTGAAAACTCGATTTGTTCACCTTCTATTTTTTCGTTTTGCTCTTGAGGCAAAATATCGGCGGCGTCTTCAGATTCAGTCGAAAAAGTTGTTCCGGAACAACTTTGAGGATTGAAGTTGTTTGCCTCTGCTTTTGAAATAAACTCTCGGCCTTCGAGGAAACTCTCTACTTCTGAGGGATGCTCTATCCATTTTTTATAGAGAATATAGGCCGTCTGGATACTATTTATTTTCTTTTCCGCTAAGGCTGATTGAATCTCTTCCGGAAACTCTTTCCAAGCTGAATACTTGGAAACCAGAGCTTTTTCCAATCCAAGTTTCTCGGCAATTTCTACCTGTTTCTCTCCTAAAGAAATCCGCTCACAAATAAAGTCAGCAACCTCAACGACAGTTAGTGAAGATCGCTTCAAATTTTCCGCCATCTGAGCATAGCTAATGTTTTCAGCGGCAATAGAAGTATTCACAATCGCTTTAATTGACTTAGCCTGAAGGAGTTGGCTCGCCCGAAAACGCCTCTCTCCGCTGAGAATTGTGAAAGTATCATCTGAATTAGCTCGGACAACTATTGGCTGAAGCAGCCCATATTCTTGGATACTATCGGATAGCTCTGAGAGTTCCGCGTCATTAAATTGTTTTCTTGGCTGGTTAGGATCAGGTTTAATTTTGTCTAATTCGATGTCTAAAATCCTGCCTTCAGTATTCAGGACTGACTTTTTGCCGCTTGCGATCTTACTTAGCCGATTCAAGTTCAGAGCCATTTCAATTATCCTCCCTGGAGCTGTTCACAACGGCTAAACTTCCGTCCTCGTTCCAAACCACACGAAGAGGATTGTTTTCAGGTAAATTAAGAGCTGCTGCTAAATTTAGAAAAACCGTCCTTAGCTCGTACCATGCCTCACCGGGTTTTGAGTTTTTACTTACCCATACCGGCCGATGCTGTCCTTGTGCCGCTGCATATTCATTTCGATTAAGAATCCATGCCGGTTTTAGACCGTTTTCCTGTTTCAGTATCAGATCTTTTGCCAATACCCAAAGCTGCTTAAAGTTTTCAATCTGATAAGGCTTCCTTTCGACCATGTTCAATACCAATCCTGCAAACTGAAGTTTCTCATTGATGGTCGAAACCTCTTGGGCTCTGCCTAAAAGCATTTCTACTCCCTCGAGAGCTTCTTGTTTCAGGTTGACAGGGCAAACGTAATGGGTTGCAGCTAATAGTGCAGCAATCTGGCGAATATCGTATGAGGGATTGGTATCAATAATGCAAATATCAAAATCGTCTTGGATCTCGTTTAAGCTGTTGAGCAAATTTTCTACAAAGCCGTTATGAGCTTCTTCACCGCTTCGCTCCAGTTCTTCCAAATTTGTATCTGCTCTAACTAGAAGCCGGGCGGCTCCGGTTGTTCTCAATCCTCCTTGCTGCATCAGCAAACCTGAAGAAACATTAGCGGGCTCAAAAAGCTTTGAATCAAACAAACAGTTTGAAGAATGCGCCTGAGGATCTAAATCGATAAACAAGGTGCGTAAACCACGTTTCAAGGCGCAATAGAACGCAAATTGTGTTGAAAGGAATGATTTTCCAACACCACCTTTGTTGTTAATTACGGTCAGAGTAATCATTTTTAGTTCTCCGGATAATTTGCATACGGAAGGTTAATGGCTTTAAAAGCAACTACAGAATCGTTGAAAAAATCCCAATGACCTTCCTTAAACGTTGAGCAATAGCCTCTTAAATGATTCTTCAGCAGAACTTCACAAGCCACACCTTCAGGCGGCTCACAAGAGGCTACAGACGACCAGCCTAGGGCCGTTTCGGGATCAAGCAGTGCTTTGGCTGAAGCAGGAACGGGAGAAAAGTCTTTGAAGAAAAGAATTTTGTCTGAAGGCCATTTTTGCCATCTTCCTTCTTTAAATTTATCGACGACGCATCTTCCGTCATTCAAATAAATCATCCACTTAAAATTAAAGGGATCACCGGGCAACAGTTCGTTTTTTATAGGTGGTAAAACGTAAGGCCAGCGGTTCCAGTCATGAACCTGGTATGGCTCTTCCCGAAGGATATGTTCTCGATCTACGCTGATAAGAATATCCGATCCGGTTATAGATACGGTTCCCGGTATTGCAAAGGTAATAGAGGTCCCATCCATCCGTTTTAAAGCTTCTTTAACAATCGAATCCAAATGATTGTCCGGATCTTCCAGCGCTGCCGTTATAACATCCAACAACTCAGTGCTGAAACTTTCAGTGGGTGTACTGTCATTTGAATCAAAAACGCAATTTTCTGCATTTTCATTAGTCATCTTTGTTCCTCTGTTGGGATTAAAGTGTTGGGAGTTTTTAATAACTGAAGGCCGGTTTCTGCTCGACGTTTTTGAAAAGAAGGGCAGAAGTTGTCTTGTTTCTGCGTTTTCTGGAGGCGGGACTTCTCAGAACGAAATCTGTATCATTCCCAGACCTTGTTGTTTTTTCGGAAATGCTTCTGAAAGAAGAAGCAGAGGACCCTTTTGAGACGAAATCTTCTAAGTTTCTTGAGGGAAGAAAAACACGGGATTCGACCCGCACTGGCCGGTGCGGGAAGAATCCCTGAGTAATAAGGAGATTAGTCGTGCAAGTAAACGTAAAACGACTATTGCTGCTCCTTATCGTGTTGAGGGAATTATCCTTCAGAGCTGACTTTGTTGTCAACTTTGAGGGCTCTGTTTCTCTTGCGGTAATTGGAGCAGGTGCGCTGTTGCTTTTGATTAAACGATAGCGTCGAGCAATGCCGGGACAGTTGTTTTGTTCCGGCATTTTTTCTAACGCATACAACGAAGGTTCATTTTGACTCCGTAAAACGGCAACGGCCCAACTGCTGGTAACAGTCGAGCCGTGTCTAATCTTTGTAGAAAAAGCGATGCGGTCTAAGAACTCGCTAATCTCCGTAGAGAGGTTAACACAACTGAACAGAGAAGGATTTACCTTCAAAGTGAAGGCGGCAGTGCCTCTGGCGCTGCTCGTGTTAATCATCTCGGCGGTCGCTGACAGTTGGTTTTCATAACCGTCAGCTGCGTTGATGTTTGACGCAGGAAGTCCCGATTCGGGGCTTTCGGCTGTTTTTCTCAGCTGTCTTAACATAACGATTTCCTCCGGAAACTTTCCCAGCCAAAGACCACTAAACGGGCCTGTTCACATAACCTGTCAAAAGATCTTTCTTCGAGGTAGGCTTCAATGGAATCTGCACCGGAAAGCCTTAGATTTGAAACGGCAATCATCGGTTTCATTTGTTCATACCGCGCATTAATAACTTCAAAGAGGTAGTCTTTTTCTCTCTCGGAAATCCCTCTAAATGCACCGATCTCATCCAGGATCAGCAGATCAACCGAAACATATCGGGCGATAATGTTTTTCACGGAACGGTCTTTGTCGTTCCAAGATGATTTAATGTCTTCCAAAAGGCGGGTTATTGTTGTGTAAAGTACTGTCCTTCCCTGATTGATCGCTTCATGACCTACAGCGCAAGCTAGGTGAGTTTTTCCGGTTCCCGGAGTACCGATCAGTAAAAGAGTTTTACCGCTGAACCAGTCAGTTTTTAGCTCTTGAGCGAAATCCAAGCAGCTTTTAAGGGCCTGATATTGACCTTTTTCAGTCGCTTCATAAGCCTCGAAGTTCTTGTTCGCAAAGCGCTTGGGGATCATGCTTTGGCCGAATAGTTTTTTGATTTTGGTTTCTGCCAAACATCTCGGACATCCCGCAAACCAACGGCTCCCCGTGCCATCGGTAGATTTAATCCCGGCGGTAAACCATCCGTGAAATTCGCAAAACCCGGCTTCAAACCGACTTTCATCAATTGACTCTCGAGGGGTAAGTTCTTGTTTTTCAGATATTTGAGAGGAAATCATGTCAACGTCCCTCCGTCTTGCGTTTGAGAACAAATGTCCCGTCCGGGTTGAGCCGTTCGATCCCCTCCATGTAGTCAATGTCTCGGAATCGCTTGGGCTGAGCCGATTCGGAAGCGGATTGTCTTGCATTTTTGCGGTTTGAAACCGCAGTCAATTCGTGCTGAAGGGACTTGAGAACAAAGGCCACTGCCGAGCTTAACGGCTTGCCTTCCTTGTCTTTTGCGGCCTGACAGCGTGCAAACACCTGAGCAATCGTGTCATAGTCGAAGCGGGACATACCACCGGCGGCCAGCTCCAAAATGAAATTTTGATTTTCCGGATTTCTGGATCTCCAGCGGGCAAGCGCCTTTTCGTCCAAACCGAAAAAGACCAAAACTTCTAAAACTTCGCCAATCATCCAAGCCGATTTTTCGCGCGCGAATAGGTTTTTAATTTTTAAACCTCTATCCGATTCCGATACAGATTCCGATTTATTAATATTGGCGATGTTAAAGTAAAATATTGATAGAGAGGTGATTTCTACCTCTCTATTTTATTTATTGTGCTAATTTTATATCTAATGGTTTAAATAGCTCTATATAGCTGGTATCCAAAGTTTTTCTCTTTCCCTTAGCGTCAATGTAAGTAATTTTAGATACTTCTATATATTTAGTTTCATACAAAACATCATTTGAAATTTCATTCAAAGTAATACGTTTAGAAGAAGGGATACAAATCATCTGGATAAATTCACCTTCTGAAATACTGGTTTTTAACTGTTTAGTTTCTAAAACCTTATTATCTTTACCAATGAATTTTAAAGTAATTACTAAGTTCTTATAAGCTTCACAACTTGAAACTTCAAAAGTTAAATCGGAAACCCCATGACCAAGGAATTGCTCACCTACATGAGAGATAGTTAACGCAGAAGCATTAGAAATAGAAAAAAATAAAGATAAAGATAAAAGCAGTTTCTTCATAAAAAAATCTCCTTAAAAACCAACAGTCTACCCCCCCCCATCAAAGTCAATTAGAGGAAATACTTAGGGAAGGAGGGTGTAGGATATAGAGGTGATCGGATTTTTGAGGAGATGCAATTGACTAATTATCGTTATCTTGTTACTTATGACGCAGATAAAATTTCTTTCCCTAACGAACTTAGAAAAAAGTTAGATGACTTTGGGAAAGTTGTACATATTTCTGGAAGTGTATTTGGAATAAAATCCACAATTGAATGGAAAGTCGAAGAGATATTCAATGGGCTAAAAAGCTACATAAATCATCCTGAAGATAACTTATTTATTGCTCGTTTATCGTCTAACATTCCGAGTTTTGCTCATTTTCCTCGCATATAGTTTTTAATCCGTATTGAATATCTTCTAAGTCAAATGGGCCATAATCATAACCATATTCATGTTCATGTGTGGGATATTTTTCTAAGCCTTTTACAAGGAAATACTTACCTTCCTTAATCTCTATAGTTTCACCCGATTTAGTTAAAAAAGTACCACTTGTAACTTCATAAACATCTTTTTTCATAAGTTAACTCCTTCTTAAAACAGGAATTGGATTCCTGTGTGATAATGTTTTACACTTTGTATAGGTATTTACACTATTTACAAAGTCTCTGAAAATAACTTCCTTCTCTTCGAAGGAACCTTTTGAGTAATTGACTAAATTGTTCCAAACAATATAGTTATTCAAATACTTAGTTGCTACTCCGTGTCTTGAACGTATAAATTCTTTCAGCTTTCCGTGGTAGTTGTTGATATGCTGAATGTTGAAAATTCCTTCGGTTCTCTTTTTAGCTCTTATTTGTACAAGATCCAGTGAATTTATTTCAGAAAAGATTTTGTAAGAATAATTTTTATCGGTAACTAAAACTGAGTTTTCTTCAATTCTTTTATCCAGTACGTTTCTTATGTCTATTAAATTTGGCTTACCAAGATTGCTGATTTTTGCAAAAGATAAACCATCTCTATTTACAGCACTAGGAACGCAAACTTGATCTTTACTCAAACCGCGTTTCTTAATCTTGTTACCTCTTACTCCTCTTTTATAACTTTTGCGAGGCATAGTAAAAGAGGATTTCTTGTGATTACCTTTAAATGAAAGCCTGAAAAAAGTTTCGTCCGCCTCAACAATTCCATCCAACCTCACAGAATTTGCCATCTGCTGTAAAGCATCTAATATTTTGTGCCGCCAGTCAAAAGAGGTTTTAAGAGAAATTCCACATTCTCGCGCAGTTTGTCTTAACGGCATTTTATTCATCATGCAATTTATGTACTTATGCCAAACAGATAAATCTTGTTTTGTATAAGCCAACAAGGAATTAGTAGTCACACAAAAAGTCTTTTTACAGCCTTTGCATAAATATCTTTGCTGGCCTTTGTGAGTACCGTTTTTGACAATATGAGTATTGCCACAATGAGGGCAAATTAATTTCTTTGGAAACCGAAGTTTTGCTAGGTATTCTTCTTTAGTTTCAGGCGTAAATGTTGAAACTTGTGGGACTTTTACGGAAAGACTAGCAAGAAACTTTTGCTTTTCTTCTTTTGACAACTCACTGAAAAGTTGAAGTAAGGTATTAATGTTTGACACATCTAACTCCTTGTTTTCCATATTATTAATTATAAAACAAGGAGGGGTCAATATCAATATTTTACTTTAACATCGCCTTAATATTTTTATTAATTGAATTAATATC
>OGJS01000551.1_pt1 | contig 23059 bp, 13 predicted proteins | sample 1572241 | NCBI WGS metagenome assembly OGJS01 (sample SAMEA2582145, study PRJEB24529) | metagenome | biome: Human gut stool | place: China | collected 2011 | reverse complement strand
ATGGCGTCTGCAACCTTTGACCAAAGAATATTTCCTTTGGTTCACCCTGCTCTCTATGGGAGTGTTCGGATTCTTTATATCCATCGACTTGTTCACCATGTTCATGTTCTACGAAATTGCACTGATTCCGATGTACTTGCTGATTGGTGTATGGGGTTCGGGACGCAAAGAATACGCAGCCATGAAACTGACACTCATGCTAATGGGTGGTTCCGCCTTCCTGCTGATCGGTATTCTCGGAATCTATTTCGGCTCGGGAGCAACGACGATGAACCTTCTCGAAATCGCACAGTTACATAATATACCTTTCGCACAGCAATGCATCTGGTTCCCACTGACATTCCTCGGTTTTGGTGTACTGGGTGCCCTTTTCCCGTTCCACACATGGAGTCCGGACGGTCACGCTTCCGCGCCGACGGCGGTATCCATGCTCCATGCCGGTGTATTGATGAAACTCGGGGGCTACGGATGTTTCCGTATCGCCATGTACCTCATGCCGGAGGCAGCCAACGAACTTTCATGGATATTCCTGATATTAACCGGTATCTCTGTTGTTTACGGAGCATTCTCCGCTTGCGTACAAACGGATTTGAAATACATCAACGCCTATTCTTCCGTATCCCACTGCGGATTGGTTCTCTTTGCTATCCTGATGCTGAATCAGACAGCCGCAACGGGAGCTATCCTCCAGATGCTTTCCCACGGATTAATGACAGCCTTGTTCTTCGCCCTTATCGGTATGATTTACGGACGTACACACACACGTGACGTTCGCGAGCTTGCCGGTTTGATGAAGATTATGCCGTTCCTGAGCGTATGTTATGTGATTGCCGGTCTTGCCAATCTCGGTCTGCCGGGCTTGAGTGGTTTCATTGCCGAAATGACAATCTTCGTCGGTTCATTCCAGAACAACGATGTATTCCACCGTACATTGACTATCATTGCCTGCTCCTCGATTGTGATTACAGCAGTCTATATCCTGCGTCTGGTAGGTAAGATTCTATACGGTACCTGTACCAACAAACATCACCTCACACTGACTGATGCGACGTGGGACGAGCGTGTAGCCGTTATCTGCCTCATCGCCTGTGTAGCGGGATTGGGTATGGCTCCTTTCTGGATAAGCCACATGATTGGTGAAAGTGTATTGCCGGTTGTCTCACAACTAATCCCATAAGCCGGAATCTGTAATTAATAACTAGTAATTTGTAATTAACAATATGGATTATTCACAATTTCTACATATGCGAGAAGAGCTGTCGCTCGTAGTTGTCCTGCTACTACTGTTTTTGGCCGACCTCTTCATGAGCCCGGACGCACACAAAAATGATGGGAAAGCACGACTGAACACAATGCTACCTGTCATTCTGATGGCGGTCCATACAGCTATCAACCTGATTCCGGGAACTGCCGCCGACGTATTCGGTGGTATGTATCACTATGTCCCCATGCATACGGTTGTCAAGTCAATCCTGAATATAGGTACGTTGATTGTCTTTCTGATGGCACACGAATGGATGAAACGTGAAGACACCGCCTTTAAACAAGGAGAATTCTATGTATTGACACTCTCCACCTTGTTTGGTATGTATCTCATGATTTCCGCCGGACATTTCCTGATGTTCTTTATCGGACTGGAAACAGCTTCTATTCCTATGGCTGCCCTGATTGCTTTCGACAAATACCGCCACAATTCTTCCGAAGCCGGTGCCAAGTATATCCTTACGGCACTTTTCTCCAGTGCGTTGCTGTTGTTCGGCCTGTCAATGATTTACGGTTCTGCCGGAACATTGTACTTCGATGATCTTCCCGCACACATCGACGGAAATCCCCTGCAAATCATGGCATTCGTATTCTTCTTTACGGGTATGGCGTTCAAACTGTCCCTCGTTCCGTTCCACCTCTGGACAGCGGACGTTTACGAAGGCGCTCCAAGCACGGTTACAGCTTATCTGAGTGTTATTTCAAAAGGCTCGGCAGCATTCGTGTTATTGGCTATCCTGATTAAAGTATTCGCCCCGATGATCGATGATTGGCAGGAGGTACTTTATTGGGTAACTATCGCTTCTATCACGATTGCCAACATATTCGCTATCCGCCAGCAGAATCTGAAACGCCTCATGGCATTCTCCAGTATCTCACAAGCCGGATATATCATGTTGGGCGTCATCGGAGGCACAGCACAGGGAATGACAGCATTGGTATATTACGTACTGGTATATGCAGTAGCCAACCTTGGTGTATTTGCCGTTATTACTATCGTAGCACTGCGCAGCCAGAAGTTTACACTCGAAGATTACGCAGGACTTTATAAGACGAATCCGAAGATAGCGCTCCTAATGACCCTGTCCTTGTTCTCATTGGCAGGTATCCCGCCATTTGCCGGATTCTTCTCGAAGTTCTTTATCTTCATGGCTGCCTTCGATGCAGGTTTCCACTTGCTGGTATTCATTGCACTGGTGAATACAGTTATCTCACTGTATTACTACCTGCTGATTGTGAAAGCAATGTATATCACTCCTTCCGATAATCCGATTCCTACTTTCCGCAGCGACCGTTGTACCAAATGGGGACTGGCGCTTTGTACGTTGGGCATTATCGGACTGGGTATAGCAAGCATCGTATATCAGTCTATTGATAAATTCTCGTTCGGAATATAATTGAAAAGAAAAAAGTTATCCCCGTCTCCAGTCTGCATTTATTGTGACAATAGAGACGGGGATAAAAATTATTAGAGGGTGTACACTCATTCCGCCACAATCACCCCCGGCAGTCTGAACCAGAACCGTGAGCCTTTGCCCAGTTCGGAATCAACGCCTATCCGCCCGCCAAGTTGTTCTATGATACTTTGGCAGATAGAAAGTCCCAATCCCGTGCCGGGCACAAAAGAGTTGAGCTTGACGAAACGTTCAAAGATATGCAACTGCTGTTCTTCATCAATTCCCACTCCTGTATCCTGTACATAGACTTCCAATTCTTCACCTTTTACCTGATAACCCACACGGATGCTTCCCTGTGAAGTAAACTTAATTGCATTGTTCACAAAATTTAAGATCACCTGATGCAGACGGTTGCGGTCGCTAATAATATGGCATTGCGGAAGATGCGAATCGAACAGCAGTTCTACCTCCTCATGCACTTTCATCTGCATACAACAAACAATATCCTCACATAGCAAATTCACGTCCACATCCCCACAAGAGAACTCAAATGTTCCAGCCTCAATCTTCGAGAGATCAAGTATATCCGTGATCAGTTGCAACAGCAGTTCATTATTGTTACGGACAATCTTGACATATTCCTTCCGTTCCTCGAGATTTTCTGCCTCAACCAACAAATCCGAAAAGCCGATAATAGCATTCAGCGGAGTACGGATTTCATGGCTCATATTGGCAAGGAAAGCACTTTTCAGACGGTCGGCCATTTCAGCCTTGTCACGCGCCAGAATCAGTTCCGCTTCCGTTTCCTTCAGTTCGGTAATATCATAGTTGATACCTATAATTTCTATTTCATTCTCATCGGGTCTGTAATTAGTCACCATAATATTAGAACGCACCCAGTTCCACTGGTCTGTGGTTCCCACGCGACGAATACGCATTTCTTTCTGAAAATGACGTCTGTTGCCCTTCTTCACTTCTTCATAGAAATCGAGAATATACTGACGGTCGTCCGGATGCACGTGGCGGTAGATACCAACAACTTCGTTCAACGGAGTATCTTCCTCCTCTCCCATATTCTTATACCATTGTTTTATGGCATATCCTTTCCGGGTTATAAGATTCAACTTTGCATATCCTACTTTAGCATAATCCGATATCATCAAGAAGAAATTCTCAAAGTCGCGAATACGGTTCATTGCGTCAATACGTTCGGTATTATCGATATTAATCAAAATATACCCGTTGAAATTTCCTTCATTATCATATAGTTTGCTAACTTTCGTATATAACTCTATCATAGACGAACGGCTCGTTTCATAATAACCTTCGGCACGTTGAAAAGAATAGTTGAGACGAAAGTCCACCAAATCCTCATTTCGTACACGGTCACGTATTTGCTGGGGTACATTCGGATTCTCAAAAAAATTAATCCCCATCACTGCCGATTTATCCACAATTCCGAATATCTCCAGATTCATGTTGTTCATATCGACCAGATAGCCGTCCTTGTCGTATATTTCCACTCCCGCCGGAATATTAGCAAATATATTCTGGAATAGTTTTTCACTGCGGTCCATAGCCTGGTTAGCTTTCACTGCCTGGGTAGTGTCAAGAAACAGGGCCACCACTTCATCTTTTTCCGGTGAATAGACAATCCAATGGGTATAAACTCCTGTCTTGGGGAAATATTCATTTCCTTCCTTATAGGTATTATCCTGTATAACTCTAACTAGAAGATCAAGTTTTGACAGATAATCAGGATGTATCTCCGAAGCCAGACGCCCCTTATATTCTTCAATTAAATTACCAAAAAACTTCACCACCAGATCATTGCCGTCCGTCACTTTATAATCGCAAGGCCGATTCTGTTCATCCCGAATGATCGACAAATGTATATATCCCATTGGCATAAAACGGAACAGATTATTCAGAAAGAGCTGTTCTCGGATTACTTTATCTTTAGCTTTACGCAGTTCAATACAGAGACCAATGATATTGGCTAATGAAGAAAACCACTGATAATCTTCATTACTCCATTCGTGATAGGACTTGACTAAATCAATACCCATATATCCCCAAATATGATCGTTTGCCATTAAAGGAGTCACCATCATCGACAAAATACCCTGCGCATCAAGGAAATGATATTCTTCTTCTGCCTCCTCGGGCAACTGGTTCAACGAGTCCAACAAGATAGGCGTACCGGAGAGAATCTGCCTAGTCCACCATTTTGCTTGGTCGATAGGCAGATACTGCTGGCTGTTTTTTTCCGAGGACACCCCTTCGGAAACCACTTCATATGTACAACTCTGATGAGTATGATTCTCGTCATATTCGAAGATATAAACACGTCCTTCTCCGTAATAGAGATTCAAAATATCATTCAATATCTCCGTGACACAGGATTCTATTTCTTCATCGCGAAGGAAACGAAGCAAAGACTGGGAGATAAAACTCTGACGGCGGAGCAGGCTGTTTACTCTTCTCAGAGCATCTCTTTGATCCGACTCTTTGGGAGTTTCTACGCGTTGGATAACTCCAAAAGATTTGTCACCGCCATTGATTCCCGTACCTTTCTCACGAAGAACCAAACGGGTATGCAACCAGATTTCACCATATTTGGAGTGAACGGGAAAGGTTTGTTCATAAAAGTTCCGGTGAATATTCGCGTTTGCACGGAACTCTTGAATAATTTGCTCACGGTAGTCTTCACGTATCAATTCTTGGAAGTCCCGAAAAGAAATGGTATCTCCCTCTAATCCGAGGAGGTCGCATAGAAAATCCGAACACAAATAATGCCCTGCCGCAAAATCCGCTTCCCACCAACCAATTTGGGCTAGAGAAGACATCTTAATATACCGTTCGTAGTCTGTTTGCATATTTTATTTATCATAAGATAATGAGGAACAAATATACAAAAAGAAAAACAGACCAATTATATAATATACGAAATAATTGCTAATTACAGAGGAATTGGCAAAGAGAAGCAAAAACAAAGGGAAAAGCTTGTCAATGCAAGCTCTCCCCCCTGTCTTTTTCGAATTAGAACTCTACACTCTGAAGAATCAGAGTGAAGAGAAATTATATCCCGTCCAAGTAAACAAAGAAGCCTCCGTACCTGTGTTGCCTGCCGGTTCGGCAAAGGTATTCAATGTACCGTTCAGTTTCTTTCCTGTCAGGTTCAGTGAGTTTGTAATGCTGACACTGGAATCTGCATTACCTGCACCCTTGCTATCGCTCATATCAATCAGGTCGATTGAACCGCCCGTACCTTTTACCAATGCGTTGACGATAGCAGCTTTCGCACCGCGACGAATCTTTATCACATCCTGCATACGGTCTACGTTGTCTGCCTTATCAGCTGCATTATTCACAATCGTCATGTTTTCCACGCGGAAATCAGACTGCCGCAGATGGGTAGGATACAAGCCGTCGAGATTACCGTCCGCTTCAATGCCGCGCGGATCTGCTTCCGTGCTGGTATAACCGTTTTCCCATACGCCATAGCAGTTTTTCAGCGTACCGCTATATCCTTGTGTGAAGTCGAACATATCATCATCCGGATTTACAGCCAGAAGATTGGTTACGTTCACCGTTCCGCCGAAGAACTCGATTGCGTCATCGGCACTTTCGAGCACATAGATATTTTCTATCTTTGTACCGCTACCCACACCATTCAGTGTCAGACCGTTGTGTTCGATATCGGCAGTGGAACGGGCTCCGGCATAACAGATCTGCACGTAAGTCAATGAACCGGAGTTATCATCATCTACATTGCCTCCATATTTAAAACTGTTGTCGATTTCCGTCAAACCCGTATCGCTCTTATCGGCGTTCTGACCGGAGATAGGAGCCTTACCATTGATAATGATACCACCCCAGTAGCCGGAAACGGGTGAAGTGGTGTTGGCAGTAAAGATGACCGGCTTGTCTGCCGTACCATCAGCGTAGAGTTTACCGCCCTGTGCTACCAAAAGATAGCTGCTGAAACCTTCGCGAGCTTTAATCGTTGTTCCGGCAGGGATATTGAGGCGGCCACCGTCGGCTACGATTACCGTTCCGTTCAGGATATATTCTTTAGATTCCAGCGTCTGTTCGCCGGTCAGTGTTCCGGATAGGATGTTGTCGCCCACTACGATAGAGCTACCTGTGCCTTCTCCGTTTCCACCATTACCGTTTCCATTACCTTCTCCGTCACTGTCACTGCTACATGCAGCCAACGTAAGTGCAGTTGCCATAGCGGCACACGTCATAAAGTTCACAAACAATCTTTTCATTTTGCTTCAATAATTAGTTAATAATTCTATTCAGTAATCAGTTAATAATCAAGTTCTGTAATCAATTATCTTATTCTATTTCTATTGCCGGGACTTAGAATGTGCACGACACTCCCAGGCTGATGTTTATTCCTTTTTTATAATCGCCGAGCACTACCTTTTCGCCACTCTCATTGGCTTTGCGACTCAATTTATGGGAAGGATTCAGCAGGTTGCGAGCTTTCAGGTTGAGGGAGAGATATTTGTTCAACCGGGCCTGCGAGACGAAGTCGAGTGTGACAAGTCCCCGTTCCATGATGTCCTGATATCCTTGCGTTCCAATCGTATAAATCTTATCGCTCACATAATTAAGAACCAGCGTATTGACAAAACTGCGTTCGTCTCGGGTGAAATGGTGAGAAAGGTCGAAGTTGGCAATCCACGGGGCAGCTCCTTCCAGTTGCGAACCGGTGGTGACGGTTGCCAAAGGCATCTTCGCATTGGTGTAAATGTAGGAACCGTTCAGTCCGAAGGAGAGTTTGTTCATGCCGTTCGCAGCACTGCTCAACGGACGGACAAACAGATTTTTACGTATTTCTACCTCTACTCCGGCAACTGTTGCACGATCCGAAATATTCTCGTATGAGAGATATCCACCGGCACTGGCCACTTCAATGCGGGAGATCGGATCTTTGATATGTTTATAGAAAGCTGTCAGCGAAACGAGTTCCGTCGGGCTGGGATTGAAGTCCCATTTGAGGTCGAAGTTATAGTTGTCCGAGGGTTTCAGATTCGGATTTCCCTGACTGTTGAAATTCACGCCTACATAGCGGTAAGGAGATATTTCTTTGGCTTGCGGCAGCGTATAGGTCTTGCTTGCCCCCAAACGGAGGGAATGTTTCTCATTCAGATTATATTTCAGATTGAGGCTGGGCAGGAAATAGTCTTTCCGAATGGTGTTGCTTCCTTCGGAACCGCCTCTATTCACATTATAATCTACATTGATATCTACATAATCATACTTCAACCCCAAGTTTACAATCCAACGCGGGGTAAACTGATAAGTAGCTTCGGCGTATGCCGAATGGATATTCTTGGTGACAGTATACTTGTCCACATTCTTCTGAATCTTGAACCAGCCGGAAGATAAGTTGTCCCGATTATAGTAATCATCAAGCGAGAAACCATCCAGCGAAGGGAAGTCGGAAGCATGTTCCACGGTCAGGTTGTATTCCGTAGCCTTGAAACTGTCGTCTACAAATCTGCCTGTATAGCCGAGGCGGATATTGGAGATTTCTTCCACATCGTCTTTCAAGCGGTAGACCAAGCCTGCTTTTACATTAATATCATCTTCGTCCAGTGCGGAGAAGTAGCGTTGTTGAGAGTTTCCACGAAGCAGGGTGTATCCGTTTTCCGCTTTCGTGATATTGTTGATACGGCGGTCCGGCTCGTATCCTTTCACCATATTGTAGGAAGCACCGGCATCCAGACTTAATGATTTGGTCAGTCCCCAATTGGTCAACAACTGATTGACGATTAAAAGGTTATCATTAGATTGCTGACGGCGGGTCAATCCCAAGTTATCGTAATCATCGCTAAAGATAGAATTCTTGCCGGTGTAGTCGCCTACCGACTGCGTGCCGGCGTGTATCATCATCAAGTTATAGCTGACGTGGTGACGGTTGTTCATATCGTAGTCCACGTTGGCCAGTAGCAGTTGGCTGATATTCTCGGCATATTTTTTTCCCTGCATATCTTTATAGATTGTGCCGCTGGTAGTGGTATTGCGTATCACTTCGTCCGTATACTGATAATCTGTTGTATGTCCGGCGGTCAGGAAGAAAGAAAGCGGATTCTTGTCCTTACCTATATAGAAACGTTTTCCGCCGGAAATGCTGTAACTCCGGTTTATCTGGAGATGTTTTTCGGTAGGGTCGAGTTTATTCTTGAATCCCCAAGTGTTTTCGTCGGCAGGTTCGGTGCGGTTGGCAAAACCCATAAAGTCCACCCCGTCCATTTTGAGGAAATCGGCTGTCAAGGTTTGCGTGTTCAGTCCGCCGGAAATGCCGATACCGAAGTTTCCGCCACCTATCAGTTCTTTGGAGACGATGTCGATCGTTGCGCCGCCGACATCACTGCTGCCACCTGCGTTGAAGGCTTTGTTGACACCTACGGACTGTATGACGTCCGTTCCGAAAAAGTCAAGAGAGATATTCTTATATTCAGGGTCTTCGGAAGGAAGGGAGAAGCCGTTGAAGGTGGTTGCATTATAGCGGTCGCCCAGTCCGCGGACAAAGACGTTCTTCACTCCGTCTTGTTTGGATACCCCTGATACTTTGGTTACGGCGCCTTCCGCATCGGAAACCCCTTTGCGCGAAAGTTCCTTCACCCCTACGGACTGCACTGCAATGACGGCTTTCTGCTGTTCGAGCAGCAGCATATTTTCATTCTCACGATTCTTCTTTGCTACGACTACCACATCGGCAAGTTCCTGTGCATCCGTTTCCAGTTCCAGATTCAGTATCACCAGTTTGCCGTTCTCCACACGGACCTTGCGACGAACCTCGGTCTTGTATCCTACATATTTTATTTCAATATCATACATACCTTCCAACACACCACCGGCATTTAACTCAAAATTACCGTCCATATCAGTGACGGCTCCGGCCTGAGTGCCTATTAGACGAATCGTTGCTCCGATTAAAGGCTCCTTGGAAAGTTTGTCTTTCACAGCTCCTTTCACCTTGATATTAGCAGCCAGCGAAGAAAGTACACACAGCATACAAAAAAAGGCTGCAACGGAAAATCTTAAAAGAAATAGTTTTTTCATCGAACTTTGCTCTACGTTTTAAATCCGTGGGCAAAGGTAGGGGGTGGGTGTTACAACAGTAATACGGAGAAGATACAATCGGTTGAAAGATAGGTTGCAAGATTATTACACGACAGACAAGCTCAGTGCCAGGATATGACACCGGCCTGTCACAACTGTGACATCGGCTTGGCACAACTGTGACACCACGATGGCACAACTGTGACAAGCCGGTGGCACAAGCCCCCACTCAGAACATCTCCAGAAAGCTTGCGAACAACTAATGGAAGAGATGTACGGACCTTAAACCAGCTTCTTCTTTTTCCGGTAGTTCTCACGAAATTCTTTAGGAGAGCAAGCCTTCTTCTTTTTGAAGATCCGGTTGAAGTTGGAAAGATTATTGAATCCGCACTCATAGCAGATTTCGGCTATTGACATGGTAGAATCCACCAACAGGCGGGAAGCAAAACCAAGACGTATATCAATGATATAGTCGGAGAGATTCTTACCAGTCCGCAGTTTGAAGAACCGACTGAAGGACACATCCGTCATTCCAACCATAGCTGCCAACTGCCCCAGGCGAATCTCCTCCTGATAATGGGCATTGATATACTCCTGCACCTTTTGCACACGGCGGCTGTCCGAATGAATATCTATCTTGGCAAAAGACGAACTGGACAATGTGCGGGCTTCTTCTTCAAAAAGGGAGAGTTCGTAGAGAATCGTCATAAACTTGATTACTGCATAGAATCCCTGTTTCTCAGAAGCAAGTGTATCGAGCAACGGATATATTTTAAGAATGGCGGACATCGGGAAACAAAGTCCTTTCTGCGCCTTATCCAACATCCGGCGGATAGAGTCAAACTGGTTCTTATTGATAAAGCTCTTGAAGAAAAGATCGGAAGAAAACTGGATCGTTATCTCCCGTATCTCTTTCGAACGACATTCGTTCTGTTCCCAGACGTGCTCCAGGTCTTTACCTGTTATCAAGACCAAATCATAGTCGCCTATCACTTCGGAAGAATCTCCGACTACCCTTCTCACTCCCGCCGCCTTCTCGGTAAAGTTCAGTTCAAACTCGGAATGATTGTGGATAGGATAAGTAAATTCTGTCTTATAACGTTCTGCAATATAAAAACAGTCCTTGTCTGATAGAGGAGTGATTTCGCGGATTATCTGATTTGGTAACGGTGTAGTCATGACAATGGATAGTTAACAGTGTTTTATTGTTCTAATACTTATTTCTCTATTTTTACTCCTATCCGGCGCAGGTCGGCACCCGAAGGATTCTGGAATACTTGCAAGTCAAATTCGGGAATAATGGCAAGCACATGATCGAATACGTCTGCCTGTATGCCCTCATAGGCAACCCAGACTTTATTGGCCGAAAAGAAATAGAGTTCCAGAGGGATACCGGTTTCCGTCGGCTGGAGCTGGCGGACCATGCAAGTCAGTTCCTGATTAACGGTAGGAAGGCTTTTCAGATAATTAGTCAGGTAAGCGCGAAAAACACCCAAATTTGTCTGACGACGCCCGTTTACGAGTACTGAATTGTCAATATTATGTTCTTTGTTATATTCTTCCACTACTTTCTCCGTCCGGTCTACGTAATCTTTCAACAACTGTATCTTTCGATACTTCGCCAACATCTCCGGAGTACAGAAACGCACGCTGCTCATGTCTATATTGATAGAGCGTTTCACGCGGCGGCCACCGGACTCCTGCATTCCCTGCCAGTTCTGGAAAGAGTCACTAACCAGCAGGTAAGGCGGAATGGTGGTTATGGTATTATCGAAGTTGCGCACTTTCACGGTGTTCAAGGTTACTTCTATCACCGTACCATCCGCACCGTACTTTGGCATGGTAATCCAATCGCCCACTTTCAGCATATTGTTGGCAGAAAGCTGAATACCGGACACAAATCCCATAATACTGTCTTTGAATACCAACATCAGGACGGCAGCAGAAGCTCCGAGTCCCGTCAACAACACCACCGGACTTTGATTAATCAGAATACTGATGATGATAATAGCCCCTATAAAGAAAAGGATGACTTGTGCCGTCTGCAAAAGTCCCTTCAAAGGCTTGTCCCTATATTGCTCTTTCCGGCTGTATACCTGATAAATGGCAGTAAACAACGAACTGACAAACCGCAGGAACACTGCAAGGATATAAATCATGCAAAGCCTGCGTAAGAAATCGAGCAACCCGGAATCAGCGTGTTCGGGGAAAGCAATAGGAATGGCAATATAAATCAGAATCGGTGCCACCATTCTGCTAAGATGTACCATTACCTTATGATCGAATACGATATCATCCCACGTCGCCTTAGTTTGCTTCACCAGTTTTGCCACTACCCGCAAGATGATCCTGCGGCAGATTACGTTAGCCAGTAAAGCGATTCCGATAATAAACAGCAGCACTATCAGATTGTCAATCTTGTCAGCCCATTCTTCGTTCACTCCTGCCGATAGTAACGAGCGGTTGACTTCCTGCATCACTGCTCCTCCCAATTCTTCCACTTCCCCACTCGCTAATGCTACACTCACCGTATCAATTACTTCTTTCATAAATATTTTTTCTCTTTTGGTTTAGTTCTCTTTTATCTATTGTTTATTTCATTCTCCTTTCGCCAAGTATTCCTGAATGTCCTGCCGGAGCCATTCGTAATGAAAGAGCCGTTTATAGGCTACATTCTTTTTCAGCATGATCTCTACATTCACCTGACTGTTCTGATAACAGGTCAGTTCGTTTCTAAATTGTTCATTATGTTCTGCGAGGCGTTTGATCTCCTGCTCCCGTTCACGCCTCAGAGCAGTACAGACCGGAATCAGGAGTTTCATCACGACATTGTCCATTACGTGATGTCCCTGCATATATAAATAAGTCGTTTCGGGCATTAATCCCAGTTCCTTCAATTCATCACGTAAGTTGTTCACCTGATTGACAATACGGGGAAAACGTTTTTTCAATTCCGAAAGTTTCTGATTGACACGGTGTTGTAAAGCTTCCAGACTGTGTTCGGGATGCCTCAAACTTATCTCTTTCAAAGCCGTATATGTATGGAAGTCATACATCGGAAAGGTATAAGTATCACGCTGGCGGTAGAACCAGATATTCCACAGGAAAAGCGGATATACGATTTCCGAGTAACGTTTCAGGTAAGCATCGAAATCGAGAATAAAACGGTCGTTCAACGTAGCCTGCACACACACTTCATGAAGACTTTCAGCAAAACAATGGTAGTTTTCAATGGCGTAAGTGTAGGTCTGGAAAATATATTTGTTCCGGTTAATCTTACGGGAGGTATTGGTAGCTCCTTGCAACAGAAAATCATAGTCACTGTCGACACAGGCAATCAGGCTTCTTCCCAGTTCCTTTGTATTCAGCGTATTCATCAACACCATCTTCTTCCCTTTTGCCAGGGAGGTGGCGGAAGGAAGCATCACCTGGAAATAATGTTCGTCATCTTCAAATTCTTCGAGCAACGTACGCCAGAATGCGACATCATCATAGCTTTCTACATAAGCAATGATACGTCGGCGCGCCTTCTTCGAGTAGAGTTTATGGGCAGCGTTGAAGTAAGAAGAAGTCAGGTTATCTCTTAGTGAAGTTGCCATGTTGATAGTTACTAATTATACAAATTATGGTTTCGTTTGGGAACATCCTTTTTCAAACGTATGTTCCAACGAGGTGGATATATCGCTCACTTCCGTCACGGCGTCCAGCCAACCTTCCATAATGACGGCAGGCGAATGGGTAGTCAGGATAATCTGCACATTCGGATTCAGTTCCCGTATCATTGAAATTAATCTCTGCTGCCATTCGATATGAAGGGAAGCCTCCGGTTCATCCATAAACAGCACACAATGGCTGTTGTCCTGCACGAGTACCGTCAACAGAATTACTAACATCTGCTTTTCACCGGAAGACAGTTTATAGGGAAACAGCAGTTCGCCATCCTGATAGAAAGCAATGTCGTTCCGTTTACGGTCTATCTTCTTACGGGTATAGCTGAACAGTTCGTCAATCATATCCTGAAAACGACGTTTGGCAATCGACAGGGTCGCGGCTTTTCGCCGTTCTTCTTCATCGTTGCTCGAAAGCATTTCTATCATTTTATTGCCTATGTTGACCTGATAATCAAGATAACGGCGTTGGAGAAGGTAGAGCTGCCAGTCCAGTTCGGACTTCACATTCTTATCTGCCATACGGGCTGTAAAGTCGCCCATAATCAGGGGGCGGTCGTAACTGCGAATCACATCATACGGTATATAGGTGGCCTCGGGATTGTCGAAGAAAAGACGCACGCCGTTTTTTTCGTCGCTTTTCATCTCGCCGGAAAGGTCTTCAAGATAGCCGACGGAACGATTGAGAATCGTTGTCTTCCCCACTCCGTTAATGCCGGAAAGGATATTTACGTCGGGACGTAAATCCCAGCTTATATTAAAACGTCCCCATAGTCCGTGGATTTCGATACGACGGATATAATTGGCTTGTTGTTCCATAATATTCAAGTTTAATCAAGGCAAATATAAATAAAATGTCCCGTTTTCATGCACAAACGGGACATTTTGTTTTATCGTCTTCTCCTTTCTCTGTTTCAACAGAAATGAGACTACTTCATTTCTATCTCCGGTGTGGACGAGGACGCGGTCTGGCAGTAGTCCGCCGGGAAGATGATTACATAGTATCGCAATGTCTGCCACAACACCTTTCTTTATCATTTATCAAATGCTTATTATGATTAAGTCTTTGTCTGTGCAGGGAAGAATTATTCCCCTTGCCATTTTTTCTCAAAGTATGTCAGTTTATTTACCGGATTGAGAAAATACAAGAATAAAAAAGTTACCTTTGCCAACCGTTTTTTCTAATTAGATGTTATTCTTATAAGATTATATTAGATCACTATTATCAGCATGGACAAAAGTAAGAATCTACACGGTCATCTGTTTGCGTTGACAGCAAACGTTATGTGGGGCTTAATGGCTCCTATTGGTAAATCGGCTCTGCAAGAGTTTTCCGCTCTTTCCGTCACTACATTCCGTATGATAGGAGCTGCGGCTGCTTTCTGGATGTTATCTATATTCTGTAAACAAGAGCACGTCAACCACAGGGATATGCTAAAGATTTTCTTTGCTTCTCTGTTTGCCTTAGTATTTAATCAGGGGATCTTTATTTTCGGACTTTCCATGACTTCGCCTATCGACGCCTCTATCGTAACTACTACTTTGCCGATAGTAACCATGATTGTGGCTGCCATTTATCTGAAAGAACCGATTACAAACAAGAAGGTATTGGGGATTTTTGTAGGTGCTATGGGGGCACTTATCCTTATTTTAAGTAGTCAGGCTGCAAGTGGCGGTAACAGAAACCTTATCGGCGACTTGCTCTGTCTGGTAGCACAAATCAGTTTCTCTATCTATCTGACGGTATTCAAAGGACTATCTCAGCAGTATTCAGCGGTAACAATCAATAAATGGATGTTCGTTTACGCCTCGATATGTTATATACCTTTCTCCTATTATGACATTTCAACGATTCAGTGGACCTCTATTTCCACCGTTGCTATCATACAAGTGCTCTATGTAGTACTAGGGGGAAGTTTCCTAGCCTATCTCTGCATTATGACGGCACAAAAACTGCTTCGTCCTACCGTTGTCAGTATGTATAATTATATGCAGCCGATTGTGGCTACGATTGCTGCCATTATTATGGGAATCGGAAGTTTCGGCTGGCAGAAAGGACTTGCCATTGCGCTCGTATTTCTCGGTGTATATATTGTAACGCAAAGTAAGTCGAAGGCTGATTTCGAGAAAGCGGGAAGGGAATTGTAATAACCACCAATCATTATTAGTTATCAGACACGGATTACACAAATTTCACAGTCCTTTGATTGACTAAAACTGTGAAGTCCGTGTAATCTGTGCCTGAATAGTTTTATTCTAGTTAGCCAGGATAGTCACTTCTGCACCGGACGCAAAGTCTTGTCCGTTCTGCGAACTCAAAGCAGTAAAGCGAATATAACGTGCCTTTACCGGTTTGTCGAACATCACCCTCTTTTCCTTTGAGTTATTAGCAAAAGTACCTTTCTTGACCGGATCACCCCATTCTTTACCATCCATGCTGACTTGAATAGAGTAATCCTTGATATTACCATTATTTCCATTCTGACGCGGCAGATAGGTAAAGCCTTTGATTTCTTTTACTTCACCTGCATCAAGATCCACCCAGTGCGGATATTTGGCAACCGTTACTGAATACATTGTATGCCATATCGTACTAGGATCACCGTCAACCAGATTAGCAGCATCTCCATCGCCTGATTCCTGGCTGCTAGCATATACCACCTGCATCTGGATACTTTCTATCTTTTCAAACTTCATAACGGCACTAATATCCTTATTGTCCTTATACCATGCTTTCACAGTACCTCCATTACGCAAAGGAATAGGTTCTGTATATTCCTGTACCTTTTTACTACCGTCAATCGTATAGCAGAATACAGCGTCTTTCTTTGCCGACGTCAATTCTACCATCCCGGCAGGAGTACGTGTGATAGACAAAGGAATATCTCCGGCAGGAGCAACATTAGCAACAGCTGCCAAATTCGCACCAACAGCCGGACGGATAATAAAGCCCATATTATGATGACCGGCAAATACCCTGTCTTGAACAAGAGGGCCACCTTGACCGCAGCTATTACCACCCAAACCGGTAACTGCACAATCCAGATGCAAATAAGTATCACCTGCTTTAGGCAATTGATATGGATGAGAAGCCAGGATCAAATCAAGAGCAGAATATTGAAGTGCAGACACCGACAGGCGATCGGTAGCTATAAAGACTGCCCCTTGTCCTGCCTGATTCGTCAATGCACACCAACGTACATCTTCATGATTACCCATATCCTGCGGCTTCGGGAAATTCACAAACTCACCCGCTACCGTATTCGTATGTTGCTCTATAAACTGGCCACTCTTACGGTCGGCATAGTTATCAATCGGTCCACGACCATAATAAGTAAAGTTAGCATATTCCTGAGGAACTTTCATCACATAGCCAAGACGTGGCAAAGTCAGGCTGGGACGAGTAGAAGTAATACTGGACTGCAATTCGATAGAACCGTCCGGATAAACCGTCCACACCTGATTGGTAATAAACTTAAAGTCATTGGCTCCAAATTTCCGGTCTGTCAGTTCCACAATACTATTCTTACCGGAACTGGTCCCCCCTTTAATGCTTGCAGCATTCGGTGCCTGCGATTCTACGGTAAAACTCAATACCATTTTACCATCCTTCTCACGAGCTGTTACCTCTATCATTTTATGTTGCAGGTTATGCAAACCATATTCAAACCAAGGAGCATAGAACCAGTTATCATTGTTTGTAAAGGCACGAAGTGCATCAAGTTTCGGTCCGTTTCCGGCCGCAATAATTGTTTTATCGCCGTATTTCAAGCTATAAATACTTCCGGTCTGCTGATCGAATTCCGCTTCAAAGCCGTCCCCTTTAATTTCGATTCTCTCTGTACTCGGGTTCATACGACTCTTCAGACTTCCTGCAGTAGCGGCAGCCACTTCACTGATTAACGGACGATCCGTAGCTTCCTTCACCAGTACCTGTTCTTCCGCCATTACGAAGTCTTTATCAGCCCAAGGCATCTTGTCTTTCAATATAAACTGCACTTTCACAAAGTACTCCGCATCTTTTTTAAACGCAGCACGGTTATAGGGAAGAGAGATTTGCATCCGCTGGCGGGGAGCCAGATTGATGTCTTTCTTCAGAGTTGCCTGAATAGCCTTGCCGTCCTCATAAACGGACCACATCAAATAGTAGTCGTCCGCCAGATTCTTGAAATAATACTTATTGAAGATCTCAAAGACACCCTTCTCAACATCGACAGCTTTCACTCCGATATTCTGATATACTTTTCTCACTTCATAATATTGAGGTTTCGGTTCCAGATCTCCGAACACGATTCCGTTCATTACAAACTGCCCATCATTGGGAGTATCGCCGAAGTCACCTCCATAAGCCAGATAACGCGTACCCGTTTTCGGATCGTAATTATACATGGACTGGTCTACCCAATCCCATATAGCACCGCCACAGAAGAAGTTGGTAGACTCCATAGCTTCCCAATAATCAATAAGATTACCGCAAGCATTTCCCATTGAATGAGCATACTCGGAGATATGGAACGGATATTTAATATCATATTTCCCCTGTACAGCACCACGTACCCAACCGATAGACGGATACTGATTCGAACCCATATCAACAATATCATTGTTACGTTCATATTGTACGGGACGGGAAGTATCGAACTTCTTCAACGCATCATAAGCCGCCACAAAATTCTTACCCGGACCGGCCTCATTACCTAACGACCAAATCACGATAGAAGGATTGTTGACATTGGCATGCACCATTTCCATAACACGAGCCACATGAGCATTTTGCCATTCCACCGGATGAGAAAGCGAAGCGGCACCATAATAATATTCGTGTGATTCGATGTTAGCCTCATCTTCCAGATAGATACCATATTTGTTGCACAGGAAGTACCAATACGGATCATCCGGATAGTGAGAGTTACGAACATGATTGATGTTAGCACGCTTCATCAGCATAATTTCTTTTTCCATCATCTCACGGGTAATGGCATGTCCCACAGCAGGGTTGGATTCATGACGGTTCACCCCTTTCAGTTTAACGGTCTTTCCGTTCACATAATAATAGCGTCCGGCAAGCCCGAACTCATCTTCTGACGCAGGTGTATCTTTGATTTCCACTTTCCTGAAACCTACGATAGTAGAAACCGTTTCAATAGTCCTGTTCTTTTTATCTTTCAGTTCAGCAACAAGCGTATAGCGATAAGGAAACTCCGCCGACCACTTGTTAGGAGCCTTCACCTGAAAAACAGTTTGAACCTTACCAATCTCATTCGGAACGATCTTCTCTATTACCGGAGATGAAACGCCGTCTACCAACGTATTTTCATCAGAATACAGTTTATTGGCATACAAAGAATAATATACTTTATAATCCTTGGCTGCCTTTTTATCCAAGTTACGGATATCGGCGTTGATAGTCAAAGAACCATCCGTATAAGTAGCGTCCAAATCGGGAATAGCCACCAAGTCACGGAAATGAACCTTGGGAACCGAGTACAAAGCTACCGTACGGAAGATACCCGGCAGACGGAACATATCCTGTGCCTCCAGAAATGAACCATCCGAGCTACGATATACTTCGGCTGCTACGATATTTTTGCCTTTCTGAAGATAAGGGGTAATATTGAAATTAGCGGTATTGCGCGAGTTCTTGGAGAACCCCACATACTTACCGTTAATCCAAAGATAGAAGAAAGAATCCACACCGTCGAAACTGATGAATACTTCCCTGCCGTCCCAATCCTGAGGAATCTCAAAATCGCGGCGGAAGGAACCAACCTCATTACGGTGCTTATAAGTAGTCCAGTTAGCGGGCGGAGTACGCATCACTCCTCCGCGCCAGTCGTCTACCTTCACGCTATGTTGGAAGATAACCGGTTGATTGACATAAATAGGAGTTCCATACTTCAAGCTTCCGTCTTTCTGAACACCATAGATATTCCAGCTCGACGGTACAGGGATTACGTCCCACGAAGTCACATCATAATTCGTCTGATAGAAATCTGCCGGACGGGAATCGGGGTCGGGTGCCCAATGAAACTTCCAGTCGCCATTGAGAGACTGCCAGAACTTACTGTTTTCTGGCAATACTTTGCGAGCACTTTCCAAGTCTTGAAACGGAAAGAAATAAGCATGCGGCTGCTCCTTATTGAGTGCCAAGTTTTCGGGAGATTCCCACTCCGCTCCTGTCGGAGCATTCAAAGTAGCATAGGTAAACCCTTCCAAAGGTTGGTCTGCGAAACTCTGTACTGTGAGGGTGCAGCACAGAAGACCTGTTAACAAGGTTTTGTTCATAAGGTATTTTAAGTCAATAAATAATATTCTGTGTCCAATATTCATGGTTCTCTGAATGTAAATACAATCAGAAAGCATACCACCCCTATTTTTTCATCCGCTTTTTAACGTTCTTTTTCTAGTCGTCCCGTTTCAGGTCTGCGAAATAAGTATCGAGTAGGCTCTTTGCGGCTATAAATGATGTCAGATTTCCTTGCAACACTTGCTGTTCCTTTTCCAGAAGCATGGCTTCAATCTTCGGATTATGATAGAAACTGTCACGAAGTTGTTCGTTGATCGTTTCATACATCCAGTATTTACTTTGCTCGTTACGACGATATTCAAAATAACCGTTATCTTTCACAAAAGCAATATAGTCGTAAATCATCTTCCAAATCTCTTTCACACCCAGGTTATAGAAACCGGAATAAGTCATCACCTGTGGCGTCCATCCTGACTCGGGAGCAGGAAACAGATGCAGAGCATTGCGGAATTGCGATGCGGCCAGTTTAGCACGCTCCAGGTTATCACCATCTGCCTTATTGATAACAATACCGTCCGCCATTTCCATAATACCACGCTTGATGCCTTGCAGTTCGTCGCCTGTTCCGGCCAACTGGATAAGCAGGAAGAAGTCGACCATAGAGTGTACAGCCGTCTCACTTTGTCCCACACCTACCGTCTCTACAAAGATCTTATCGAAACCGGCAGCTTCACAAAGAATAATCGTTTCACGCGTCTTACGGGCTACCCCACCCAAAGAACCTGCCGACGGACTGGGGCGGATGAAGGATTTTGGATGAACGGAGAGTTGCTCCATACGCGTCTTATCACCCAAGATACTGCCCTTACTGCGCTCGCTACTGGGGTCGATGGCAAGCACTGCCAGCTTACCTTCGTATTTTTCCAACACATGCAAGCCGAAGACATCAATCGAGGTACTTTTTCCGGCTCCAGGCACGCCACTGATCCCCACACGGATAGAGTTCCCTGAGTAAGGCAGGCATCTCTCAATAACTTCCTGTGCTAATGCCTGGTGTTCGGGCTTCACACTTTCCACTAAAGTAACCGCCTGACTCAGCACAGTGACGTCTCCTTTTACAATACCTTCTACAAATTCCGCTACGGAACGCTGACGCTTTTTAGGTTTCGGGCGGCGATAGGGATTGACAGACGAAGGTTGCTCAATGCCTGCATTGACAACCAATCCTTTATAGGATTCATCGTTTTCAGGATGTTCCATGATAAGATTTATGATTTCTAATTTATGATTTATGATAAGATTTATGATTTATGAAATCATAAATCTTTAACTCGCTTTGATATTCATCTCAACCTTAGGCTGCATCGGATCATTCGTAATCATCAGAATGCGCAGGTGGCGTTTCTTCTTGGCGATATTCCTCTTATCTATCGTCACACGCAAGCGGGTGGTTTCGCCCGGCTGCAACACGCTCTTCTTCAGACTTACTCCTAAAGCAGGATTGAACACCTGCAATTTACTGATTTGCAACGGAGAGCGTCCGGTATTGGTGATTTGTATATCATATTTCACCTTATTCTTCTTAGCCAGTTGTGCGCTCAGGTCTATATCTGTCTCCGAAAGACGGATTACCGGAGCATTCGCCTTGTCCGTATCGGTCATACCGGAGAAATCAGGCAGGAGAATAGCAGAAAGAGGTATCTCGTTTTCATCACTCACCTTGTCACCTGTGAAGCGTGACAGGTAAACTGATGCCTGTGTCAGTCCCAGGTCTGTCAGTTTCTCTGTGTTGAGAGTTAATGTGATAAGCCCTTTCTCACCTTTCTGAAGCACGTTCGGTTCCACTTTCATATCCAGATAGGAAGGCAGGTGCATCAATACCGGTTCATACGAACGATCCGACAGATTCACTACGCCAATCCGTATGACAGGCTTTTCGCCACGGTGCGTATCAGGGAAATCAATCTCATTTTTGTCAATACGTATCTGTCCGATAAGGTAAGGATAGGTTTTCGTAAAGTCTTTTATCTCGCGCACCACCTCACCTGTAAAGTGCAGATAAGCCAGATTGGGCTGCGCATTGGAATAAACAGCTATGGACTTATCAAAATGCCCCAATGCCTTAGCATCAAAATCGACGACGATCTTCCCCTTTTCACCGGGAGCAATGGGAGTTTGTGTCCACTGGGCTACGGAACAGGCACAGGAAGGGTCTACATCAGTAAGCACCAGAGGTTGATCGCCCGTATTGGTAATGACATACTGCACGCTAACGGGATGTTTCCATTCGATCTGTCCGAAGTTGTGAGTTTCTTTATTGGATGAAAAACGCGGTTGCGCCGTAGCAGTCAGTGCTACGGCAGCAAGCGCATATATACATATCAAGGTTCGTTTCATTCGTTTTCATTTTAGGATGCACAAAAGCAGGTGCTTTAAATGAGAGTTCCTAAAAGCAAGTTTTAAAATTTCTACTCCACCTCGACCTTCACTGATGCTGAATGAGCTGCATACTCGGGAGCATAGGCACATTGAATTGTTGCCAGCCCGGCTTCATACTGCCCGCTACGGGCAACGCGGTAACTGTATTCCAACACATATACACCCTTGCTCAGACTATCGAAAAAGAAATTAGTGGAAGCATCTTCTATCTCCACATAATAACCTATTCCACCGTTCCAGCGATAACCGGAAAGTGAATTCATCGGTTCGAAGCAGGCACCACGCTGATCTTTCAGTTGAACGAAATCCATGGCACGGTCCAGACGTATCGTCAGACGGGAAACCACTTTATCACCTACCGCCAGTTGCGTGGAAGCAGTAATGGGTTGCAATTCTTTCTTTCCACCTGTCAAAGTACGCTCTACATAGAGTTTCTTTTCTACAGCCAGTTCACCACCTTGCTGTTTTACATCGGAAATAGGTGACAGATATTGTGCATAGACTGCCCCCCAGGCAATGCCTGCATCCCTCTTTTCCACAGTAATGGACTTGGCACGCAATTCAGGACTACCTTCTGCAAAGCTTTCCTTGATATATCCCAATCCGGGAACTGTGGTCTTGGCAGGTGAGAATGTTTCCAGCACTTTACGGCCAAGAACAATGCGTACATCACCACGTGATGACAACAAGTCACTCCCTTGGCAAAGCAATGCATAAATAGCGTCTGCCGTTGCAACAGGTGAATTCCAACTTGTAGTTTGTTTCTGCTTCAGTAACCAAAGTTTCATTTCTTCCACCAATGCATCATTGCCTCCTGCCATCCTCAGGGCTTCCATTACCTCCACATGAACGGAAATAGGTTGTGTTCCCCAAAGGAAAGGTCTTTCATAGAAAGCAAAGTATGCACCCCGTTCATCGGTTTGCACCAGATGCTCTTTAATAGAAGCGATAAATTCGTT
>OGJS01000550.1_pt1 | contig 23110 bp, 15 predicted proteins | sample 1572241 | NCBI WGS metagenome assembly OGJS01 (sample SAMEA2582145, study PRJEB24529) | metagenome | biome: Human gut stool | place: China | collected 2011 | reverse complement strand
TACAAGAACAAGGCTGGAGGAAAAAATGTTCGGCGGGAAGTAGTTCAAAAATACTTATATCTTGTCCTTCATAGACAACTTTCACTTCATCCATCCGGTCGATTGCCAGTTTTGCCCCTTGTTTGGGTGAGCAGGTCACCCAGTCGATAGATGCCGGTAAGGGGTGTGTGCCGTTGGTTTCGATGGCCACATATTTACCAGCCTGGTGCAAAAGGTCGATCAATTGGTCGTCTATCCATAAGGAAGGTTCGCCACCTGTGAGGACAACGGTAACGGCTGGATATTTTTTCACTTCGGTGATAATTTCTTCATCGGTCATCATTGTTCCTTCTTCGTGTTGTGTGTCGCAAAAGTCACATTTCAGGTTGCAGCCGGAGAAACGCACGAAGATGGCCGGAGTTCCGGTGTGGTAACCTTCGCCCTGCAAACTGTAAAAGATTTCATTAATCTTTCTCATCGTCATACTTGTTTAGTTTGCTACTCTTGTCCTTCTGCGCTGGCGGAATCTTTCTCATAGATGACAATGTTTCCTTCCGATTCCTGCACCTCTACCTTATAGCATTGAGGAATCTGTTTGCACACCCACCGGGCGATATTCTCTGCTGTGGGATTGAACGGAAGTACTTCATTCAGATTTTGATGGTCGAGTTTTTCCATGACCACTTCCTTGATACGGGTGAAATCTACCACCATTCCTTCGGAGTTGAGCCGCATGGAACGGCAATAGACGGTGATAATCCAGTTGTGACCGTGTAAACTGGCGCATTTACTGCGATACGGGAGTACCAGCTTATGAGAAGCCGAGATCTCCATGCGTTTGATTACTGTAAACATGGGTGTATGTATTTTAATAGTTACACGCATCTAATGTCACCTCGATGCAACGACAAAGGTAATACAAAATAGAGTTTTCATCCAGCAAAGAGTGTTATTTTTTCCCTTTTTTTGCACTATCTTTGCCGCATGAAAACTCTGTATATTGTTTTAGGTAGTATCTCTCTTGCACTCGGCATTCTCGGCATCTTTCTGCCGCTACTGCCTACTACCCCTTTTCTGTTACTCACCGCTGCCCTTTATTTCAAAGGGTCCCCCCGATTATATAACTGGTTGCTCAATCATCGGCACTTCGGTCCTTATATCCGCAATTACCGCGAAAACAAGGCGATTCCTCTCCGAGCCAAAGTAATCTCGCTCGTGCTGATGTGGGGAACTATGCTTTACTGCATTTTCTTCCTGATTCCTTTGATATGGGTAAAGATTCTCCTGGGACTGATTGCCGCAGGGGTCACTTATCATATTCTTTCTTTCAAGACATTAAAATAATGCGATAGTCCCTGTCGTGCATCGGCAAGTTTATCTTCCCAATGTTTCACGGAGTTCTGACCAATAATGTCAGTCACATATTTCACGGAAATAAACGGAATTTCTTTCGAACGGCAAACGAATGCCTGTGCATAGGCTTCCATGTCTACGACATCTCCGCTAACGTGAGTCAATTCTGTCAGGAAGCCATCTCCCGTGTTGCAGATTCCTTCTTCTGTCCAGTGCTTACAATAACCTTTTTCTTCGAGCAAGGCCGATGAATCAATCTCACACTCCAATCCGAACTCTTCCATTTTCTGCATATCACGGTCTACGAACTTGCGGCAGACAAAGATATCTCCTACCTGATGGTTGACTGTTCCGGCACTTCCGATATTGAGTACTAAGTCCGGTTGTACCTGGCGGATTGCTTCTGCCAGATGAAAAGCTGATTTTACTTTTCCAATACCTGTACGAATGTAATAAGGTTCTACATCCGGCCATTTAATCTCTACAAATTCGCCTTGGACGGCGTAGGTTACTAATATTTTCAACATATTCTTCTCTTGATTTATGAATATGCAAAAATAGAATTTTTATCGGAGATTAATCATTCAAGTGCAGAATAAGCCGCAAAATTTGCGGCTTATCTCCTGATTTTAACCGCAACATCCTGTCACAATTAAAATCTCATATCAGATAATCTTATAAAATAAGATATATCACTTAAGAACGAAAAAACATCTTATTATTTTATTCGTTATATGAAGACAGAGGGTATATTCTACTAGAATACTGTGACCACCAGCGATCTTGTTTATATATATCCACAGATAAATCAGGCACATATATTTTGCACTGCTTGCTAAAGTTGTATCCCAAATCATTACCATCCACCGTTGGAGGAGTTACAGATTTAACTATAAGTATCTCCATTGAATAATCATTAAAAAAAATACTCGTTCCAATGGTTGTCACAGTAGAAGGTAGCATTACTTTTTTCAGAGCAATACATCTATTAAAAAGATTCGGAGCTATTACAGTGATACCTTCTTCTAAAGTCGCATCAACAAGTGCCTCACAATATCCAAACAAACTTGAAGCAAGTGTACCAATATCATAACCTCCCGGAATAGTAATGGACTCTAAATTTTTACACTCATAAAACACATTACCATCCAATATGACGTTTTGTATATTTGGTAAGATTATAGATTTTATAGCACATCCCTGAAAAGCAGAACGTCCAATTGAAGTTATGGTAGCTGGAAGATTTACTTCCTCCAAAGATGTGCAGTTTCTGAAGAAATTAGAACCAAGTACCGTTGTGTTTTTAGGTAGGATTACCCTTTTCAAAGATGTACATCCATCAAACATATTATTGTTATTACCATCAATAATGCAATCATCCGGAAATATCAACTCTTTCAAAGAAGTGCACTGCATAAACAGACTCCATCTATATTTCAAGGTTTCAGTTCTACCTTCTTCAAACACACAACTTTCTAGATTTGAACACTTCTCAAATACAGCTTGCGACATTTCCTTCACTGTTTTAGGTATGATTATACTTTTCAGATTAATATTGCTATAAAACGAGCTATTATAAATACCTGTTATATTATTGGGAAGTATTATAGAAGATAGCGAAGTACAGCCAAGGAATAACTCGGTATCTACCATTCCGACAGATGTCATATATTGAAATTCATCAAAATTAGAGATTTCTGTATTGTTTCTGAATGGTTTACCAAATTGACTTGCCGTTATTTGTGACAATCTATTTTTTGTAATACCGATACCATCACCTAAAGTAGATATCATATACTCTCCCACTTCTTTATCCTTGAATCTCAAGTAGAATTCTCCAAAGACATTTAACATGAGTTTCTTGAAAGCCCCCCTCAAGCTTTCTACAGAATCCTCATAAGCATTCGCATAGACATTCAATGTACCATCCAACACAGGAAGCTCATCCTCACCAGCCAATCCCTCGCTACTCAACCCCTGATATGTACCATCCGCCAATATTGCCAGCTTATCCAACATATCTGAAGTATTATATGTCTCATTAAAACCGACAACACGAATACGCTTCAATGAATGGGTGGTTTCCTGATCTGTTTGTGAATTCATAATATCAACTAGAAGCCGAATCGGTTGCATTTTTACACAATCAACAATAAAAAAGTCACTGATAATCTTTTTGCATAAATCTATTTTCACATCTTCGTTAGTCAAAAGAGGATAGTTAGATAAAGATATATATTGATTCAAAGAGCTGAATTCCACCAATTCAAGTCCACCTCCAAAAGGCAATTTGATTTGGGATAAAGATGTTCCATCAGCATATACTTCTTTCAAATGCGTACACGCGGTTAGGTTCAGAGCACCACTCAATTGCCGGATATTGGACAATATCAGTTTTTGCAATGAGACACAATTGGATATTGTCAATGATGAAATAGAAATGGTTATCGGCTCTGTTTTATGCCCCAAACGTATTTCACGCAACATTTTACCCTGAATAACCATCGACCCCTGCACATTTTTATCATGCCAGTCACCAATATCCTGCAAATAAGAAGTTCCTTCAATTGCATTTTGCTGATCTCCAGAACCTGAAAGTTCTATTTCCATTTCACATACTTCACCAGCCTTCGTTCGCTTTCCTTTAATAATTGAAGTACCGTTGGAAATAGCCGGATACATATCCATAGCGGGTGTAAGCGCATATTTTATCGTATTTCCGGCAGCACGCACAGTTATAGTATCAGTACCGGCAGCAGAGAATAAACCAAACGAGTATTTACTCATCATATAAAGAATACGCTTCGTAATCCACCGTTGTTCAGCCAAATAGTGATCGCCTAATGACTGGGTAATTGGATCTGTATCATTTGAATAGATACCTCTATTATATGCAAGCTTACCATTTTCATAGCAATATTTTGCATCAGCATTATAGCCATTTGCCGGAAAATACTCCTGTGCCTGGTCGAAGTAATATTTCTTATAGAAAGCATATATCTTTTCAAGGTCATTTCCAGATTTTAAGCCACCGAGTTCCTGCATTGCACTCATAGACTTACGCATACTTGTGATTTTCTCTTCCGGGAAAGCAAGTTCCATCAAATTAAAGAAGTTATTCGTTTCGCCATTCCAAATTGCAGCTCCGGTTTCATCCAAATCGTGCGTTTCAACACTATATTCTTTGTCAGGAAGTCCTCTATTAGTTGTGTCAAAACGAGTATCCGCATCATCCACACGCCATCGCCATCTTGAAGTTTCAGTACCCAAACAGTAAGGATATGTATTCTTAGCACGCTCATCTGTTCCGGCATTAAATTCAACATTATTCATAAAGTACAAACAGTCGTCAATATCCCAGTATTGAGCAGCTTCTTGCCTGAACTTAGCTATACGAGCATTAATAAATAAGGTATTCATTTCATTATTGCTCTTCCCTGTCAGATCAGAAATAGAAAGTCCATACCCTTTGTCAACAAGTTGGGTCTTCAAATTAATAGTGCTTTCACCGATATCCGAAGGAATGAATTTTCCTTCAGAAGCTTCATAATAATATACGTCAAATTGATTCGGATCACCAGACTTCGCAATCCAAAATTCATAAGGTTGCACACGATATTGAGACATATCTGCATTCAACTCATCTGGAGTGCCCTCAAATGGAAGCAGACGAGGAGAACACTGATATACATGATTATAGGTTGGTATCCATTTACTTATATTCTCGACTTTGCCAGCTCCAAAATTAATAGAGTTAGCTCCATTATACTGCCATGCCTCTTTGTCTGCATTATATACGATTCTACCACTGTTGGGGTTCCAAGGCACACGAAACAGGGTCAATAATGGTGAGTTATCAGAGCCCTCAATACTTAGCAAACCCGGAAACATATCCGTATCATAACCAAATGTATTCTTATCTCCTTTATCCGGACCAAATGTATATAAACCTCTGAAGGTATATACAGTTTTCCCTTCATCATTGATGGACTTCTCGAAACAGAAGAAAGGAAGTTCATACACTGATACACGTGCATCAGCATACTTTTCGGTTAACATCGCTTCGTTTCTTAACCCCACCTGTTTATATAAATCCGTATATGAATTGACAGCGCCAATCTTATGAGACTGCATACTTGAAGCAAAGTTTTTCTTTGCGGTAAACTTTTCTCCCGCAGGAATCCAAGGAACCATCTGCCAGGTCTTTTTGCTTGTACTCCCATCCGCATGAGTAATCACAGAGAGGTTTTTATCAAGCTTATAACTGGTGTTCCATATCCAGTATTTCATAGAAGAGGTTCCCTGCCCTTTAGCTGCTACATTACTGATAGAAACATTCCATTCCGGATGGTCATAGTAATAAACCTCCAACGTCCCGACACGTTGTGTTTGATCTGCCATACTCGGAATAATTGTATCAAACACAATAACGTTATACTGATCTACTGTATTGTTAAAGTCAATTTCAGAACCATTCGCATCAAGAATATCATTAGCAAGCTTGAACTTATCTTTTTCTTCTGTAGTAGACATCCAGTTCACTAAGTTTGTCTGTACTCCCTGTGAAGTCAGTGCCGAATCATATTCACGAATACCATAGACATCCACGTCAGCAGATTCGGAACCTATTGCAATGATGCCGTTATGAGCAAAATAATCATTATTTTCATAGGTGAATTCACGATTCTTTATGCCATTGATATATAAGATACAGAGATTAAATCCTGAATTTCCATAGGCATCAGGCATTACTGTCAGTGTGAGTCGAGTGCGTTTCTCTTCAAATGTGTGAAGGCTCTGCACATCCTTATCTTTCAAAGATTGAGAGTACATCACTACATCATCCGGATAAATATTCAGACCAATAAATGAATCATTTATCGGAGTAGATATGGTAATAATAGGTTTCGAAAAATCTGTCACATTTGAAATCTGATAGTCTATTTCAAAGGTTTTACCCGTTCGAGCACATTCTTTTGAGAATGGACTATAGTTAATATTCACACTTGAACCTGCAAGCATTCGGAGAGTTTTGTAGCCAAAGCTATCATCTACCCATCCATCATTTCCCCAGTTAACTCCTGACCATTCAGCTTCAATCAGGGAACCATCTATTTCATTAATCATATATTCACGATTACCTTGCCGGTTTGTTCTCGTCTTAGGATTAATATACACAACAGCTCCCGCAATAGCGGAATAGCCAAGAGAGTTGTTTACCTGGAAAGTCAGAGGGGCTGTTAGTAAGATGTCGCCACTCCTTATTGCAGCAATGATGAAGAAATCCTGATTATCAATAGTATCTATTTCAAGTGGCAATGAAAAAGAATATCTGGTAGAAGTAGAGATATTATCTTCTACTGAATAAAAGACCTCTTCACTATCCTTAGTAATTTGGAATATGGCATTAGTACTCACATTATCACCATCATACATCGTATATTCAAACAATGTGTTTTCAGACCAGTTCGTAGCTTTATCTGCCATATTATTAATTGCAATCAACTTTTCCTGTGTTCCGGACACAGCACAAATAATATTAAATGAGATTGTCTTGGTACGAATACTTCCATCCGCATTGGCTACATAAGCAGAAACTCTGAATACACCGGTTTTTTCAGGGTGCGGTATACTATAATTCAATGCTGTCTCTACAAACACATTTGTGCCAAGTGGCAATTCATAGGCTTCATTATAGTCTTTTCCTGAAACAGTTATAAATAAACCCTTAGAAACATTTCCTCCGATATTAAACGGCATAATGATATCACCGGTATAAGCGGTCCACCACTTAAAATTATTAGCAGAGATAGAAAGGGATGTCAGTTGTACTGTATATACAAAAGCCGGGGTTGATTCCTCTGTCACTTCTCCAGTAACCTTTACCATGACGTTATTTGCACCCGAAGACAAATACTCTGCAATGTCAACCTTAATCGAAACGGCAGAAGGTATATACATCTCCTTGACTACTACGTACTCGGAATTTACTGTATTTTTAACAGCTATTTGTAACAGTCCTCTCTCCCCCGTATTTTCGTAAGGATCACTAATACTATATCGTTCCTGAGATACGAATGTTAAATCTAAAACACATGGATCTCCTTTACTGGCAGACAGTTTTTTTGAGTCCAAGTTATTTACCACACGAATATTACGTTGCACCTTATCGCCTCCTGACATGGAAACAATAAAGCCAACTAAATCATCAAATGTCTTAATAGCAGTACCGTCCGTCATTTCTCCAGTGGGAATAAACATCTCCGATGCGGGAATCCACCTATCATCCTGCTTAACTAAGACAGAACCATTCCGGGGATCTTCTGTAAACTCAACATCCTCCAATTCACCCAATTTAGCTACTCCTTTGGACTCTTCCCATTCACCGTCACCTTTATAATGAAACTCTTTACCCTCTGATACTACATACACTTTACAACCTACGCGAAGACGCTCTTCAGGAAGAGAATCACGTTCTTCCAAAGTTGAGACTTCCTTATATCCTCCCTTACCATATTTACTATCATGGGTTGGATATTTATCTTCATCAGTGCCCGGAACAATAGGAGCATATATATTTGTTCCTTTCAATTCTTCACTCATATCTACTACATTTTTAAGTTTTTCAATTTTACTATCACAATTATAATCATCACCAACATGGCAGTACCTCCAAAATCCAGTTTGAACTGTTGCCATTTAGATAGTTGCTTCTCCACCGGATAAGGAATCTGTATCGAATCTACCTTCATTAAAGTATCTGTCCTGTTTACGTACTGATATCTATACAAATACTTGTATTTATACTCACATACAGTATCTCCTTTCACCATCACATATACACTATCACGATGATATATGCTGTCATATCGGATACTATCACGAGCCCGATATTCGGTTCTTATCGTCTCGACAGGAATATATTGGGTTCTACAAGAGCTCAACCATCCCCCCAACGTGATAAGAATAACCAATATACATGGAAGTAACTTCATCTCTTATTTTTTTTCAAGTAATCTATTATTCCATCCACATGAATTTGTGTAACCATTAGTTTACCTTCATCAGATAATAGATATTCGACATCCTCCTTATTATCTTGAAAGAAGTTCTCCGTCAGTATGGCCGGACAAACTGTATCCCGACATATAGCAAGATTTTGCATCCAGAATAGTTGCTCAGAAACTGGTTGACGAACAAAAACCCCTTTTTTGAGAGCTGTTTCAGCCAAACATACAGCCAGATTCTTACTATTTATTGAAGCATTGTTAGATACAAATACACTCCATCCGTGTGCAGATAACCAATCCGAGCCCATCCCTGCGGCATTACAATGGATAGAAACTAATATAGCATTACCTCCGGTTTCTCTATAAATCGTATTTGCACGTCTACATCGGACAGATAAAGGTATATCTACCATTTCTTTAACGATCCTTTCGGCATCTATCCCTTTATTTCGCAATCCGATTACTACCATATCAGCAATCCTTCTTGTATATTCCCATTCTCTCAATCTTCCATCTGGTGAGCGTTTACCGGGAGTATTCTCACCATGTCCGTTATCAATCAATACCTTCATTGTTGCACCTCCTTTATTCTATTTTTAAATTTTGGTGGAATCCTTTTCAGACATTCCCATAAATCGCATCTACTCAATTCAGCTTCTTTAAGTTGCAATTCTGCCACATATCTTTTATGTATATCTTCCAAATGAGCAGATTGCTCCTCTCGTAACTCAACATAAATAGCATCAATCTTTGCATCCCGTTGAGCAATACGTTCCTCCAACCAAGCAACTTGATTACGTTCATTCTCATTCTCCGCCGCATCTGCCACCGCACCTTCTTTACGTGCGTTAGTCTTTCGATTAACGTAGAAGTTAACTATCCACTTGATTGCTTCCAAGCCTCCTAAAGCTCCGAGTATAGTTAGCCAGTCGTTTAGTTCCATAAATTTAGTATGTATTATATCTATTCCGTCCGAATATGGCGACTTCAAAGGTAAAGTTTCTCGAACCACGTGTTGCATCCACTATCCTGACAACAAAATATGTGTCATACCTATCGCAGAGTATACCAAAAATATGTGCCGAATCATCCTGTCCATACGGAGTGCCCGTAATTGATACAAAATATTGGCTATGTCCTATCTGGTGGTCTATTCTGTAATAACCCTGGGAGGTATTAGTACAGCTGACATTACCTGCTCCCTGCCCCCAACTACTAGACACTCCTCCACCAGCCTCGCATCTTCCAGCCCACAAAACACCCGGAGAGTCCCAAACTTCTCCTGCACGCTGATAAAATTGATGAGGACCGATAGACTTAATTGCAAATTTACTCCCGGCATTAGCTAAAACATCCAGACATATATTATTACTTCCATAACTATCAATATTAATGCCTGTATTACCGCGTCCGTCAGTAGAACTATCTATTCTCATACTAATAAGTGAGGAATATAATCCACCTAAAGATAGAGATCGACCGTCTCCACTATCTATTTCAATCCCTAAATTGAAACCGAGAGCTTTAAGTGTATTGCCATCTATTCTCAGATTCCCAATTCTTCCAATATTGGCTTCTATTTCCCCGGTAAACTTATATGTTCTATTTATCGGATCGAGTTCAAAGACTATCTTATCCTCTACAAGTGCGAATATGCCAGTACGTTTCACCCCATCAATCTCTATACAATCCTTTCCCTGTGCAATTCCGGTTAATTTACCAGTTTCTTCATCCTTGATTCCTGAAAACATCTTAGGAGTTACAATATACTCTTTCCCTAGTTCAGTAGCATATCCATTCCATTCCTCAATCCACGGTAAAAGATTAGCATCTTGTCCATCCTTACCAGGCTCTCCTTTAATATTTATAGGCTTACCCCATTCACCTGAATCTGCACTTTCCGCAACTTTTTGAGAAATCCAAATAACTGACGCTGTTGCGTCCGTATGCCAACCGTTTGCCATACCATTACCTGTAGGTTTTGCCGGTTCCTCTTCACTGTCATGATAAGTTATATAAACTCCCATACCGTCTTTTCCGTCCCTACCAGGTTCGCCATCAGTACCGTCTACACCGTCATTTCCATCTGCCACCATTAATGCCCATGCGGTTCCGTTGTATATATAAACCCGACCATTATCTGTATCACGATATGCCCAATTCATTTGAGGATTAGTAGGAGGAGTCGAAGAATCACCTTTCCAGACAATACTAAGACCGTTATTCCCATCTTTACCATTAACTCCATCTAGTCCATCCTTACCAGGATCGCCATCTTTTCCATCCGTCCCATCTTTACCTGGTTCACCTTTCAAATTCTCTTTCGCTTCATCTGACAAATTATCCCAAGTTAGAACAACATCCTTCATGGTACATACACACTTTTTCTTCTCCGCATTCCATACCCAAGAGATTGCACCATCAGCAATATATCCAGACTTGTCAGTACAGAACTTTGCGGAGTTGTCACCAAATTCAGCTGTACCGTCAGGATAGATGCAATACACTGTGTGCCCGTTTGAGTCAGTTCCTTTGATCATGCCGTTTTCACAGTAGAAACCTTTCAAACCTCCACTGTCAGGGATATCACCGCCGACACGGATTTTCACTTTACCGTCCCAGTTCTTGCTATTGATATCAAACATTACATCAATAGCTGGTTGTCCTGTCTCATCCGCATGAAGGTAGATAGCAGATTGACGAGCTTTATTCTGCGAGTTACCGAATTGCACAATATCATCTCCCGGAGCCGGTGGATTCACTACTATCCCCTCTTCACCCAAATCAAACTCAGATAAAGGAACTCGAATTATTTCATCTGCTACTGATTCTATCTCTACATGATAAACCTTCTGACTTCCGGTAAACTCTTGGCAACGGATAAAATCATGTTCCATAAAACTCATATCAGCATCTTCCAGCGTGATAAGATAAGCAGTTCCATCTTCTGATAATTCAGCAGTCTTTATCTTCCCACAACCTTGCGTTATAGCTTGTGCACCAATAATAGCCCTCACTTTACTGATCAGCATTTCAAATACAGTAAACTGTCCACGAACACGAATCGAGTCTATTTCCAGCATCCATTTGCCTTTAACATATTCCCATATCTTCCACCCATGCCCGGCAAATCCTGACACAAAATCTTCCACATATTCTTTCACTCCATTTGCTAGTTTCTGCCCGGTTTCTTTAGCAGAACAAAGGAAGCCATAAAACTTACCGTTACTTAATATTGCCATTATTTTACTTCTATATTTAACACCCCTGTTTGGATGCTGTTTAACCTAAATATTGTATAACCCTCCGTATATCCATAAGCATTAGTAATCTCCCGTATCTCTTCTATCCAATCAGAATTGCGTAATCCTCCAATCCAAAACTGAATATCAGATACCATAGATGTAGGCAAAATGTAATAAGGAAACTTGCCGCCTGAACAATCAAATACAGTAGGGGTTTGTGCACGTTCCGCCCATAAACTAGGTAAAAGCAATATTTCTTCATTAGTTAGTGATTCATGAACAGAGACTCCATAATACTTTTTTAATTTAAATCCTACAGAAATAGATTTCGTATAAGTTTGTCCGTTAGATACAGCCGACAAAGCATAAGTTGTATCAGTTGTAATACCTTCATATTGTTTTGTACGAATATCAACTGCTACCGTTTTTCGATTAATTGATTGAGATGTTATATCTCTATCATAACTCCAAGAAAGACTTATCGTTTGAGTGCTACCTTTCTCATACGTAGCTCCCCCACTGAGAGATATAGTAAATGGAAAGACCTCTTCCATCAATTTCGAAACATTAGAAAATAATGTTGTATCAACAGTCCACTCTGAAGTTCCTGAAAGACGAACTATCAAATCATTAGTTTCCGATATTTCATCTGCTTCTTTACTCACATTAGCTATTCCTCCAAGAGTCGTAACATCACTCCTTACTGATAATTCTTCTACCAAAGCATCATCTTCCTCCACCAAAGCCATTGGAGAGATTTCCATGATTTCTTGTCTACGAACAACAAGACCGTTGTTAGCTTCTATCAGTTCTTCAGAAATTAATCCCTTAGAAAAACTAATTAACCCAGTAGCTTCATCATCATTAATTTTACTTAAAGCACGCTCCCTAATCTCATTAATAATTCTTTTTGAAGAAAATGTATTTCTATCTGATGGCAAAGTTTTATCGTTGACTCCAATCACGTAGACACTAGTTCCACCTCCTCCATTTACACTAATTCCACTATATGTCTGTCCTTTATAAGTCAAAGAATCCACTTTACTTTCAATTGCTCCCAAACGAGAATAGGCAGCAGTCTCACCAACTGTATAAATTGGGTGATCGTAAGGAATATCCAAAGGCCATTCAAATCCGATAACACGGGATTGACGGCCATTCTTAAAATATGCCTTATTGATAAGGTTCACTTTGTCTCCAACCTCAAATGTGCGGAGATTACCGTTGTTGTAGATAAATTCCGGAACCATTTCACAATTATAGGTAGACGGATCAATCATCGACTTTTTTACATACCTTTTTGCTGTTTCAAACAACTTTTGTTCTGAAACAGGTAACATCTGTTCAGAAATAAACGCTGTATCAAATCCATAAAGAACATAGGTATCAGCCGGGACATCTTCCCCATTTTCAATATGATCAGCTTGAGGGAAAAGTTTATCATCTGGAAGATTACGTCCATAATTGTCATTACGGATAATTTGAAAAGTGGTTCCAGTATCATCACTTTTTTTCACATCCAAGGCAAAGTCCATTCCTGACAACTTTCCTGTCTGAAAAATCAAACGAAGCTCGTCTATTACAAAATCTTCTTTGTTGAAGTTCTTTATACCAGTATCCTTAAAAGTATAAATAGGGTACTTGTTGCCACTTGGTTTCGCAACTTCTGTACCTTCTTCTACCCATTCAGGTTCAGGAACGTTCACGGTATTGCCAATGTATTTAGGATATTCATCCTCAAAAGTCACAATTTCTTCAATTACTTCTTCTTTTGGCATTTCAACGTTATCCGAATCGTCATAATGTTCATCACCAATATCTACACGTTCACCTGTTGAACTGTAACGGTATGCATCCACATAAGGGATATTCGCAGGAAGCATAAGACGCTTCTGAACAACGCCATTCAGAGTGAGTTCGTCATCATCTTTAGTGAAATAACTTACAGGAACTTTACCTTTGATAATGTTTCCGATAGTATATCTATCACCTAAAGAGATAGTCACTCCTTCTGGTAAGCGGATTACATTAGCAGCATCTCCGATCAACAAATCAGGATTATAAACGGCATCAAAAGATTTCCCTATGTTCGTACCCGAAAGAAACATCACCGAAGTATTAGCAGATGAACCATTTATCAGATCAATGTCGTATTGAGTATGAGAATAAAGATATCCATAAAAAATGTCATAAGAAGGTGCACTTATATAAGTCATTATTTTGAAATCTTGTGCATCTTTTTCCACTTCTAAGATACTAGGTAGACTAAATATAGCAGAACACTCCGATTGTTTATTTTTTTCTATATAAACTGTTTGATTACCGATAGAGATTTCTTTCTCAACACCATTTATGCGATATTTAAAAAAAGCCTTAAATACATAATTTCCTGGTAATAAAGGTATCTTTTCCTGAATTGGCAATCCGACTCCATCTGGAGACTTAAAATGCCAGCAATGAATCTCTTGTTTTATACCACTACTAACAACCTTGTATGTTCCTCCATCAACTTTACCCGCTATTAAAGTTTCAGATAGACGTTCTGGGACATCAAAAAGATACGAACCTGAAAAGTCTTCCCTAAGATGATATTCTTCATTGTGCACTACCCTATCAGGGAAAAAATTTATATTAAGAGGTCTTTCCGTGTCGGATATATTTCTCCCGTTGACCTCTTTTACGTCAAATATCAAGTTTTTCCGATAACTGGCAGGTATATTACGTGTAGAACCAAAAGCGTAAATACGAGTCGCATAAGTTGTCTGGCTGTCACTGCGTGTCATGCTGTTGACATTCACATTCTCGGTATCCGTCAGGTTGCCAGCTTTGAAATCAACAGGAGAACTATATTCACAACGCCCGAAACGAATCTCATGATTTTCTATCCACCATTCACACTCCCATGTCTCCGCCATTTGGGTAAGTGCGTCAATTAGATTCGTATTATCATAAGATACGAGTTTGGAAGATTGCTCTACTGTATCATCTATTTTAGAAATAAACTCCTGATCCCTGAATTTATAGCCAAGAGCATTCAAGTTGTCAATAAATACTTTTAAATGGGTTTCAAGAGTAGCTGTCATGTTCCATCCAGCTTCTCTTCCTGTATTCTTTGGAGTATAGAAAAACTTTTTATTCTTCCATTTCCAATAATAAGCATCCAAACGAAGTTCGTAATCATACCCTCCTGTTTCTACATTATAAACAGGCTTGTAAAGATCTATAAGTTCAAATATCCCCAATTCATTATCTACTCCATCCCCTAAATTGAAATAAACAGGATGATCTAAAGAAAACTTCAAAGTTATATAGTCTTCTTGCATCAACGTAAATTTACGCTTTGATCCCTTGTTTATTGGAGTAGAAAAGCGTATATTTCCGGTTACATCTTTAATATCTACTATCATATTGTTCTATCATTAGGATTTGGTTCATAAAGTTTAAGAGTGAACTTGCCAATACCACGCATAAACTGACTAAATTGGCTACACGATTGATATATTGTCCTGTATACAACATTCGGTTGATACTTCGTTCTAACTTCAAGTACCCCCGTAGCCAATTCTTCACAAAAGCCATTGTACCTTTCAAAAAACTGTTCTTGATTGGAAGCAATCAAATTTATTGTAAGAGTCAAGTTTCTTGCATCCAGTTTCGATTTTGTCACAAGAACTCGTTTTCCATGTTCTATTCTACTTTCATTCTCAATAAACTCTTTATTAGAGGTTGGTGTCATTAACTCTGATAACGAAGTGTCATTCATACTAATTCCCCAAGTAGTGTAGGCATCTTTACCATTCAGGTATAATTCATCTTTCATATCTTTATATTTTTTGTGTATTTCTATCTATATTATCCAATTTCTCTCCAAACCCTAACATCACTTTAGTATATTTTGCAATATCCTCCAAATGCCCATTAGACATGACTGCCAAATTTCTCATTTCCATTAAAAGAATATTTCCATCAGAAGCAGTCGTGCACAAAGAAGATAAACTACCCAAAACAAACAACATTGAATTTTTAATCTCTTCATTTGAAATTTGTAAAGCAGTAAAGCGCCCGTTCAATTCTTCCCCTGTATCCTGTGACATAGCAGCAAACCCCGTTTGGTTGGAAGATTGCGAAGATGAACTTTCAGAAGACCAATCAAATTGCTCCATTAAAGCATTACGTTCAGCAATAGCACCTGAAACAATATCATTCCAATCACGTTGCAAATTTTCATATTCCGCAGTAGTTATCCCCGCTTCATCATCATTAGCTTTAGCAAATGCTTCATACCACGTATTAATTCTAGACTTATACTTATCGACAAGCATCGAATTCAAAATGGCTTTCTGCAGATATTTCTCAAAATTATCTGCAAATTCTTCAGAAGAGGTTCCCATATCAGAAAGAGCATCAAGAAAACTACTGTAAACATCATCAAAAGACGTCTGTGTCAACGATTGGTTCAACAGATCATGCATTTCTTCGGTCTTATCATTACAAGCAATTATTTGCTCCAAGTAATCACTCACATCCCCATCCAACTTAGCCCAGAATGTTGGAGCTTCCATCTGAAGCTTCTCCAATTGTTCAACGGACAGATCAAACAATCCGGTCATACGTCCGTCCCTTATCTGATTATATGCACTCGTACCAATAGCTTTCTCTGCTTCATTCCACCCCTCTCTAGACATATTATCCTTTATGCGAACCCCGATAGAATGTGAACCGGCACTTGCACCTGCATTCAGCCGTTCCTTGCCAAGTGTCCTTGCCGCATTTGCCTGTTTCTCTATTAATTCTAATGCACTTTGAGAGGCCTCAACGGCAGCTTTCCCCGTCAATGTTTCTAGTAATTCCTTTTGTTTACCAATAACAACATCAAGGACTTTCACATAATTTTCATAATTTTCTTTTGCTGCATTATAATCAGAATAATCAGCACCAAACATATTTGCAATCTTCGTAGCTATCTGCAATGCCGCTCCGATTATAGCTAAAATTACAGAAGCCTTCTCTACTGTTTGTATAGATTTCGATGCAGCTTGTGAAGTACTACTCATAGCAGACGCAGATCCTGTTGCCAAAGTCACTATTCCATCTATCATTTGGAGAGTAGATGATGTAATACCACCTGCGGCAGATATAATCTCTCCGGCTGTACCACCAATAGCATCACCTATTTCATCAAATTCTCTCTCTACCTTACTTAGTGTTTGATATAGATTTTGCCATTCTTCCATACTACGTTTCCTTGGAGAGGTTTTCATCTCCCTTTCTCTCTCATTAACTTCATTTTTTAATGAAGTTACCTTTGACCTTTGAACAGCTAAATTGGGATCATTAGGATGTAAAAATTCAGATCGTTGAAGTTCTTGCTCGGCTTGAAACAATGATTTTTGTAATTTTTCCAAACTGAGATTTGCGATATTATCAGTCCAATCTTTAAAAGAATCTTCGCGCATTGCAAATTCACTATCAACAGCTTTTAAAGCCTCTTCTTTCTGATATTCATGTTCTCCCAAAGTTTCTTTTGAAGCTCCAGCTTTAACCAGCGAATCTCTTTCTTTCTTGAATTTATCTTCTATAGTCAGACGTTTCTCCGCATAACCTTGATATTTTGACAACAAATCTTTATAATACAAAGAAGTTTCATTTCCTTGTTTTTTTATAGTTTGGTTCTCTAAATTATTAAACATCCTTTCTTCTTCTTGATTCAAAGATATTTTCGACGAATCAAAAGATTTACCTTTATTCTTCCCCGGATTAGCCTCAAATATAGCCTTTTCCGTATCTATTTTCTTTTGAAGATAGTCTGCTTTAAATTTTTCTAGTTCATCTATTTCTTTTTGATGATTAAATTTTAGCTGAGCCAGTTTCTTTTCTTCCCCTTCATCCATAGCATCAATTTCGGCTTGGGCATTTCTACTTTCAAGGTCTTTTATAGCCTGCTTCGCATCTATTTCTTGCTTATTACGAAGTTCTTCCAAACGTTTCTGCTTTTCACGAATTCTTTTAGCATTCTCTTCATACCTATTATCTGTTACGCCACCCAAATCTTCATACTTTCTTTTTGCAGAATTCATAGCGCTTTTAGCAATGTCTACTTCTTGAGGCGTAGAACTTGAAGAATTCAAAGAGCTTTCGTATTCTGCTTTAGTTTCTAACCATTGTTTCCTTGCCCTTTTTAAAGCTTCTTGATAAGTAGTGCCCATGTCTCTTTGGTTTTCAAGTTTCAGCACTTTGGATTCAGCCTCTTCGAGACTTTTACCTACTCCTTCAAATTCCAATTGTAATCGTAATGGAATAATATAATATGGATTTTTTTCGAGTTTTGCACGTTCCTCTATCATTAAGGTATTCACCTTATTATATTCTTCCCTTATTTCTTCAAGATTATCCTTTGCAACAAGTATGCGGTCCTCAATAGGTTTGCTATTTTCCTCTGATTCTTTCTTTAATCGATTATGCTCATCAAGTTGTTTTTTATATTTTTTCAAGTTTTCTTCATTCCGCTCAATAGCGGCACTATTATTTATTGTAACGACCGTAGTTCCTACAACTACTAATTCTCCATCTTCAGCTTTTAATTTCTTTATCGAATCCGTAATAGTATTTATCTTAGACACAACATGATCATAATTCATCTTATCACGTTCTTCATTACATATTCGTTGCGACTCTGCCAAATCAAGATTTGCTATTTCTTCAATAGAGTATGCTTTCGTTAAAGCAGGTGAATATTCCTGCAATTCTCCATAAGCTTTGATTTTAGCTTGTTTCGTTTCTGTTTCGTCCTGAATAACATGAATTAAACTTTCTATCTTTTGTTTTCGTTTCTCTTGTTGCTGATTAAACTTTTCCTGTTCATCATTAAATCTTTTTTGTGCTCTTTCGGCAGCAGTTGTACGATCCGCTAAATTCCACATAGCTAACCCAAGCCCAATAATAGCAGTTGCCGCAAGTACCCAGGGATTAAGATTCATAGATGCAGTCAGAGTGATAAAAGCCTTCTTTAACTTAACCATAACAAGTCCTAATTCTGCTTGTGTAGTAGCCAAACTTTGTGTGAAAACAATATTCGCTATACATGCAGCTTTATACACTCCATATGTTTCAATTAAAGTAAGAAGAATCTTCCCTATCTGCTCGTAGTTCTCTACCAAATAAGTAATTCCTCCAATAGCACCACTTATCATCCCTTCTTGTGATTCTCCGATACTATTCAACATCATATCCCAAGCATCCCGAAGATTGTTTATTTCTCCAACAATAGTTCTTGATTGCTCATCCATTGAACCGTAAAAACGTCCCCCTTCACTTGTCAGGTTTTCAATAACCTTTTGCACTTCCGGAAATCCTATCGTTCCGGCAGCAACCATTTCATTCACCTTCTCTGTATTTACTCCCAAAATATCTGCAAGTCCTTGGAGAATTGGGACACCTGATGCAGAAAATTTAGTAAGATCTTCCGCATAAAGACCTCCTTGTGTCATTACTGCTCCATAAAGAGATGTTATTTGCTCTAATGGTACTCCTACCCCTGAAGCTATTTCTCCCAATCGGAGCAATGTATCATTTACTTCCTCTGAAGCAACTCCATAGCCAATCAACTGTTTAGCTTCAGCAGCTAGTTCTGTTAAACTAAACGGAGTTTCAGCAGCACTTCTCATCATTTGCGACATTAAATTATCAGCTTCCCCTTTATTTTGTAGCAAAGTAGAAAAAGATAGTTCAAGTTGCTGATACTCACCACGTACACGAACAAGATCACTAACAAATTTCTTCAAAGCTTCTTTTCCACCCAGCATATCAAAAGTCTTTTTCAGAACATTTGTAAAGCCATTGCTTTCATTACTTACATTTTTCAGTTCAATTGTAATTGATTTAATAGAAGAGCGTATTTGCTCAAACTCTTTAATGAATTTCTCATTATTACCTTTAATGTTTAAATCTAAATCTGCCATATTATTATCTTTCAAGTTATTATTAGACAAAGCTATGGTAAAGTCTAAAAAACATGAAAAAGTATTCTTTCTAATCTATGACATCAACAAGTTTATCACAAAACAGTAATTTATCGAAGAAAAAGGATACACTATTTCCATTCTTTTCTCCTCACAGTACCAACATATTAAATATATCATTACCTTTGTCACCGAAAAAGATTTGATTGTCAAGCCAATAAAACAAACAATTTTATTATCAAATATTGAAATTGCCTTGCAACATCTTATTGAATGATGTATAACTATAAAATAAATAATTCCATGAAAAAAGTATCATTATTGCTTTTAACAATATTACTAACAATCGGTTGTAACCAAAAACCAAAAGAACAAGTAGTATCTCAAGAATCAAATCCACAGCTCACAGCAGCAGAAATAAGGAATCAAGAAATACAAGACTCTTTAAAGAAAGTAAGAAACGACTCGCTTGCCCTAATTGCATGGGGAGATGTTAAATTCGGGATGAGCATGAGAGAAGCATTAGCTACCGAAATATTCAAAGGGGGGAATAAGTATGATGACAGTACTACTATGGAATTCGAACGCAAACGAAATTTCAAAAAAGCTTTCGGATTAAATAATCTTGCATCTTTTTGGGGTGAATTCAAAGAAAATGAATTATGCAGAATATATATACAATCAAATTATCTAACAGCAAATGGCATCAATGATCTAGTGAGTGATTGTGATATATTTATCAAAAATTTCACAGAAAAATATGGAGAGCCTTCATATAAAAAAAGTAAAGTTAATATCTCCGAATTTAATTCCGGTGAGGAGTTTGAATACGCTAAATTTCAAATAGGAGATAAGACGATAACAATAGCATTAGGAGAATTAGACAGTGAAGTCAAATTTTACTACCATGTATATATAGACAATAGCAAGTTCCCAAAAAAGAAACATGTTATGACAGAGAAAGAAAAAAGAGAAGAACAAAAACAAAAAGAAGAAACTGAAAAAATAAGAAATAATTCATTCTAAATAAAGTATTATAAAACCAGAAGAACAATTACGTTTATGTCTCATCACCATAACTCTAAAAATAAATAAATAATTCCATGAAACAAGTATTTTTTCTCCTATTTATGGCTACTATAGTCTCTTTAGCTGGCAATGCCCAAAGCAGAACTAATAGTACTCCTGCGATGCTATCTTATAAATCTAAAGAAATAAATTCTGCCCTATATTGGCAACAAAGCAGTAAAACGGGACGTTGGGAAAGTCGCAAAAACACAAAACGCATATATCTTGGCGAAGGAGTAGCTATCGATAATTTCAACAGCATATTCATAGGAGAATATAATAATAAGCGTTATCTTTTTTTGGACTTCTATAGATATTCTTGGCGCTATCCTGCATTGAAAAAAGAATGGATGTATTCACGAACAATAATGGCAGCATTACTTTCTGATGATGATTATAGCCATTTATCATCGCTTGCTACCAATCAGACACTCTCAATTATACCACGCTTCTACCATAGTATGTACAAAGGACATGCAGAATACTCATTTCCATTCTTTTTAAGTTTAGGAGAAACACTTCTCTCTTCCACAGAAACACTGCACGAATCCTATAAAAGAGCATACGGAGAAGAATATGCTAACAAAGAATGGAAAAAAGAATATCCACCTATTAATTTCATAATTTTGAAACGTATCACAGATTCTGACGGTCAGGACGTTGTACGATTCATTTTATATCCTAAAGCCTTACCAGAGCTTATAGACAACTATTATTTCGAGGTTAATTATTCAGTTTATAAGAATCTACTCGCAAAGGATAAGAAAGTAAACTACAAGTAAAAACAAATAAGACAGGCGAAATCGATATGTCCCATATATTGTGGGAAAGGATTCCCTATTAACTGGGAAAAGGTTCCCTCATTTTGTGGGAACAAATTCTCATAATATGAGGGAATATATTCCCATAATATATGGGACAATCGGAATAACCGCTTATCTTCAACCAGGAAACGGGAGAAGCTAGTATTTAACTATGAGAAATACCTTGGAATACTATGAGAATAAGGTGGATTTTAAGCTAAAATAGAGGGTATCTTATGAGAAATGCATTTTTTAAAAGTATTTCTCATAAGATATTTAGTTGATTATCTGTTATTTATCAGCAAACAATGAGAATATGAGAAATGAAATTAGAAATCTTTTCTAGTGGTTCATCTTCAAGAACTCGAAGATTAACTATTGAAAAGAAAAACTTTAATACTCAACACATTACTCACTAATCATTTTCCTGACTAAATCGCGATTTTTAGGATCATCCGCATTAACGACTCTGCCCTCACCGCGCCCCAGTTTTTTTCGTTCTTCATCACTGAGATATACAGTAGCAATAGAATCGGCAAATAGCATATTCAGATTCACATGGCTGATTCCCCAAAGCACATAGTCCATCGTCCAGCCATAACGCTGGCAAGCAAAGTCAATCAATAATCCATAAATACTTTTTCCTCCGAAAGTGATACTACTACCCTCTCCTTTAATCCGACTGATTTGAGTCTTCATTTCCCGGTCTGCATCTATCCCAAAATACTGAATAAACTCTTCAATCTTATCATTCGAAAGAATAATAGTCAGAATGGTAGCCATATCCTCCACCGATACGTTGTCCTCAAGAAACTTAGCACGATGAAGTATTTTCTCTATATCCATAACACTTTTCTTACCATCAAACGTAGAGTAAGCGATAATCTGACAAACTATATCCGATTTTTCTTTGCAAACTCTTAATGTTTCAGCCAACGGATTGATGGCTAAAAGCTCCATATTCACATCCATAGAGAAATACAGATTCTTCAATATTTGCATCTTCCCAAGCGTGGGAGGATAAAGGCATAGCTTGGATTTACCAATACTAAAATGAATAGGTCTCTCAATAATAGCATCGGATATACTTAATTCCATCTCTTTATTAAAACTCATAGCAGTATATTTATATAAGAAGAGCGCTGTGCCCAGCACTAGCGCTCTTTGTTAACAAAAAAACAAACTTTACTTACCGGCTTCAGCAGAAGGTGTGTAAGACTTCACCTGAGAACCTTCGTTAGGTTTCAACACATCTACAGTGTATTTCCATTTCTTCCCCTCGGCAGTGTCATAAGATTCCTCAAGAGAAACTACAGAGCGCTCTATCAAAATACCTTCGCAAGTCGCATCTTCCGGAGTAAGACGGAAAGCGTATTCGCCCTCAACTACTCCATCTGAATCTTCGATCGGTTTCTGACGGCCCTTTGCCGCACGGATTTCAAATTCGAACGCATAGGTATTTCTTGCATACTTAACAGCTTCATTTTCGCCTCCTTCTACTTTAGCTTCTTTCTTTTCGCCTTTAGTAGGAGTAAGTTTGGTTGAACTTTCTACCGGATCATACGCAAGTTTTGTCCATGTTGTAGGTGCAGCTCCGTTAGCTCCACATTTTCCAAACTCAATTGTGGGTTTTCCCCAAGATAATTGTGCCATAATTCAAATTGTTTAAATTTTTAATTAAATAAATTATATAT
>OGJS01000543.1_pt1 | contig 23324 bp, 37 predicted proteins | sample 1572241 | NCBI WGS metagenome assembly OGJS01 (sample SAMEA2582145, study PRJEB24529) | metagenome | biome: Human gut stool | place: China | collected 2011 | reverse complement strand
CAGCTTAACTGTAACACAATTGTTTGCTTCTAAGGTAACGAAAAACGGTACAGCCGCATTACCAGAACCAGTTAATATTTCAGATCGTATGCCAAAAGATATCGTGGATAATACTCCGACTACTTATGATCCAGAACATGATGCATTGGATTATTGGGAAAGTCTGGAGGGTATGTTGACAACAGTGAAAAAACCTCGTGTGCTTGGCCCACAATATCGAGGAGATATTTATCTCTTGCCGAATGGTTATCAAGCGCTGCCGCTCAATAATATCGGTGGTGTCAACCTTCGCCCTAATGTCCAAAATACAGCAACTATCCCCGTTTATGTTGGGAATAAATATATTGCAAAAGCTAAAGATTACTTTAATGAAGATGTTTCTGGTGTTGTAACTTATCGCAGCAAGGTTTATAAGTTGGAGCCAACGAAGTTGCCAGATCTGCAAGATGGCGGTCTACAAAGAGAGGTTTCTAAGATTTATCCAAGTGAAGATAAATTGACTATTGCTTCTTATAATATTGAAAACTTCTCAGCAAACAATGCAGCAGGTGAAACACCTGACGCAAAAGTGGAGAAAATTGCCAAATCCTTTATCAATGAAATCCATAGTCCAGATATTATCACACTCATAGAAGTTCAAGATAATAACGGAAGTGTCAATGACGGCACAGTAAGTGGTGTTGAAAGCGGGGAAAAGTTAGCTGCTAAGATTAAACAATTAGGTGGCAAAGAGTATAAGTATGTCGAAGTAGCTCCTGTTGACGGTGCAGACGGAGGAAAACCCGGTTCCAATATTCGTGTAGCTTTCTTGTACAATCCTCAACGAGTGAAGCTAGTAGAACGTGAAGCAGGAAGTAGCACAGAAGCGGCTACTTTCAAAGACGGTCATTTGGTGAAAAATCCTGCCAGAATAGCCCCAGCTAATCCAGTCTTTGAAAAAGTTAGAAAATCTTTAGCAGCTGAGTTTGAATTTAAAGGCGAACGGATTGTCGTGATTGCCAATCATTTGAAATCCAAACTCGGTGATGATGCAGTATATGGTTCTAAACAACCAGCAGTGCAAAATACATTAGCACAGCGGATTGAGCAAGGGAAGCTGTTGAACGCTTTTGTCAAAGAAGGTTTGAAGCAAAATCCTAATTTGAAGTTTGTCTTAACTGGTGACTTTAATGACTTTGAATTTTCAGAAACTGCCAAAGCAGTGGCTGGTAATGAATTAGTCAATATGATGCTCAATCATGATGCAGCTGATCGGTATTCTTACTTCTACCGTGGTAGCAATCAAAGTTTAGACAATATCTTTGTTTCAAAAAATATTGCTGATAAAACAGTGTTCTCACCAGTTCACATTAATGCTTCTTTCATGGAAGAACACGGTCGGGCGTCAGATCACGATCCCGTTATTGCACAGCTTGACTTTAGTCAGAAAAAAGATGACACGCCGCCGACTCAACCAACTGAGCCAAAACCTTCTGGTGACAGCACAACTCCACCAAATAGAGATGATAAACCAACTAAAAAGAGAATTTTACCATCTACAGGAACAACAGGTGCTGAAGTAGCTGTTGTAGGGCTTGTCATCCTAAGTGCAACCCTCCTTTGGCGAAAGAAAGTGACGGATTAAAAGGAATAGATGAACGAGAGAGTTTTAAGATTCTCTCGTTTTTTTGAAAAATATTGAAAATGAAACTGAAAAACAGATTATTTTCTAAAAAATAGACAAATTGTCCCTCTATCTAGAAAAGAAGTGTTATAATAGTATTATAAAACGTTTTCAAGAGGATAAGACGATGGAAAAAGAAGTCATTGATTATGGAAAAGTAACAGGTATGGTCCATTCGACTGAAAGTTTTGGAGCTGTTGATGGGCCTGGTATCCGTTTCATTGTCTTTTTACAGGGTTGTAAAATGCGTTGCCAATATTGCCACAATCCAGATACATGGGCAATGGAAACCAATAATTCAAGAGAGCGAACGGTTGAAGACGTTTTGCAAGAAGCGCTTCGTTATCGTGGCTTTTGGGGTAAAAAAGGTGGGATTACAGTAAGTGGTGGTGAAGCTCTTTTGCAGATTAATTTTGTGACTGCACTTTTTACCAAAGCTAAAGAATTGGGAATTCATTGTACGTTAGATACTTGTGCGATGCCGTTCCGTAATACACCAGAGTATCTCAAAGTTTTTGATCGCCTGCTTGAAGTGACAGATTTAGTGTTGCTGGATATTAAAGAAATCAATGATGCCCAGCATAAATTTGTGACAGGGCACACCAATAAAAATATTTTGGAATGTGCAAAATATCTGTCTGATAAAGGTGTTCCAATGTGGATTCGCCATGTTTTGGTTCCAACGTTAACAGACCGTGATGACGACTTAAAAGAATTAGGTGAGTTTGTTAAAACGTTAAAAACAGTTGATAAATTTGAAGTGCTACCTTATCATACAATGGGAGAATTTAAATGGCGTGAATTGGGTATTCCTTATCCATTAGAAGGTATAAAGCCGCCAACTGCTGATCGAGTAGCAAATGCCAAAGAACTTATGAAAACAGAATCTTATACCGAGTATATGAACCGCATACATAATAGTTAATAAAAGCAGGAAGTGAGATTTTGATCAGCACTCAAAAAGTTAGACAGGAAAACTAACGATTGGGTGCTTTTCTATTCCTCTCTTTGTGAAAATCTTAAAATTGTGCTAAAATAGGGTGTATAAAAAGTTTATGAGGTACTATCATGTCTAAAATTTTAGTTTTCGGTCATCAAAATCCAGATTCAGATGCGATTGGTTCAGCTGTAGCCTTTGCTTACCTTGCACGTGAGGCTTATGGATTGGATACAGAAGCGGTTGCTTTGGGAGAACCAAATGAAGAAACAGCGTTTGTCTTGGATACTTTTGGTGTAAAAGCACCGCGTGTGGTGACATCTGCAAAGGCAGAGGGAGTTGAGCAAGTTATTTTAACAGACCATAATGAATTTCAACAATCTATTTCTGACATTGCAGAAGTAGAAGTCTATGGCGTTGTGGATCATCACCGTGTAGCAAATTTTGAAACAGCCAGCCCGCTTTATATGCGTTTGGAGCCTGTTGGTTCTGCATCTTCTATCGTTTATCGCATGTTTAAAGAATCTGGTGTAGCTGTACCAAAAGAACTCGCAGGTTTGATGCTCTCAGGTTTGATTTCAGACACGCTTCTTCTGAAATCACCAACCACTCATCCGAGTGATAAAGTGATTGCACCTGAGTTGGCAGAGCTTGCAGGAGTTGATTTGGAAGAATACGGTTTGGCTATGCTTAAAGCTGGAACGAACTTAGCAAGCAAATCTGCCGAAGAATTGATTGATATTGATGCTAAAACATTTGAATTAAACGGAAATCAAGTTCGTGTGGCACAAGTCAACACAGTTGATATTGCAGAAGTCTTAGAACGTCAAGCTGAACTGGAAGCAGCTATTGAAAAAACAAATGCGGCTAATGGTTATTCTGACTTCGTTTTGATGATTACCGATATTATCAATTCTAACTCAGAAATCCTTGCAATCGGTCGTAATATGGATAAGGTAGAAGCAGCTTTCAATTTTGTTCTTGAAAACAACCACGCTTTCCTTGCTGGCGCTGTTTCTCGTAAGAAACAAGTCGTTCCGCAATTAACAGAAAGTTTTAATGCTTAAGAATAGAATAAAAAGGGAGTTTCGGCTCCTTTTTTGATACAATAGTTCTATGAAAATTCAAGATTTAAAAAATGGGGATTTGCTTTTTGTGTCCAGCCAATCTGATATAGCAGAAGCTATTCAGCGATCAACTGGGCGGTATAACCATGCGGCAATCTTTTTTGACGGCTGGATGTACCATGCGACAAGTGAACAGGGTGTCATGAAGCAGCCGATAGAGGTATTTTTACAGGACGATGAATGCTATGATGTCTATGTTTTCCCTGATATAGATGTGAAAGCTGTCTGGAAAAGAGCAGAACAACACCTTTACAAGCCTTATAACAATAGCTTTTATCCAAATATGACAGGTTTTTACTGTTCTGAATATATTGCGGAAATCCTCCCTATTTTTGAAACCATTCCTATGCAGTTCGGTGATGAAGATGAGGAAGTTGCTCCTTTTTGGCAGCAGTATTACAAGGAATTGGGGCTAGCTGTTCCTCTTCATCAGCCGGGAACCAATCCTAGCCAATTGGCTCAATCCGAAAAATTAGTTTACAAAGGAAGATTAGATGATTAAAGTAATCAATCCCAGTCGTTTGACACGTCAGCCCTTTTTTCATGAATTGATAAATTACTTAGATCAACATGACGATGTTACTTTGCGAGAGATAAAGCGTGAGTTTGCAAATTTTCCCAATATTGATCGCTCTATAGAGGATTATATCAAGGCAGGCTATGTGCTTCGGGAAAATAAACGCTATCATCAAAGCGTTCCTCTGTTGGAAAATGTGACGGCTTTGTCTTTGGATCAGGAAGTCTTTGTGCGAGATGACAGTCCTCTTTATCAAGAATTGCTGAATATGCGTTTTGAGACGCATTTAACCAATCAAACAAACCAAGCTATTTTAGTAGAAAAAACGGATTTTCTCAGAGAGCAGTTGACGCTTTCCAATTATTTTTACAGGCTGAAACAACAATATCCATTGACCAATCAGCAGCAGAAACTCTATGATTTAGTAGGAGATGTAAATCCTGAGTATGCTCTAAAATATATGACGACCTTCCTCTTAAAATATGGTCGCAAAACTGAGCTGATGCAGAAACGGCGTGATATTTTTGTAGATGCTCTAGTGATTTTAGGTTATATTACGCCTAACGAAGCAGGGAAATATGAATTAAAATTGGATTTTGATAAGGAAACATTGACCTTTCGTGTAAAGAAAGCATTAGATAAACCTTAGAATAATAAAATTTTAAGGTTTATTTGATAGATTTATAAGTATAAGGTTTAAGTTTAGTAAGATTTGGTAGTCACTAAATCATTTCGTTTCATGAAAGGAAGGTATCGTGAATCTTTTAGCAAAAATTCGTCCGTCTCAGCCGTTGAAGTATTTGAAATGGTTTGATATTGTCATTGTGACAACTCTGCTATTTGGACAATTTATCTATCGCTCAACGGAACTTTATCTTGCGAGCTTGTCACCGTCCACTACGGCAGCAGTAACAGATACAGCTAGTAAAACAGCAAGTGACGGAGTAGCTTATTCCAGTAATTTAGAATTGCAGCTTCTCATGTTAGCTTTGACGATAGCCTATTTAATACTTCGCCGTTTTGACTTTAAGCAGTTGCCAATTCATCTATCGTGGTCTGTGCTCTTTTGGGTTCCCTTTATCTTTGCGGTTATGGGGATTCTCGCGGATACAGTGACCACCCTTAGCGGAGAATACAATTATTTTGATCCGCAATTGTGGAAATATATTGATCTGACGGAAATTTTCCGCAAATTTATTGATTTGACACCTATGGCTATTCTCTATGCTTTGCTCAATGGCTTCTATGAAGAATTTTTCTTCTTAGGTTTATTGACCTCAGTTAGAGATAAATATAAGTGGTGGGTTCTTCTTTATTCGACAATCACTCGCGTTTCTTTCCATACTTATCAAGGAATGCTCTGGGCACTGACAATCGGTGTTGGTTTTGGACTTCTCTATTATTTTCTTTATAAATATAAGGTTAAAAACCTCTTACCATTCTTCCTCGTGCATGCACTTGCAGATATGTTTGGGTCAAGTCTAATGTATGTCTTGATTAGTTGGAGAAAGTAAAGTCATAAAGCAAGATTTTGATTTCTGAGGAATTGTGCTCATCTCTCCTTGCTAGTATAAATTTTCTTAAATAATTAAAGGTCGAAAACGTTTGTCTCGACCTTTATTATTTTCTATAAATATTTTTCAGCGATGGCATAATCACCTAGATAGTCAGTTTTTTTACCATTTATAATTTGGTAGCAATCTGCGCCTTTACCAGCTAGAATGACGGCATCGCCTTCTTTGCTAGTTAAGCCAAGGGCTGTTTTAATAGCTTCTTCGCGGTCAGCAATCATATCAACATCAAAGGATATGTAAGAAGCAATTTCTTTGGCAATAGCAATTGGATCTTCGTAATTTGGATCATCTGCTGTCAGGATAACGGTCAATTCTGGATGTTGATTGATGAGTAGACCAAAATCTTTGCGACGGCTTTCTCCTTTATTTCCAGTTGCACCGAGCACCAAAACAATCCTACCTTTTTGATGTTCTTGAACGACCGATAGGAGATTAGCGAGACTGACACCATTGTGTGCGTAATCCACAAACACTTTGGCACCATTTTTTTGAGTCAGCACTTCCATACGTCCAGGTACGCGTGTGTTTGCAATTCCCTTCTTGATGTCCGCAATGGAAGCACCCAAGCGGAGACAGGCAAGGCTAGCAGCAAGCGCATTTTCTTGGTTGAAACGACCAATCAGCTGAATGTCAAATTTCTCTGCTAACTTTCCGCTTGTTTCAAAAGAGAAGGCTTGCGAGTGATGAATTTGATTGTCTGAATGCTGTCCGTAGAAATCATGCTCCATGGAAGCAACTTGCTCAGCCAAAACTTCAAAATGATCCATTTCGCTATTGACCACCACAGCTTGGCTATTTTCCATGAGAAGCCGTTTATGATAAAAATAGTCTTCAAATGTCGGGTGTTCAATTGGTCCGATGTGATCAGGACTAATATTGAGGAAAACGCCAATATCAAAGGTTAAACCGTAAACCCGCTTTTTCAGGTAAGCCTGACTGGAAACTTCCATGATGAGATGAGTTCGACCATTTTCAACAGCTGTCGCCATCATTTTGAACAAATCCAAGCTTTCCGGTGTTGTCAAAACAGATTTGAAGAAATGTTCTCCATCAAGCGTCGTATTCATGGTAGACAAGAGAGCTGGCTTATGACTTTGTTGGAGGATATGATAGGCAAAATAAGCAGACGTTGTCTTTCCCTTAGTTCCTGTAAATGCGAGCAGTTTGAGTTTATCTTGTGGATTTCCATAAAATTCCATGGCAAGAAGGCTCATGGCTTGCTTTACGTCGTTGACTAGAATCACCGGAATAGTTACTTCAAAATCCGTCTCACTGACATAGAACTGTAAGCCTGATTCAACAGCTTTTTCCAAAAATTCTTTTTTAAAATTGTCACCTTTGACAAAGAAAAGAGTGGAAGCATCCACTTCACGGCTGTCGTAGCTGATATTATCAAATGTGAAATCAGTAGCTCTATAAAGGAAATGTCCCTTGTCGATAATCTCGCGGAAATTGTGATCGTTTTTTAAAATGTTTAATGCGTTTTCAATTGTTATCATATTTCTATTGTAGTTTTAGTAAACCTTTCTTAAACCTTGTTTTAAAGGCTTTTTAATTTTATATCACCCGAAATTCACCCAAAAAGTTTTTTAATCTCTTCAAAATCGTGCTCTTTTTTTGCTTCCAGTTGGTGGGTATAAGTTTGTAAGGTAACAGTCAAATCCTTATGCCCAAGCAACCTAGAGACTGCCAATAAATCTATATTTTGAGCAATAAGATAGCTAGCGTAAGTATGGCGCAGACTGTGAATGTGGATATTGGTATCCGTTAGCTCTTTAACTAGCTTATTAAGATTGCTATGATTAACCCCTTTAGAAAATAGTCTGTTATCCTTGTCAGGAAACCAACCGCTTAATTTATACTTTTTTAGAACTAGGGCTGTTTCTGGTGCTAACGGTATTTTGCGGACAGACTGCGGATTTTTGGTTGATTTAAACCCCGTCTTAAAAAGAAAGTCCCAAGCTTTGTTAATGTTAATTAATTGTTTATCAAAGTCAATGTCGTCCCAAGTCAAGCCGAGACATTCACCGAAACGCATGCCGCTAACCGCTAGCAAATAAATTATAACATAGTCTCGTTTATCTGGTCTAGCTTTCATCTGCTCTATCAAGTCGAGATATTTGTCTAATTCTAAAAAGTTATCTTCTATTTTTCTGCTTGGTTTGCTAGATGTAACCTTTGCCAAATCTGTGAAATTTTTGTTTAGATATCCATCTGCTATCGCTTGCTTGACCGCTCGCCTTATTTTGTGGTGGATCTGCTTAATTGTGTTCTTCGTGTAACGTTCTCCCAAATTGTTTAAAAATTGTTGGTAAGCTGTTGAGGTGATAGCCATGAGCTTTGTGTGCTGGAAGTCGCTCTTGATGATTCTGATAGCTTGTAGATAACCTTTCCACGTTCCTATGCTAACGTGCGGCTTCTTATGGATTTCAGCCCACTTTTTAAAATAATCGGCTAGTTCAATTTTTCTATCAATCTCTACAGCTTCAGCGAGTTCTCTTTGTGCTTCAGTGGCTGCTCTTTCGGCTTCAGCTTTAGTCCGATAGCCACGTTTGCTTTTTTCTCCGTATGAGCCGTCTGGCTTTTTATAAGACACGCGATACTCCCAACCATTGCTCCTTTTTCTGTAGCTCGCCATTTATTTATACCTTTCTAAAATAGGTATAAGAAAAAGGCTTTAGAGCCTAATTCTCATACTGTTGTTTTTCCCAATACGCAAGCTTTGGTCAGTGCGCGTGTTGGGATTTTTTATTTTTATAATAATTTCGTCTTTTGCGATTCAAATTCTTCTTGTGTCAAAAGTCCAGAATCAACCAATGATTTTAATTTCAAAAGTTCATCTGCTACTGATAAATTATCGTTTGTTGTAGTAGTTGTATTATTTATCTTGTTTTGTTCTTGTAGAATTGTATCGAAAGTATAAATAATTTCATCAGCTATTTTCACAGAACTTTTATAACTAAAAGAATCTTTCTTAGTGGCCTGTGTTATCAATTTAATTTCATGCACTCCGCCATGCAATCCATTAGTAGTAAATTTCACAGAAAGTCTATCGCAAACACTATCCATTTTCTTTTTTCCGGATAATCCACCGAGCAACAGTCCAGCCGGTCCAGCTAAAGCGCCACCAACAATTGCTCGTCCTGCTGAAATGCCACCTTTAGAAACAGATGAACCGTTTTCATAAATTTCGTAGTCTTGCAGTTCGTCATAACTAAACACTCGAAAATTCTCTAACAAGTTGCCCATTTTCGATATTTTAAAAAGCTTATGTTCTTCATCTAACAGCAAATATGCTGGGCTTTTAGTTTTATGAAAAAGTTCACTTCTTGCTCTGTTTTTCTCTATCTTTGCTTGCTCTTCTTTTTTTCGTTTCTCTTTAGCTTCTTGTTTTAATCGTTTCTTCTCTTCTTTTTGTCTGTTTTTTTCTGCCTTTTCTTCTTCTGTTTGTCCAAAATTAAACAACCCCATAATATTCACCTACTTTTTAATAAGTCAATAAGCGTATCCAACTTATCGCTAATTTCTTGCTGGACGACCAGCTGTTTATCTAATTTATTCAACATCGCGCGTTGTGCTTTCAAATCAGCAGTACCTAAACTCTTCATGGTGTCGTTATGGTTATCTTGCTTCTCGCTACAACCACCGCCGAAATTATAAGTGTTTGTATTTCCGCTTCCTCCGTTTAAACCATTTACGCCGTTATTGTCACCGTGGATTATATTGTTTTCGGTCGGCTCTCTCGGGACATCAAATCCTAAAAGCCAAGCTTCGCTAACTCCGAAAGTTTTTGCCAAAAGAACTAGCTTGTCTTGGTCTGGGTTGGATTTTCCGCTTATATACTGTGACAATGCGCTTTTTCCCATTTTGACACCAAGCTCTTTTTGATACGGTTTTGACTTTTCGAGAATTTCAACTTGTCTTAGACCACTTTCTGAAATCAACTGATTAAGTCGTTGAGTTGTTGTTTCTTTCATAAAAATATCCTTTCTGATTATATTATACAACATTTTTGAATTTTGTAAATAAAAAAGTTCAAAAAAATTGAATTTTTCTATTGACAAAGTTCAAGCGAGTGGTATAATAGACTTATAAAGTTCAGATGATTTGAACAAAAAGAAAGGAGACAACATGGTTTTTAATTACTCAAAATTAAACGGTCGCATTGTAGAGCGGTTTGGCTCACAAGCCAAATTTGCTGAAGCTATGGGCATTTCAGAGCACAGTATCTCTCAAAAAGTCAACAACAAAACGACTTGGAAAAATACAGAAATACATAAAGCATGTGAATTGCTAGGCATTCAAAACAGCGAAGTGGGGCAATATTTTTTTAATCGAGAAGTTCAAGCTTGTTAAACAAGCCGGTATAGAAAGGAGAAGACATGGAACTATTCTTTTGGGGTTTTCTTACTGCTTTGTTGATTGTCAGCATTATTCTACATCTTGTCGCTATCGGAATTGATGAAGGAAAGGAGAAATAATGCAAACTAGAGAAATGTTTTTAAGTCTAATGCAATCTGTATTAGACGAATTAAAAGCCTCTGATAATAGCAGATACGACGGATACAGAACCCGAACGCTTAGTCTGTTATCAGAAGCCTATGACAGCTACTCAACGATTAAAGCTTTTGAAGACGCAGAATCTCATTGAATTCTGTTTGGTAATCAATCAGCAGTTGTCTACTTGATTTTGGAAAAGTGCTTTTAGTCAACTTTGCTGTAATTACTGCAATAGCCAAATCGTGAGCAATTTGCTCTTTGGAAATCATATAGTCACCTCCTTTGAGATGATTATATCAAAAAAGCGCGTGGAAAATCACGCGCACAACAAATAATACTACTTAGATTATAGCACAAAAGACAAGAAAAGGGGGGAGAAATGGAAGAGGGAATTATTTTAACGTTTGTAAACAAAATAACAGACGGCGTGCGAAATTCATTGCTTGAAATTAGTCAAATGTTCGACATTGAGAAAGCTCTTCCGCTTGAATTGACCCAGCAGCAAGTTATGAAAATGTTAGGCTGCTCAACAACAACATTTGACCGCTATGCCCAATTTTCGGACTTTCCAAAAATTGACAGAGGACGTGGAACGCAGATACGCTATCCACGCGACGCTGTGCGAGACTGGTATAACGAGAATTGGCAAAGATTTTAAAAATCAGGAAGGAAGAAGATAAATGCGAATCAAAGAATTTAATTATAAAGGTTTTAACTGTTTTATTAAAAAATTCAGTATGGGTCCGCTATCAAGATTTTATTTAGGGCTAGGAGATTTCGGTGGCAACCCCCAAGGGTGGCTATGTGGCTATGTAGCATTGCCACAAGGGCATCCATTGCATGGAAAAGAATACGATGAAATAGACGACAAAATCAACGATGTAGCCCATTTCGGATTGACTTATTCAAATCTTGAAGGTAATGATTGGGTTATTGGTTTTGACTGCAACCACGCATTCGATACCCCCGCAACCAACACAGTCCAGTTCGTCGAAGGTAACATCGAAGAAATTGTTGATACCATTCTTGAAATTTATCCGAAGGGAGAATGACATGCAAAACCACACACAGATAACGCTCATCCAGCGCTGGGAGCGCGACCATTACAGACTAGGGAATGAATACAAGAATAAACTAGCTAAGAAGCCAGTTGAGGTAGTCAAGCAGGAATTAGCTGAACTAGCCGAAGGCTGGAAGAACATGACTTTTTCGGTCGTGCCAAAAGGCGCGATGAAAATTGAAGGCGATAAGACGACGATTTTTAAGAAGAGGTGAAAAGATGAAACATTTATACGAAAATCATCTCGGTGGCTGGTATGTGCTAGACCACTACGAGGAACCGGAATACTGCGAGAAATGCGGGGATTGTGACCGCTGGCTTGGAAATTTTGAAAATAATAAAGAAATTGCTATAGAGCTATTTAAGCGAAACGCAACATCAGAAGGAATTGAAGAATTTACAGGTCTTAAAATACACATTGAATTTGAAGAGGTGAATGGAATTGATACCAAAATTTAGAGCGTGGGATAAAACGCATAAAAAATTAGGATTGATAGATGCAGATATGCAAGACGGATATTTCCAAAGCGTGAAAATATTTGACGAAGACGGAGATGGTTGGCAAGAGTCCGAAAACTTTATTATCATGCAATCAACAGGCCTGTTTGACAAAAATGGCACGGAAATCTTTGAGGGAGACATCATTGCAACTAACTCTTTTGCTTGTATAGTTAGCTTTGGAAAGTATGACTATTTTGAAAATGACGGCGTTAAAATCACCGGAATTGGTTTTTATTTAGAATACTTAAATGTCGAACCTGCCGCTTACTCCCCTTTTGAAACTCCTTTTTTAGAAAACTGTGAAGTGTTGGGAAATATCTACGAAAACGAGCTAGATTTAATTATGTACGAAAAATGGAAAAGCGAAAATCCGGAACTGATGGAGTAAAAGAATGAAAGAAGATAATGGCTTACTTGAAGCGCAGCTGAAAGTCGGAAAGGTTGTTTTAGAACAAATGCTTGAGTTGATTTATAGGCCAAATATGAGAGGAGTTGTTATGCCTTTTGAATTAAACGGATATAAATATAACATAAGCATAGTACGGGAGGACAATGCATGACCCTGAAAGATAGAGTTGAGAATTTAGAAGCTAAACACATAACGAACAAACGCTCAATAGCGAACGCTAATCTAATCATGGTTTGCTTGTCGTTTGTCATGCTGCTATTCGCTGTCGGCTTAATCACATCCACCGAACATCAGCAACGACAGATTAGCGAGCTAAAGACAGAGCTGCAGAAGCAATCAAGCGAAATTGAGAAGCTGAAAAACAGAAATTCAGCACAAGATATTATCTTGAATAAGCTGAATGCAGAATATCAGATGAAAGAGCGCCAGAAAGCAGAAGAAGCAAAAAGGATTGCTGACGCTAACGGAGTAGGAGGATAGATTGAAATTTCTTGATTTATTTGCGGGTATCGGCGGCTTTCGTCTTGGAATGGAATCAGCAGGGCATGAGTGCATTGGTTTTTGTGAGATTGATAAGTTTGCCCGCAAATCTTACAAAGCAATACACGACACAGAAGGAGAAATTGAGCTACATGACATTACAACAGTCACAGATGAGTTTATTCGAGGAATCGGAAGTGTGGACGTTATCTGTGGAGGATTTCCGTGCCAAGCTTTCAGCATTGCAGGAAATAGACGAGGTTTTGAAGATACACGAGGAACTTTGTTCTTTGAAATTGCTAGGTTCGCATCTATTCTCAGACCTAAATATCTATTCCTTGAAAACGTCAAAGGACTCCTCAACCATGACAAGGGAGATACCTTCGAGATCATCCTCTCAGCGTTGGATGAACTTGGGTATGATGTGGAGTGGCAAGTGCTTAACAGCAAGAATTTTGGAGTCCCCCAAAATCGGGAGCGTGTGTTTATTATCGGACATCTTAGAGAAAGAAGTACCAGAACAATATTTCCTCTCAGCGGAAATGACAAAGCGACTGATTGCAAACAACCAAAAATCAAAAAAGTAGGAAATATTCGTAAAAAAGGCAAATCACAAAGTGGTGATGTTGTCTCAGTTGACTCATTAGCTCCTACTCTATGTAGCACTACGACACAAAAAGATCCTTTGAAAATTGCAATCCCGGTATTAACACCAGAAAGACCAGAGAAACGCCAAAATGGACGCAGGTTTAAGTCTGACGGAGAACCTATGTTTACCTTGACCAGTCAAGACAGGCACGGGATTGTGGTTGCAGGGAAATTGCCAGGTAATCACGACCAAAACTCAAGAGTATATGATACAGATGGACTAGCTCCCACTCTATCCACAATGCAAGGTGGTGGGCAAGAACCCAAAATAATTCAGCGTGGTCATGGTTATAATCAAGGCGGAGAGCATGACATCGCTCCTACTTTGACAAGTAATAGTTATCACGACAACAATGTTTTAAAAATAACAGAAGCAACCTCTCAAGGCTACACTGAAGCGACGATTGGCGATAGTGTAAACCTGTCACATCCAAACTCTAAAACACGTAGAGGACGAGTTGGTAAACAAATTGCCAATACTCTCTTAACTGGAGAGAGTCAAGGGGTGGTAGAGCCTGACTTTAGAATTAGAAAGCTAACCCCTCGTGAGTGCTGGAGGTTACAAGGCTTTCCAGACTGGGCTTTTGATAAGGCGCAGGAGGTCAACTCTAACAGTCAACTGTACAAGCAAGCAGGAAATAGCGTGACGGTAAATGTCATCGCTGAAATAGCAAAAAGATTATGAGGTAATAAATGAACAAACAAGAAGCACTAAAAAAACTCAAAGAGGCATCCAAAGGCGGATGTCTTAAATGGGTCGTTTATGACGACGTTAAAAAACTAATTGAACAAATCGACGAGCCAGAAAAGCCTGTCATTCCGCAGTTTGTGGCAGAACACATTGAATATCATAAGAGTATGAATTCCCCGATGGGCGATATATTCAACAGACATTTTATTGACGACAAAAGAGTTGAGGTCTGGCTTCGAGAGGCCCTCAATGCTTATGATAATCTCGGCAAAGCGTGGTTATTCGGCTACGAGGTGGAGAAAGAGAAGCGGTATGAAGTTAAATTAAAAAACACAGATGATTACCTGGTGAAAACAAACGATAGTAACTATCATTTTTATAGCAACATTTACACACAGAACAGAAAACATACTCGCAAAGAGCTGGAAGAAGATGGTTTTGGCTGGGTATTTGATTGCGAGGGTGTTGAAGTGCAAGAGGTGGAGTGATGAGCCATTGTGATGGGACGTTTAAAGATTATTGTAATTTTTGCGAAGATCGATATTCTGGGAGATTTAAACTCAAAGAGAACGAAGGATTGTTTCAAGCTTTTGATAGATGGTTGGAAGAACACAAGAAAGATATGGAACAATGAAAGCTAAGACTGTAATACCTAAGTATGTAGCAGAATGGATTGAACACTGTAAAGGAAACGGATTAACGATAACCCAGCATTTGAAATTGAGGAAGTGGAATAAATGTTTGAAATGATTGAGTGGATTGACGGCAAAATCGCGCTAAACAAGCACATGATTGAGGACGAGAACAAGCCATCAGACTTTGAAATCTTTCTTTTGGCAGATATTGATATGCTGACCAAAATCAAGGAAGAATTACTAAAAGGAGAGAATAGAAAAAATGGCAACAAAAGATAAATCGGGATTTTATAACGTAGTTGAGATGTTAAGTGGAATTTATGGTTGGTCTGTAAAAGACGGAAAAGTTGTAACGCCCAAATATGAATTTCCTGAAGAATTTAAAAAACGCATAGACTATTTTGGTGAATATATGGGAGATGGCCTTACTTTAACAGGAGCCTTGCAAGCCATCTTTACTTCAAACGATAATAAAAAAGCTATTGAGGAATTTGAATGGGGCGGAGCATGGCTTCCGCAAACAAAAGAAACTCAGGAATTTATTGACAATAGTTTTTCGGTTATACATTGTCTAGTTGCGGCGCATTTGCTGTATGGGGTGGGTAGAAATGAGTGAAATTCTAGGAGCAGTCTTCATGCTCGCGCTGTTCTTCTTCATCGGCGCGTTTGTCAATCATCTAGATTGGCGCAAGGAACGCAAAAGATTAGAGCAACAAGCACGAGAAAGCGAGCGCATAGAGCTTGAAGCTATGTACGTAGTTTGTGCAATCGAGCACGACCGCATAGAGCGAGCGCGTAAATTGGCAGAAGCTAGAAAGAAAAGTTCGGGTTGGCAATATTAGAGGGAGGTATGTAGACAATGCAGAAAATATTTCAGAAATCCGTACGATAAATATACAGCAGTAAACAACGATTTTATTCAAGACAAAAATTTATCGTGGGAAGCGCGTGGATTGCTGCTCTATATTTTAAGTAAACCTGACGATTGGGATATTTACTTGGACGAGCTGATAAAGAATTCTAGCAGCCCTCCCAATCGTACAAAAACGGCATTTAGAGAGCTGATAGAAGCAGGGTATATCTATCGCACACGTTACTCTATGGGATATAAAAAGTTCAAGTGGTTTAAGTTTGCAAGTGATAAAAAAATGAATCCACAGACAAAATCCGCTTTTGACAAGCAAGTAAAAGATGAATTGCTATCAAGCGAAACATAAATTCATAACATGAATTTTCATCGAATGAATTTTCATCGAATGAATTTTCATCGAATGAATTTTCATCGAATGAAAAACTTGCGATATACAAAGTACTGACTATACAAAGTACGGACGGACAAAATACTAAAATAAAAAAATACCGAATGACAAAGACGTCGTCGTCAATGTCTACTGTTGATTATATATAGTAGGGAGGAAGTATGGAATTATCAGATTTAATAAAACAATTTGAACAAAACTTTGGTAGATTGCTATCACCTATCGAAATTCAGCAAATAACAGACTGGGTAGCTGTAGATAAATTTGAACCAGAAGCAGTCTATGAAATTTTGAAAATGTGTGTGTTGAATAATGGGAGAACAATGCAATATTTCAATGCAACAGCTCGCAGTTTTGCAAATAAAGGATTAACAACTTTAGAAGCGATACAGTTACACGAAGCCAACCGCAATCGTAAAAAGCAAGACCAAAACGGGAATATTCCTGAATGGTCAAACGAGCACTCGGAACACGAACGGAAAGAAAAGATTCCGGTTGCCGAAAATATGGAATTATACGACTGTTTCAAGAAATGGTTTGCAGAGGATTTTAATATGCAGCTAACGCTAGAACAATATCAGAAATTCGCAGCAATCTGCGATAAAGACCCGGAACGGCAATTTAATCCATTCCAAATGTGCGCGTGGATTCTGAATAAACCGCTCGAAATAATCGTGAATAGATTTTTTACAAAATAAAACAGAAAGGACTAATATGTTTGAACCGACAGACGGGATTTGCTTTCGGTGCCACAATGACATCTATAAGCAGAATCCATACACACAAACAGCAGGTTACAATCCAAATGACAGAAGTAAGGGTTGGCACACTAGCTGCCCGCATTGCCGCGCCGACTTTGTAGATTAGGTGAGCAGATGAACAAAGACTTACAAGCAGAGATCGACAACTAGCGTGTTGACTATTTACATCTCGGCCATGAGCTGGGCGAAATTATCAACGAGCAACAAGATATTATCTTAGCGTTGCGGCAAGAAAACAAACGCTTAAAGCGTGAGATTTGGAACATGAGACAGACCAAAAGGAGAAGAAGATGACTAACAATCAATTATCAACACAGACAAAACGTGACATCACTACCGACCCAACTTTACTAACTGGGGCGGATATTAAAAAATACTTTGACCCTCAGAATTTACTTAGCGATAAACAGATAGGGCAAGCATTGGCTTTGTGTAAAGGTCGCAACCTCAATCCGTTCGCTAATGAGGTTTACATTGTGGCCTATAAAAACAACAGTGGCACAGAGTTCAGTTTGATTGTGTCTAAAGAGGCATTCATGAAACGCGCTGAACGCTGTGAGGGTTATGACGGCTTTGAGGCAGGTATTACCGTTATGAGAAATGGTGAAATGGTAGAAATTGAGGGCTCTCTAAAGCTACCTGATGATGTTTTGATAGGTGGATGGGCTATTGTTTACCGCAAAGACCGCTCACATCGATACAAGGTTACCGTTGATTTTAATGAGTATGTCAAACTTGACAAATACGGAAATCCACGTAGCACTTGGAAATCAATGCCAGGAACTATGATTAGGAAAACAGCCCTTGTTCAAACGCTTAGAGAGGCCTTTCCTGATGAACTTGGCAATATGTACACAGACATTGACGGCGGAGATACTTTTGACACTATTAAAGATGTCACCCCACAAGAAAGCCGTGAGGATGTCGCTGAGCGCAGACTCAGAGAGGCTAAGGAACAGCAGGCTAAGCTAGCCGAACAAGGTAAATTGAATAAAACAGCCTACACAGCAGATGAAGCTCCTGACCCAGTTGAGGAACCAGTACAGGGAGAGCTGCTAAACGGTGAACTGGAATATTAGGAGGGCAACATGCAAGAATTACAGGTAAAAGTAACACAGGCAAAAGTTGAAATCGTTGACCGCGAGAAATTTGAGCAGAACATCAATGAGGTTGTAGCCAAATATGGCAATTATACAGTAACAGCTGCAACCATCAAAGAAGATAAGCGGGTACTAGCTGACCTACGCAAGCTAGACAAACAAGTTTCTGACGAGCGTATCCGAAGCAAGAAAATTCTAGCAGAGCCAGCTGATGAGTTTGACGGCTATGTCAAGGGTGCTGTGCAACCACTGAAAGACATCATCACTAAAATTGCCGCTGATGTCAAAGAGTTTGAAGAGCATCAGGAAGCTGTCCGATTAGACACAGTCAAGAGCTATCTAGCTAACAAGGCCTCTGAGTACATGCTTGACCCTAGACTCTTTGACGAAAAGGCTCTTGAATACATTAAAGGAGGCGACTTTATGGCTGACGGCATGACTTTGAAGAAAGCCACAATGAAATCTCTTGATGATATGGTTACCTTTGAGTACCAAAAACAACAAGAATACGAAAAAGCCAAGGCTACCATTTCAGGACAATGTGCTGAGTACGGCATGACTGACCAGCCTTATATCCGTATGCTAAGAGACTTGACAGTTGTAGAGGTTTTAGAACAAATCAAGTCAGATTATCGATTTGAGCAAGAGAAGCGGAAAGTTGCTGAAGCAGAAGCTGAACGCGAACGTAAAATTGCAGCGCAACGAGCTAAAGAGGAAGAACAGGAACAGAAATCAACGGAAACGCCAAAATTTGACCCAGAGACGGGCGAAATCTTAGAGGGTGGGGAATTATCCCAAAACGACCAAAACCCTCTCAGAGAGGCTGAAAATGGCTTGAAACGATATACCCAAAAAATGACCCTTGAAGTCTACTTTGAGGATACGCCAAACAAAGATCGATTCAAAACTGGATTAAGTCAGCTAGGCTTTGAATACAAGAAGAACTATCAAGTTAGCGGCTATCAGCGTATTAAGAAGCCATTGATTCAAGAAGAACTAAATAAGCAATGCGGATGGTAACCGTAGCCATCAAGAAAAACATAATTAAATCAACGTGCCGTGAACCACGATAAAAGCGAACTAGAAAGTGTGTCAATCGGTCTTGTGACCGTTTGGACGAATATAGCGACTGCCCGTATTTAGCCAATCTCACAAAGTGGCAGTCGCGATTTTTGAGAAAAAAACGTGATATGAAAATAATCTTAAATATTGAACCAAAGCCACAGTCACGCCCACGATTTGCAAGACGTGGAAATTTTACAACGACTTACGAAGATAAAAGCATGAAAGAGTGGCGCAGAAAGTGTAGCGATTTAATAGCTGAAGAATGTTTGCTTGATAAATTAAAAGAGGGCGCAATTCGTTTGACCGCTACATTTTATATAAAGCCACCGCAATATATCTCGAAAGTCAAAAGAAACGAGCAGAGACTATTAGAAGAGTCAATGCCCGTTGAGAAGAAGCCGGATTTAGACAATTACGTGAAAGCGTTGATGGATAGCGTTTCTGATAGTGGATTGATTTGGAAAGACGACGGACAAGTTGCAGAAATTAAAGCAAGAAAGTTTTATAGTTCAAATCCAAGAATTGAATTAGAAATTGAGGAAACATAATGAAAATTAAACAGAACAATCGTTTTAAAATTAAAAATATAGAACTTATTCGGCGGCTAAAAGAAGGAGATAAGTTAGCTGATAAATACTTTATATTTATCAATGATGCAATGGGTGGCATACCTTGCCACAATCGATCTTTTGGGAGCAAAGCAGATTTTGAGTATGGATCAAATTATGAAGTTCTGTCTCAATTTTATGCAGACAAAGGTTATATGGAATTGTCTTGTTGTGCTTTCGGAGGTATGTGCGGTTTTACTTTTGACACAGACGAAATAAGTACTGGCAATCTGAACAATCTAGAACGTGAATGCGCTGGATATGTCAAAAATTTTATTAACAATTTAGTTAAAGCTGGAATAATTGAGGTAGAGCATGACTAAAATACCATACACAAAAGAAAGTGCTTGCAAGCTATGGACAGAGGCGCGAGATAAATATCAGAATCAATTGGATTCTAAGACAAGGAAGAATTCATATTCGCACGAAATGCACAACACGATACTAGAAGACAGATGGTTAAAATATCGGATACGTTTCTGCAATGACAGAATAGAAGAATTGGAGGTGTAATGCATGAGTTACGATTTAGAAATTTTGGTGAAAATAGAAAACGGAGATTATATTTGTATTGCTGAACCAGAATATAGTTCCCCTACTTACAACTTAAGCACTATGTTTAGAAAGGCTATGAAGTGGGATTTCAAACAAGGTGTTGTTTACAATATTGATGAGATTTTTGAGAATATAGAATACGGCATTAGCGAGCTAGAACGATTCCCTGAAAAGTATGTGCAGTACGAACCCGAAAATAAATGGGGAACAGTAAACGGCGCTTTAGAAAACTTAAAATCATTGAAAAACTGTATTTTAGAACAAGGTATAAACATGAAGTATTTATACATGAGGTGGTGAAATATGACAACAGAATTTTACGAAGTGAACGGCACAGAATGGTTTATACCAGTAAGACCGGTTAGTTTATCAGATAGAAGTGCGGAGATAAAATATACAGATATTTACGGGCAAACACATTGTGAAGTTGTACCAGAAATTTGCAAATTTAAGAAAGAACTAGAAAAGCCAATAATTCCGTGGTACGTGGCAGAACACATTGAATATCATAAGAGTATAAATTCTCCGATGGGCGATATATTCAACAGACATATTAGCGATACAAAAGTTGAGGTCTGGCTTCGAGAATCTCTCAACGCTTATGACAATCTCGGGAAAGCGTGGTTATTTGGCTACGAAATCAAAAAAGATAAGGTATACATCGTCACAGACGGCAATCACTGCTATTTTGAAGGTTGGGACGATGTAAGGGCAATCGTTATCTTAGATAACATGGTTGGCTATGAAGATTGCGTCAAAAAATTTGATAGCAAAACAGAAGCTGAAAAAGTGGCTGAACAGCTCGGCTGGAAAGTTGAAACTAAAGAGGTAGGATAATGAGGAACAGACCAAAGCGTTATCCATACTCAAAGAATCAGTGGGAAAAAGTCGTATCAAAAGTTTACGCATTTAATGGTGTTGAATATGCTAGATTTGTAAAGTTAGAAAATAGAATTACAGGAGAAGTAAAATGAAAAACAAAATTAAGCTATTAGTGGTATTGGTTGCCAGCGTATCGCTGTTGCTTGCAGGTTGTCGCAAGGCAGATAGAGTTTCTTATAATTTATCAAGAGAAGCAGATGATTTGAATATCACGCGCAAAGTAACAGTTATCAATAGCATTACGAACAAAATATTATTCCAAGTGACAGGGAATATGTCAATTGAATATAACAGTGAAACAAAACAATTAAATGTTATCGCCCTTGGTAACAAGGGAGAATACAAGAAACATATCATCGGAATCTCTGATAACGTGAGTTACGTTGTGGAGGATGTAACTGGCGTCAAAGGTGTTGATACAAAATACCGTATGTATTTTAATCCTGATATGGTTATTCCTATTGATCCAAAATTAAGCAAATAAAAAAGGTAATAAGGCTATGTTTGATTTTTTAGACCGAATAAAATATGAATCAAAATCATTATTCGAAAGAATTATAACGAACACAAGAAGATTCTTCTGTAAGCATTATTACGTTAAGATACATGGTCGTTGGCTACTTAGTTATGTGGAGTGCAAAAAATGCGGCCGTGTAAAAATAAGTGAATCATATATGAAGATTCACGAAAAGTAAAAAAAGCCGAGCGCACACTCGACCCCTTAGTTATTAAAATTACAAATCTATTATAACATAAAGGGGAACGAGTGTGAACAAGGCTAAAGAGCTCTTGAACGAGCTACAAAATCTTGATATGGATATTCAAAGCAGAATTGACGAAATCAGCGAGTTAGAAGCAGGTTTGCTCTCTAGTCAGAAATTTCAAGCAGATAAAGTCCGAGGGGGACAAACTCGCAAGATTGATGATGTTTATACTCAGCTAGTCGTGATGAAAGAAGCTATTGAACAAGACACTAACGAGGTTATTAACAGGAAACTAGAGCTTAGTAGACTTATCAATAAGCTGAAAAATCCGAAACATAGAACGATATTAAGAATGACATACATCAATAGAATGTACGCAAATGATATTTGCGATAGTATGGGAGGTATGAGCTTGCCTACTTATTATCGTTTAAAAAAGCAAGCAGTGAAAGAACTTGATGTCATTCTTTCAGGATTGATAGTAAATGATAGTAAATGATAGTGATTGCACAAGCATGAAGTCTGAAATCTGCTAGAATGGTAGTATCAAGAATTGAGGGTGAGGCAATCAAGCCTCTCCTTTCCTGAGTTATAATTGGATTCTTGTAGTAACATCGGCAGAATCCGATTAAGCTTTTTAAAAAAAGAATTGTAGAATTTCTCGATGTTCGCTACAAGCCGGCATTCTTAAAAGTGACATTTTGCGATAATAGGGTCGCACCCTCAGGTTCGATGTCGGCATTTTTTACAAGGTAGTTTAAAACGTGGGCAGTGATTGGACGCAATCAAAAGAAACGCATGTGCAAAACACTGGGCTGATAACCCAGAAATGAGGGTTCAAATCCCTCTCTTGTGGTTATAAAAGGCTGTACTATAAAACAAAAAAGGAAGGTATCTCCATTTCGTATACTGGCGTCTGTGCAGCCTTGACGCCAAATACTATTATCAAATTTCCGAGAGCATAGCGTCTCGGTTTTTTGTTTTATAAAAAATAAAGGGGTGGGGTAGTATGCCACGAGTACAGCGTTGCAAGGTGGCAGGTTGCCACGCGCTGATAGATAGAGATAGTCTTTGCTGTGATAAGCACAAAGCACAAGAGCAAGAGATTAGAGCAAAACGCGAACGTTACAGCAGAAGTAGATATAACAAATACAAACGTAATCAAGACGAGGAGAAGAAAGAACAATACAGCTTTTATCGAAAAGGTATTTGGTCTTCGTTGAGGTTGAATTGTTTAAAGAGAGACAATTACATTTGCCTCTACTGCCTAGCGCGAGGCAGGGTGACGGCTAACAGCAAAACAGCAGACCATATTGTGCCGATTGAGTTCAATTCTGCTCTAAAAGCGGAGCTAAAAAACTTAGCGACAACATGTAGAGAGTGCCACAAGCTGAAAACAAAGTGGGAACAAAAATATTATGGTACAGGTCGAAATAACGAAATTAAAAAGAACGTGAAAGAAATTCACGACATCAAAATTATTTCAAATCTGATGAGGAAATAAATTTTAAAACACCCCCCCGCACCCTTGCGGGAGTAAGAGAGCCGCGACAAGATATCATCTTACATCACGCGCTAATTTTTCAGATTTTTAACGGGTGTCATAAGCATAGATTAGGAGGTGAGATTGCTTGGTTAAAAATCCTTA
>OGJS01000540.1_pt1 | contig 23628 bp, 24 predicted proteins | sample 1572241 | NCBI WGS metagenome assembly OGJS01 (sample SAMEA2582145, study PRJEB24529) | metagenome | biome: Human gut stool | place: China | collected 2011 | reverse complement strand
TTGCCCCTGAAAATGCTCGTCCAGAGATTTTGGAAGTAGCCAAAGAGGTCATTGGACACCATGCAGCGCATTCAGTCATGACTTATATGGAGGGATTATAATGGCAGATATAAAATTGATTGCCTTAGATTTAGATGGAACTTTACTAACTTCTGAGAAAAAAATTTCTGCTCGAAATTTAGTGGCGCTTAAAGCCGCTCAAGAGCAGGGAATCAAGATTGTTTTGACGACCGGTCGCCCTCTAAAAGCAATGGAACTTTTCTTAAACGAACTAGGCGTAGCTAATCAAGAGGACGAATACACCATTACTTTTAATGGTGGTTTGGTGCAACGTAACACAGGTGAAATTCTTGATAAAACAGTCTTTGCTTATGACGATGTGGCTCGTATTTTTGAGGAAACAGAAAAGTTAGGCTTGCCACTAGATGCGATTTGCGAAGGAACTGTCTACCAAATCCAGTCAGACCATGAATCGCTTTATCAAACTTGCAATCCTGCTTTAACATTTGAGTCGGTTTCATTTGCAGACTTATCTAGCCAACAGACTTATAATAAGTGTGTAACAGCTTATGCACCAGATCCGCTTGATCGTGGTATTGCTCAACTTTCGTCCGATTTATTTGACAAATATGAAATTTTTAAGTCGCGCGATATGCTGTTAGAATGGTCTCCGAAGAATGTTCATAAGGCAAATGGCTTAGAAAAATTGATTGCTCATTTAGGAATTGAACAAAGTCAAGTCATGACTTGCGGAGATGAAGCAAATGACCTGTCTATGATAAAATGGGCAGGACTTGGTGTAGCTATGCAAAATGCAGTAGCAGCAGTCAAAGAAGTTGCCAATGTGGTGACGCCGATGACCAATGATGAAGATGCTGTTGCTTGGGCTATAGAAAAATATGCACTAAAATAAAGGAGGAATTGAATGGGGTTATTTGATCGCCTTTTTGGTCGCCAAAAAGAAGAAAAACCAGTTGAAAATATTCCTGAAGAAGCTGTAGAAACAGTATCAGAGGATGATCAAGGAAAGAATCTAGAAAAAGTAGAAACAGCTCCTGTAGAGAATACGCAATCTGAGAATCTAGATGAACAAACATTCCAAACAGAATTGAAAGAACGTCTTGCTAATGATGAGACACGTCTTGAAACCATTCAAGAAAAAGTAGAAGAAATGGAGCCGGAAACGGCTACTACAGGATCAAGTCTAGAGTCTGCTGAAAATGATTTGCAAGCTCCAGAAAATCATACATTGCAGAATGAAACGGCAACTCCACAACCTGACGAGAAAGCAGCCTTTTCGCAACATACGACTCATCCAGATGCCACAGATTTACAGGCACGTTTAGCAGAAGCTAGAAGACAGCAGGCAGAACAAGAAAATATGAGGCAGTTGAACAAAGCGAACGCAAGGTCAAGTTCAGCAGAGTCAACTACGGTAGAGAAGACTATTAGCGAGCCAGTTGAAGCGAATTCATCTATTCAAGAAGAAACGGTTCAGGAAAAGTATGACCGTAGTCTTAAAAAGACACGGACAGGATTTGGAGCGCGGCTTAATGCCTTCTTTGCCAATTTCCGTTCGGTAGATGAGGAATTTTTTGAAGAGTTAGAAGAACTCTTGATTACGAGTGACGTGGGAGTGCAAGTCGCTTCTAATCTGACAGAAGCCTTACGCCAAGAAGCTCGCCTTGAAAATGCCAAAAAGCCAGAGGCTCTTCGTCGGGTCATCATTGAAAAGTTAGTAGACATCTATGAGAAAGATGGCCAGTTTAACGAAAAAATCAATTTACAAGACGGTCTGACAGTTATGCTTTTTGTGGGTGTGAATGGAGTTGGAAAGACCACTTCCATCGGGAAATTGGCTTATAAATATAAACAAGCTGGCAAAAAAGTTATGTTAGTTGCAGCAGACACTTTCCGTGCAGGAGCTGTTGCTCAACTGGTGGAATGGGGACGTCGAGTAGATGTTCCTGTTGTGACAGGTCCAGAAAAGAGTGATCCAGCTAGCGTTGTTTATGACGGTATGGAGCGTGCAAAGGCTGAGAATGTGGATATTCTCATGATTGATACAGCCGGACGCTTGCAAAACAAAGATAATCTAATGGCAGAATTAGAAAAAATTGGACGGATTATCAAACGGGTAGATCCAGCTGCGCCACATGAAACGTTCTTGGCACTAGATGCCTCAACCGGTCAAAATGCCCTTGTTCAAGCTAAGGAATTTTCAAAAATTACGCCAGTAACAGGAATTGTCTTGACGAAAATTGATGGAACAGCGCGTGGTGGTGTTGTTCTTGCAATCCGTCAAGAACTGGATATTCCAGTTAAACTGATTGGATTCGGAGAAAAAATTGACGATATTGGAGTATTTAACTCTGAAAACTTTATGAAAGGGCTCTTGGAGGGCTTGGTATAAGAAAAAAGACTTGCAATTCATTCATTTTGCAAGTCTTTTGTATATATTTACTTTACCCCAATCGTCCTTCTTTGCGATAGGCTTCATCTGGACGCCAGTTCCAATCAGCTTCAAATTGGTTAAGGAGTTCAAAGCTGGCTTCGGGTCCCATAGTACCTGATTTGTAATGATGAAGTGGAACTTCGTTATTTGCCCATAAGGCTTCAATACGGTCAATCAATTCCCAACTAGAGCGAACTTCGTCCCAGTGGCTAAAATTGGTTGAGTCATTGTTTAGCACATCGTAGATGAGCTTCTCATAAGGTTCTGGTGACGCACCAGAAGCTGTTGCATCTGTACGATAATCAAGTGTCAATGGAGCTAAGTTAAATTGCTCGCCCACTTCTTTGCCATTCATGCTAAGAGAAAATCCTTCAGTTGGCTGAATGTAAATCGTCAGCACATTTGGTTGAAGCGAGGAGCCGAAAATGGATTCGATTTGCTTGAAGACAATGTTGACATGGGTTCCCTTGGCAGTGAGACGTTTTCCAGTACGAAAGAAGAATGGCACCCCGCGGAAGCGGTCACTATCTACAAAGAATGCACCAGAAGCAAAGGTTTCTGTGGTAGATTCTGGGGCAACATTTGGTTCACTACGATAGGAAATGTACTTTTTCCCGTCCACTTTTCCAGAAGTGTACTGACCACGAATGAAGAGCTTTTTCAAATCATTATCGGACGGCTTGTGTAAGTGCTTGAAAACCTTAATTTTTTCAGCACGAATATCATCTTTGGTAAAAGTTTTGGGTTTGTCCATAGCAAGCAAAGACAGGAGTTGAAGTGTGTGATTTTGCACCATATCGCGCAGTGCACCTGAATGGTCGTAATAACCGCCTCGTTCCTCCACACCTAACTTTTCAGCAAAGGTAATCTGTACATTGTCAATATAATCGCAATTCCAGACATTTTCAAAAAGAAGATTGGCAAAGCGAATAGCAAAAATACTTTGAATCATTTCTTTGCCGAGATAATGGTCAATCCGGAAAATCTGCTCTTCGTCAAATGTTGCCAACAAATCGTTGTTCAGTTTGCTAGCAGAAGCTAGGTCTGTGCCAAAAGGTTTTTCTACAATTAAGCGTTCAAATCCCTTCCCGTCCACAATTTGTTCTGATTTGAGGTGTTTAGCAATCGTCCCAAAAAACTGAGGAGCCATAGATAGGAAGAAAAGTTTATTGTGTTCTGCTTGATAGTGCTCATTGAGATGATTTTGTAGTTTTCTCAATTCAATATAATGCTCGGTATCTTGGACATCGTGACTTTGGTAATAGAAATGGCTAGCAAATTCTTGCGCTTGCTCAGGGCTATCAGCGAGATCTGTGATAGACTCGACCACGACAGATTCAAAATATTCCTTGCTCCAAGGTCGGCGAGCTGTACCGATAACGGCAAAATGCTTAGACAGATTGCCAGATTTATACAATCTAAAAAGAGAAGGATAGAGTTTTCTTTTTGCCAAATCTCCACTGGCACCAAAAATTGTAATAATCACTTTTGAAGACATTTTGAACACCCATTTTCTAATATTTTATTTATTTTATCATAAATTGATTAAAATTTCCGAGTTTTGATAGCTCGAAATAAAGAGTAAAAGAGATAAAAAATAAGGATAACAAGGAAGAAAAGGAGTAGAAAGACAAGATGCACACCGGTCGTTGTATTAGGAGATTGATTAACGATTATAGCAGCGATAGCTGTTCCCAAAGCACCGGCAAATGTTTGAGCCGTTTGAAAGAGTGCTGTGGCATCTGGCGACTTCTCACGACTAATTTGTGAAACAGATAAGGCCATCGTGTTGTTGAAAGCCAGATTGCGCCCAATCGTGAAGAAAATATAAAAAAGGATAATGAGCGGTAATGTTAAGGTTTTTGTAAAAAATGCAAAAATAGAAACAGCTAAGAAAAAGAGGAGGTTCCCACCATATAGAGAAAGTTTAGGTCCCTTGGTATCATATAATTTTCCCAAGAAAGGTGCCGAAAAAGCTCCTAACATTGTTCCAGGAAGCAATGCAAAGCCAGCAGCAGAAGTAGCCTCGTGTTTTACTAAAACTAAGAAATTAGGAATCAGAAAATTGGCTGATAAATTTGAAAATTGGTAGAGAAAGAAAGGAATAATTCCTAGTAAAATAACTGGATTTTTCAAAATACGAATATCTAAAAAAGGATGCTCTACCGTTAAACTTCGCCAAACGAAAAGGACAAGTGATAATAAAAAGATGATGACAAAAGTCCAATTAAAGCTACCTTCTTCTAAGCTAGAAATCATCATGATAGAAAAAGTCAGTGAGAGTGTAAGAAGCAAGAAAGAAATCCACTCAAAAGGACGTTTTTGTTTATTGGGGGTATTTTCTAAAAATAAAAATCCTAATATGAAGGAGATAATCGGAACGGGCATGATGAGTGTGTAAATCATGTGCCAGTCAAACAAGCCAATCATAAAGCCGCCATAAGTGGGACCAATCGCAGGAGCTAGGCTTATAACGAGTCCAGACAGTCCCATGTAAAACCCGATTTGATTGCGCGGAATACGTTCTACGATAAGATTAAACATAAGTGGCGTGGCAATTCCAGTTGCAGAACCTTGCAAAATGCGGCCTAGCATGAGTAGGGCGAAATTGGGGGCAATCATCGTAACGCCATTACCCAGCGTAAACATAGCTAGACTGGTGAATAGAATTCTACGTTCAGACCAGTTGTGCGCTAGTGTGGCTCCTAGTGTAATTGTAATGGAGACAGCGAGCAGGTAACCTGTTGTAATCCATTGCAATGTGCCAAGGTCTGTATGAAAAACTTTCATAAGGTGCGGAAAGGTGACATTCATACTGGTTTCAGACAGAATTCCAGCAAAAGCAATGAGTGCTGTAGCGAGAATAGAGAGCAAGGTTTTCCTTGAAACGGGTTGGTTTGGATGTGACATAATACCTCCTAAAAATATAAATTTCTCTTATTTTATCATAATTACTTATAAAAGAGCATAATAGGAGACCTAGAGAAATACTTCTCAGGTCTTCTTTTGCTTATTTAATGTGGTTTAAAATACGCGGTAAACATACGGATTGCTAGGTTTTTCAACTTTCTTGAAACTATCTACTTCAAGCGTTGGCAAGCTTTGTCCTAGTTGCTTATGGTAGCGAATAGTGATTTTTCCACTTGCTCTTATCCAAGTATTATTGTCAAAATGCTCTGTATTACCAGTTGTCAGAAGTCCATAAACTCCCGAATCTGCGATACAGTGGATAATACCGAAACGGAAAAGAAACTGGCTGTTTTTATCGCTTGGGTCGTTGTAGACAAAGCCAGTAAATTCCAATCGTTTCCCTGCAAATTCATCTGGATAATCATAGAGGACTTCCATGACTTCCATATAATTTTCCGTCGTAACGGAGATGACATCTTTTTTCAGATATTTTTTTGCAGCTGCCCGCATTTCCTTCTCGTAAGCACTTTTAGTAAAATAGGTACTGGTATCAGGCTTCAGGTATTGATTGGTAGTACCTTCATCAGCCTGAATGCTCTTTGAACTACCATCAGCTAGAGGAAAATGGTAGCCCTTAGCAGAAACGGTTGTAGAGTCCAAATTGACCGTTGGAAAGAAGAGAGCAACGATAAGTGGTACAACAAGAAAAGCAATGCTAGCAAATTTTGCTGAGCGGCTCGTCAAATGGCTGTGTACTTTCATTTTTTTCATCCAGACGATGAGCTGCACAATAGCTAGCACGAAAGAAAGTATCATGGAAATATATGCCAAATAAGAAAAATGCATGTTGATGTATTGATTGAGCTTGCCGGAAAGTTGCAGATACATGGTGATTTCAAAGTAACCAGCTAAAATTAGAAAACGAATCATAGCACCACCCCCACAAGCCAAGAGTAAATGACAACAACTAAACTAACAATTCCAATGAATTGCCAGATGAATCGTCCTTTGAGGTAATTTTTCATCATGAGGATATTTTTCACATCTAGCATTGGTCCAATGACGAGAAAAGCCAGGACTGGCGCTAAACCAAAGCTAGAAATGAGCGAACTGCCGATAAAGGCATCTGCTTCACTGCAAAGTGAGAGAAGAAATGCAAGCAGCATCAATAGCAAAATAGCCATAAGCGGTGTTGCACTAATGGAAGTCAGGATGCGTGTAGGCACATAGACTTGGACAATACTGGCAAAGAGACAACCAAAGACTAAGTAACGACCTGTATCAAAAAATTCGTCAATAGACTGCACAAACACTTGAAATACTTTCTTTGGCTGACTTAAATGGGAGAAGTCGTGTTCATGCTGAATGACTCGATTCTCTTTTTGAATAGTTGCTGTGTTGAGAAAGCCAAAGAAAATTCCTAAGATGATTGCAACAACAATAGAGCCAAGGGCTCTGAGTAAAGCCATTTTAAATGAATTCCCGAAGGCAGAATAGGTCGCAAAAAGAACGATAGGATTGATAACAGGTGCTGTCACCATAAAAGGAACAGCTGTGTAACTTGGTACTTTCTTTTCCAAAAAGCGATTGATAATAGGGACAATTCCGCACTCGCAAGAAGGGAAAATAAAGCCAATAAAAGTACCAAAGAAAATCCGACCCCATTTATTCTTAGGCAGATAGCGATAAACTTTGTTTGGTGTAATATAAACCTCTATAAAACCTGAAATAATACTCCCAATTAGCACAAAAGGTAGTGCTTCGATAATAATGGAGAGGAAAATCGCACCAGCTTGCAGTACACTAGGTGGAAGTTGATGAAAAAAATTCATGACTTTTTAGCCTTTTGCTCTTTCTTGGTCTTTTTTTCTTTTTCATCAGGAAATTCTACCTTTTCGATTTTAGGTAACGTTGCAAATTCTTCAAACATTTTGTCCAAATCATCTGAACGCGTAAATTTAATAGCCATAACAGCCTCCTTTTCCTTTTTAACTATTATACTATCATTTTGAAAATTATGGTGAAATAAAGTCAGCAGAATAGAGATTAGCTTGTGAAAGAAGGAGATGAATGTGGTATAATGTTCTTTATGGAAACAAATATTATCGAACTATCGCAAAGTTTAAAGATTAGTCAGAAGCAAATTGAAAAAGTATTGGAACTGACAGCAGAGGGCAACACGATTCCGTTTATCGCTCGTTATCGGAAAGAAATGACAGGTAATTTGGATGAGGTAGAGATTAAGGCTATTCTTGATTTGGATAAAAGTCTGACGAACCTCAGAGAGCGTAAGGCAACGGTGCTGGCAAAGATTGAGGAACAAGGAAAGCTGACGGACAAATTGCGTGCGGCCATTGAAGCAGCTGAAAAGTTGGCTGATGTGGAGGAACTCTATCTTCCTTACAAAGAAAAGCGTCGGACAAAAGCTACGATTGCACGTGAAGCAGGACTTTTTCCTTTGGCACGACTCATATTACAAAATGCTGCCACTCTTCAAGAGGAAGCAACTGCCTTAACTAACGAAATATTTCCGACGGCAGAAGCAGCTCTAGCTGGAGCTGTAGATATTTTAGTGGAAGCCATTTCGGAGGATGTACAGCTGCGTGCTTGGACTTATCATGAAATGCTGACAAATTCAAGCATTGTTTCAACTTTAAAAGATCAAGATTTGGACGAAAAGCAAGTGTTTCAAATCTATTATGACTTTTCCGAAAAAATCGCGGATATGCAGGGGTATCGCACCTTAGCACTGAATCGTGGTGAAAAGCTAGGTGTTCTCAAAGTTAGTTTTGAGAACAATGTAGATAAGATTATCCGCTTCTTTGAAGTGCGCTTTAAGGTCAAAAATGACTACATTCATGAAGCAATCCAGCAAGCTGTGAAAAAGAAAATCATTCCAGCTATGGAACGTCGGATTAGGGCAGAATTGACCGAAACTGCAGAAGACGGAGCGATTCAGCTTTTTTCAGATAATCTGCGAAATCTGCTCTTGATTGCGCCACTCAAAGGACGCGTGGTACTAGGATTTGACCCAGCTTTCCGGACAGGAGCAAAATTAGCAGTCGTAGATGCAACTGGAAAAATGCTGACAACTCAGGTTATCTATCCTGTTCCACCGGCAAAAGCAGCACAAATTGAAGCTTCTAAGCAAGATTTGTCAGACTTGATTGACCAATTTGGTGTTGAAATCATTGCTATTGGGAATGGAACAGCCAGTCGAGAAAGTGAAGCATTTGTCGCTGAAGTATTGAAAACTCATCCAAACGTCAGTTATGTTATTGTCAATGAAAGCGGTGCGTCTGTTTATTCTGCTAGCGAATTGGCGCGGCATGAGTTCCCTGATTTGACCGTTGAGAAACGTTCGGCTATCTCTATCGCACGTCGACTGCAAGACCCTCTTGCAGAGCTAGTTAAAATTGACCCAAAATCAATCGGTGTCGGTCAATACCAGCATGATGTGAGCCAGAAGAAATTATCTGAAAGCTTGGATTTTGTCGTAGATACCGTTGTTAACCAAGTCGGCGTTAATATCAATACCGCAAGTCCATCTCTTCTATCGCATGTGGCAGGGTTAAACAAAACGATTTCTGAAAATATTGTGAAATATCGTGAAGAAGAAGGCATAATTCGCTCGCGCGATGCCATTAAAAAAGTTCCTCGTCTGGGTGCTAAAGCATTTGAACAGGCGGCAGGGTTCTTACGAATTCCCGAAAGTGACAATGTTTTAGATAATACAGGCGTTCACCCAGAGAGTTATCCAGCTGTTGAGAAATTGTTCCAAACGCTTGCAATTACGGACTTAGATCAAGCCGCTCAAGAAAAATTGCAGTCTTTAGATGTCAAAAAAGTTGCTGCAGATTTGAACCTGGGAGAAGTTACCCTCAAGGATATCATTGCAGACTTGCTCAAGCCAGGACGTGATATGCGTGATTCATTTGATGCACCAGTTCTGCGTCAAGATGTCCTTGATATAAAGGACTTACAAATTGGGCAAAAGTTAGAAGGCGTTGTCCGCAATGTTGTTGATTTTGGTGCTTTTGTCGATATTGGCATTCACGAAGATGGCTTGATTCACATTTCTAAGCTCAGCAACAGCTATGTCAAACATCCGAGTCAAGTTGTTTCTGTTGGTGATTTGGTAACCGTTTGGGTAGACAAATTGGATATAGAAAGAGAAAAGGTCAATCTTTCCTTGGTGGCACCGCGTGAATCTAACTAACTATGTCAGACAAGTCTCTTTGGAAGATTTTGGCAAAGAATTTCGACATACGGCTTCTTGGAATAAGCGTCTTCGCTCAACAGGTGGACGCTTTTTTCCAAAGGATGGTCATCTCGATTTTAATCCTAAAATCTATGAACAGTTTGGTTTAGAAACTTTCCGAAAAATTGTGCGGCATGAGTTGTGCCATTATCATCTTTACTTTGAAAAGAAAGGTTATCGACATAAGGATCGAGATTTCAAGCAATTATTGAAATCCGTGGACGGTTTGCGCTATGCGCCTACTTTATCAAGCCAATCATCTGCAAAAATGCTTGTTTATCAATGCTTGCATTGTCGTGCACAATATCATAGAAAAAGACGAATCAATACTGAGCGGTATTGCTGCAGACGTTGTCAAGGGAAACTCATTTTTATCAGACAGTTGCAGTCTTAATGACTATTTTCGCGAAACAATCAGAAATCCGCCTAGGGACGGATGGCATGATGACTGAAATGTGCTACACTAGATTCAGTATCAATGAAAGAGGCTTACTGATTATGAAAACAACATTTTATAGATTACGTCGAAATAGAGCTGTATCGGGAGTGTTAGCAGGTTTATCTGATAAATTTGGTCTAGATGTAGGTCTTGTTCGTTTTTTATTCGTTTTATTTACCATTTCTAATTTGGGCTTAGGAATTATCATCTACATCATTTTATCATCTGTGATGCCTTACAAGGAAGACGTAGAAGAAGAAATGTATGGGACAGGACCTCGTAAGCGCAAAGAAGCAGAAGCAATCAAAGAAGAAGACGGCTGGTTTTGGTGAGTGTGATGGAGCAAGCGCTTGGTTATATATGCTAAAAAGGAGTTCATGCAATGGACTCTCTTATTTTTGAAGGAGAAGAGATGGAATATTGGGATGCTTATAATGAGCAAAGAGAGCGACAAGGAGATTTTCTAAAGAGAGGTCAACCAATTGCGGAAGGGCAGTATCACCTTTGTGTCAATGTCTTCGTTCGCCATATAGATGGAGAATTTCTCCTGATGCACCGCAGTCCAGAAAAAGAAATTCATCCTAATTATTATGAGTTTGGTGCAGGAGGAAGTGTGTTGGCTGGTGAAGATAGCATGACCGCAGCCTATCGTGAATTGCAGGAAGAAACTGGGCTAATTCCTAGAGAAATACAACTGATTGAGCAGATGACTTCACCTAAAGATCACTGTCATTTTGATTTTTATAAGGCAATCGTCACAGAGAAAGATGTGAAATATCAAGAAGGTGAAACGGATGGTCACATCTGGCTGGAACCTAGTGAACTCCGATATTTTATGAATCGTTATCCTTTATTTCAAAATCAAAAACAAATTGTAGAAAAAATGCTCCAGTCAGAGAAGTAGTAAATGCTATATATTATATATGGTTGCATCCATTTTCTTTGCAAAATCAAGGATGAAACTCTCCTTTAATCTCAAAATTTGCTATAATAGAAAAAGAAACTATCAAAGGGGAAGAATATGACTGTAAAGATCAAAGATCTATTAAAAAAAGTCAGGTTAAATGTGGTTTATGGCGACGAGAAAATGTTGGAAAGAGAAATTACGACCTCTGATATTTCCCGCCCAGGACTTGAAATGACAGGTTATTTTGACTATTACACCCCAGAGCGTATCCAGCTAATGGGCATGAAAGAATGGTCTTACTTGATGAAGATGACGTCCCATAATCGCTATCAGGTTTTACGGAAAATGTTTGAACGAGACACTGTTATGATTGTGGCGCGTGATTTGAAAATTCCTGATGAGATGTTAAAGGCTGCAAAGGAAAATGAAATTGTTGTTCTCAGCAGTCATACACCGACAAGTCGTTTGTCCGGTGAGATTTCAAGTTATTTGGATTCGCGTTTGGCTGAGCGAACCAGTATTCATGGGGTTTTAATGGATATTTACGGAATGGGTGTCTTGATTCAAGGAGATAGTGGAATCGGAAAAAGCGAAACTGGTTTAGAACTGGTGAAACGGGGACATCGTTTAGTTGCGGATGACCGCGTAGATATCTACGCAAAAGATGAAATGACTCTCTGGGGCGAGCCAGCGGAAATTTTGCGCCATTTACTTGAAATACGCGGTGTTGGGATTATTGATGTCATGAGCCTTTATGGAGCTAGTGCTGTCAAGGATTCATCACAGGTTCAATTGGCTGTTTATCTGGAAAATTATGATGTCAATAAAACATTTGACCGTTTGGGAAATAATGGTGAAGAGTTTGAAGTATCAGGTGTGTCCATTCCAAGGATTCGTATTCCTGTGAAAACGGGTCGCAACATTTCGGTGGTGATTGAAGCAGCAGCGATGAATTACCGTGCTAAAGAGATGGGCTTTGATGCCACGAAGACTTTTGAGGAACGCTTGACCAATCTCATTAGTGAGAATGAGGTGTCTCATGATTAATCCAATTGCATTTAAAATAGGACCTCTAAGTATTCGCTGGTATGCGATTTGTATTGTAACAGGTTTAGTTTTAGCTGTTTATCTGGCTATGCGTGAAGCGCCGCGAAAGAAAATCATTCCAGATGACATTCTTGATTTTATCCTCATTGCGTTTCCCTTAGCAATCGTTGGAGCTCGCATTTATTATGTCATTTTTGATTGGGGCTATTATGCTAAAAATCCTGCTGAGATTTTTGCCATTTGGCACGGAGGAATTGCTATCTATGGCGGTTTAATCACCGGAGCGATTGTCTTGTATTTTTTCTCACAAAGAAAGCTTATCAATACGCTAGACTTTTTAGATATTGCGGTTCCAGGAGTGATGATTGCCCAAAGTCTTGGGCGCTGGGGAAATTTCTTCAATCAAGAGGCTTACGGAGCGGTTGTTAAAAGTCTAAATTACTTACCAAGTTTTATTCGCAATCAAATGTACATTGATGGTCATTATCGACAACCAACTTTTCTTTATGAGTCGGTTTGGAATTTGTTAGGATTTGCTTTAGTGATGGTTGCGAGAAGAAAGAAAAATTTCCTCAAACGTGGGGAAATGACTGGATTTTATCTTATTTGGTATGGAATAGGTCGCATGGTGATTGAAGGTATGCGAACAGATAGTCTCATGTTTGCGGGCTTGCGTGTGTCACAATGGTTGTCTGCTGTTCTAGTGGTTGCAGGAATCATTCTCGTCATTTACCAACGCAGAAAAAAAGATACCCCTTATTATTAAAAAGTTAGGAGAAGAAAAATGCTTGAAATTGCTTATAGTTTAGTGGCCCTTGCTTTGATTACTTTGATTGTTTACACGATTTTCTTAGTCAGGAAAATCTCAACTGTTGTTGACGAAACAGAAAAAACAATTCAGGTATTGACGACAGATGTCAATGTGACACTCTATCAAACCAATGAATTGTTAACCAAAGTGAATGTTTTAGCAGATGATATTAATGGAAAAATGATAACCATTGACCCGCTTTTCACTGCAGTTGCAGATTTATCTGAGTCCGTTTCGGATTTGAATGATTCTGCTCGTCATTTGAGCAAAAAAGCTGCTGCAGCAGGAAAAAATAGTATCAAAGCTGGTGCAACTTTATCGGCTTTACGTATGGTTACTAAACTATTTAAAAAATAAGAAAGAAGGTTTATTATGGGTAAATTTTCATCTATCCTTTTAGGAACAATCTCTGGTGCGGCTGCAGCGGTATTTCTCACAAGTAAAAAAGGAAAAGAAGTGACAGCTAAGGTTTCTGATTTCATGAATGGCGTCAAAGAAAATCCAGATGATTTTAAAGAACAAGTAGTACAAAAAGCCAATCATTTCTCTAATCAAGCTGCAGAAGCAGTCAACCAAGCCAAAGAAAAGGTTGAGAGCGGAGAAATTACAGGTGAAACAATTCTTGACTCTGTGAAAGAAGCAACGAAACAAGTAGTTGACTTTTCACAAGAGAAAATGCAAGAATGGAAAGAAAAAATGACACCAGAAGGTATCTCTCCAGAAGATTTCAAAAAAACTGAGCAAGAACCAGTTGATAAAGAAACCACATCGGAGGATATTGTCATTGATTTGACAGAAAACCAAGAATTGGAAAATGAAGACAAAAAAATTGAGGACTAGCACCTCAATTTTTTTAACTTTTTAACATCGATTTTACATCACAACGAATCACAACAAAAACAGTGCCTTGCAAATAGGCACTTCAATCCCAAAACTATTTATTTCTTTTTCGACGAATAAATGTTTGCTGTACTTTGATACACGCTAAACTAACAGCGATTGCCAAAGCAAAGGCTAAAAATGTATTTATTTTAATTGACAAAAACAAAAAACTAAACAAAGCTGTCAAGATACAAAATGTAGCAATATTCACGAAAAATAGTAATTCTTTCAGATTTGGATTCGTTTTTGCTTCAGGAATGTAATCTTGATAAAGGGGATATTGTTCTTGTTCTAATTCTGGATAGGTGTAGTCCTCTTGATAGGGCTGATATTTTCTTGCAGTCATGTTCTCTCTCCTTACAGTACTCTCTTATTTTATCATGATTTTAATTAGATAAATATTACATAACGGTTACAAAAAGGCTAAAAATGCTTTTCAAATTAAAAAATAGAAGAGAAATCAAAAATATGTTATAATTTTGCTATGAAAAAGATTATCATTACAGCGACAGCTGAGAGCGTTGAACAAGTAAAAGAGCTTTTAGAAGCAGGTGTGGATCGCATTTATGTAGGTGAAAAAGAGTATGGTCTTCGATTACCCCGTACTTTTTCTTATGACGAATTGCGACAGATTGCAGCCCTTGTACATGAGGTAGGCAAAAAGTTGACAATTGCTGTCAATGCTTTGATGCATCAGGAAATGATGAATAAAATCAAGCCATTTCTTGATTTTTTAGTGGATATTCAGGCGAATTATATTACTGTGGGAGATGCCGGTGTCTTTTATGTGTTAAAACGCGATGGTTATCCGTTTAAGACGATTTATGATGCCTCGACTATGGTTGCCAGCAGTCGTCAGGTGAACTTCTGGGGACAGAAAGCTGGCGCTTCTGAGGCAGTTCTAGCGCGTGAAATCCCATCTGCTGAACTTTTTAAAATGCAAGATATTTTAGAAATTCCTGTTGAGATTTTGGTTTATGGTGCTAGCGTCATTCATCACTCTAAGCGTCCGCTTTTGCAAAATTATTATAATTTCACTCATATTGATGACGAAAAGAGTCGTGAGCGTGATTTATTCCTTGCAGAGCCGAGTGACCCAGATAGCCATTATTCTATTTTTGAGGACAATCATGGGACGCATATTTTTGCAAATAATGATTTGGATATGATGACGAAACTTGGAGAGTTGGTAGAACATGGCTTTACACATTGGAAATTAGAAGGCATTTACACGCCAGGACACAATTTTGTTGAAATTGCCAAACTCTTTGTGCAAGCGCGTGAGCTGATTGAGACCAATCAATTTACACATGATCAGGCTTTCCTTTTGGATGAGCAGGTTCATCAATTGCATCCAAAGAATCGTTTCTTGGATACTGGATTTTATGAATATGATCCAGACCAGGTGAAATAAGGAATACAGGTGGTCGCAAGTTGTGACTGCTTGTTTAACATTCACAATCTGCTACCTTTAGTTTGCTTTCAAGCCTTTTTTGCTATAAAATAAAAAGGCTAAGTATTAGAATATGGAAAAGAGCGAGAATATGACAAAAACTTTGAAAAGACCAGAAGTTCTGGCGCCTGCTGGAACGTTGGAAAAATTAAAAGTCGCCATTCGCTATGGAGCGGATGCTGTCTACATTGGCGGACAAGCCTATGGTTTGCGCAGTCGTGCTGGAAATTTTACGTTTGAAGAAATGGAAGAGGGTGTTCAATTTGCTCGTGAACATGGCGCAAAAGTCTATGTGGCTGCGAACATGGTAACCCACGAAGGCAATGAAGAAGGAGCTGGGGAATGGTTCCGCACTCTGCGAGATATTGGCATTTCTGCCGTTATCGTATCTGACCCAGCATTGATTGCCATTGCTTGTACAGAAGCGCCAGGTTTGGAAGTACACTTGTCAACACAAGCTAGCGCAACAAACTATGAAACCTTGGAATTTTGGAAAGATTTGGGGTTGACACGTGTCGTTTTGGCGCGCGAAGTTTCCATGGAAGAATTGGCAGAAATCCGCAAACATACCGATGTTGAGATTGAAGCTTTTGTTCACGGTGCTATGTGTATTTCCTACTCAGGACGTTGTACTTTATCTAATCACATGAGCATGCGGGATGCCAATCGTGGGGGGTGCTCTCAGTCTTGCCGCTGGAAATATGACCTCTACGATATGCCCTTTGGACAAGAGCGCAAGAGCTTAAAAGGCGAAATTCCAGAAGAATTTTCTATGTCGGCTGTGGATATGTCCATGATTGACCATATTCCAGATATGATTGAAAATGGAGTAGACAGCTTGAAAATTGAAGGACGTATGAAGTCTATTCACTATGTATCTACTGTTTCAAATTGTTACAAGGCGGCAGTAGATGCTTATCTTGAAAGTCCTGAAAAGTTTGAAGCAATCAAGCAAGATTTAGTAGATGAAATGTGGAAAGTTGCGCAACGTGAGTTGGCAACGGGATTTTACTATCATACACCAACTGAAAATGAGCAGCTTTTTGGAGCACGCCGCAAAATTCCGCAATATAAATTTGTGGCAGAAGTGGTGGCTTATGACCCTGATACGCAAACAGCGACTATTCGGCAACGAAATGTCATCAATGAGGGCGACCCAGTTGAATTTTATGGTCCTGGTTTCCGTCATTTTGATGCAGTCATTACAGATTTATATGATTCAGATGGAAATAAAATTGATCGGGCTCCAAATCCGATGGAACTATTGACGATTTCCTTGCCACATCCGGTTTATCCAGGTGATATGGTACGTAGTCGTAAAGAAGGTTTGATAAATCTTTATAAAGAAGACGGCACAAGTGTCACAGTACGAGCATAAAAATCTACATTGAGAAGAGGTTTGAATGGTTAATTCTGCCTCTTTTCATTTGCAAAAAATATTTTAAAAATTTGGATGTAAACGCTTGCTTTTTTAAAAAAGAAGGTGTACAATATAATTAAAGAAAGATAAGAAAGGGCTGATTCCAATGGGTATCGGAACGTTCATATTTTAAATCGTTTATGATGTATTAGTTTCTATTTGCTAATTGTTTTTCTTAATTGGAGGTATTTGATAAATATTTCTGAAGATGTCATGTAGTGGTTTGTAGAATTGCATCGCGTATAAAGAACGCAAAGTAAGAATAAATAAGAATGTTATTTGATGCAGTCGGTAGAAGCTTTTTAATGATTTTCACGCTTTGGTATAAAACCGCTATTGTTTTAGATGAAAAAACTTGTTTTTGATATATTGTGGACAAGAAAATCATTCTTTAATAAAATAACGATGGAATCATCATAAGAATCTCTTTTCAGATAATTACTTTCTGAAAGTCTATCTATCACTTATTAGCAAATAGAGACGGCTCCTAGCTTTCTGTAGGTATACAGTAACTAGGAGTTTTTTGTATGCTCTGTTCTTTGAAAAAAATCATGAAAAGTAGTATAATAAATTGGATATACAAAAGATTTGCAAAACTGTAATTCGACTTGGGATTCCAAGGACCGTTAGTAAAAAAATTTGAAAAGGAGAATCAATGAGCAATATTAAATTGATTGCTTTGGGCGGTGTACGTGAAAATGGAAAAAATCTTTACATCGCTGAAGTGGATGAATCTATTTTTGTCCTGGATGTCGGATTAAAATATCCAGAAAATGAACAGCTTGGTGTGGATTTTGTTATTCCAAATATGGACTATTTGTTTGAAAATAAGGACCGTATTGCAGGGGTCTTTTTGACACACGGTCATGCGGATGCAATTGGTGCCTTGCCTTATTTATTGGCTGAAACGAAAGTCCCTGTATTTGGCTCAGAATTGACGATTGAGTTGGCTAAGTTATTTGTCAAAGGAAATGATACGGTCAAAAAGTTCAATGATTTTCATGTGATTGATGAAGACACAGAGATTGATTTTGGTGGTACGGTTGTATCTTTCTTTAAAACAACGCACTCTATTCCAGAGAGTTTAGGGATTGTTTTGAAAACGTCTGAAGGCAATATTGTTTACACAGGTGATTTCAAGTTCGACCAAACGGCTAGTCAGTCTTATGCAACAGATTTTGCTCGCTTGGCGGAAATTGGTCGTGAAGGCGTTCTAGCTCTTCTTAGTGATTCTGCAAATGCGGATAGTACGATTCAAGTGGCAGGTGAGAGCGAAGTTGCAAAAGAAATTAGCAATACGATTGGTGATTGGGAAGGGCGCGTGATTGTTGCGGCGGTTGCAAGCAATCTTTCTCGTATTCAACAGGTTTTTGAAGCTGCTGCTAGAACGGGTCGTCGTGTTGTGCTGACGGGGTTTGACATTGAAAATATCGTTCGTACGGCTATTCGCTTGAAGAAATTATCACTCGTGGACGAACGTTTGCTAATCAAGCCAAAAGAAATGTCCAAGTTTGAAGATCAGGAGTTGATTATTTTGGAAACTGGGCGTATGGGTGAGCCAATCAATGGCTTGCGCAAGATGTCTATCGGACGTCACCGTTATGTAGAAATCAAAGAAGGCGATTTGGTTTATATTGTTACAACGCCGTCTATCGCAAAAGAAGCTTTGGTGGCGCGTGTGGAAAACATGATCTACCAAGCAGGTGGTGTTGTCAAACTAATTACGCAAGATTTACGAGTGTCTGGACATGGAAATGAGCGCGATTTGCAGCTGATGTTAAACCTCTTGCAGCCGAAATTCTTGTTCCCAATTCAAGGAGAATATCGTGAATTGGCAGCACATGCTAAAGCTGCAATGGCAATTGGTATGTTGCCAGAGAACATTTTTATTCCAAAACGTGGTAGCATTATGGAATATGAAACGGATGATTTTGTACCTTCTGGTGCGGTATCTTCTGGTGATGTCATGATTGATGGAAATGCGATTGGTGATGTCGGAAATATCGTTCTTCGTGATCGTAAAGTTCTGTCTGAAGACGGTATCTTTATCGTCGCCATTACAGTAAACCGTCGTGACAAGAAGATTATTTCCAAAGCTAAGGTTCATACGCGTGGATTTGTTTATGTCAAGAAAAGCCGTGATATTTTGCGTGAAAGTTCTGACTTAATCAATAAAACAGTGGAAGATTATCTTGCAAAAGATAATTTTGACTGGGGTGAACTGAAGGGAGCTGTGCGTGATAATCTTGCGAAATATCTCTTTGAGCAAACTAAACGTCGTCCAGCGATTTTACCTGTTGTAATGGAAGTGCGTTAAGAAAATAAATAAGTAAGTACATTTAACCTATAGTAACAAAAATAGTGGGGTCAGGACGTTTGTTCCAACCCCTTTCTTACATTTACATGAAAAGGAGAAAAAATGGCATTTTTTGAAATAGAATATCATTCAGCAGTACTAGAAATGGAGCGTCGTGTCAATGTCATATATCCTGATGCGGATGCAGTAGCTCCCGGTCAGGTAGCAGATACGGATATTCCCGTTCTTTACCTTTTGCACGGCATGGGCGGCAATGAAAATTCGTGGCGCAAACGGACGAATATTGAGCGTTTACTGCGCCATACAAATTTAATTGTCATTATGCCGTCAACAGATCTTGCTTGGTACACCAATACTGCTTATGGATTGAAGTATTATGATACCATAGCAAAAGAATTGCTTGAGGTTATGCATCGTTTCTTTCCTAATATGAGTCGGAAACGAGAGAAAACCTTTATTGTAGGTCTGTCAATGGGAGGTTATGGGGCTTATAAAATAGCCTTGACGACAGATCGATTCTCCTATGCAGGGTCATTTTCAGGCGCTATTGGGCTCGGTTTGGATGATGTGGACATAGAAGAACTTCCTGGCGGTACGCTCAACTATTGGCAAGGTGTGTTTGGTGATTTGAAAGCAGCTGATGTCAAGCAGCATTTTTTAACAACAATGGCAAAGAAGTCAGATAAAAAGACTAAATTTTATGCTTGGTGTGGGGAGCAAGATTTTCTTTATCAAGCAAATGAAGTAGCTGTTAAACAATTGCGCGAATGTGGCTTAGATATCACCTATCATCATAATTCGGGAAAGCACGAGTGGTATTATTGGGAAAAACAATTAGAGGAATTTCTGAAATGGCTGCCGATTGATTTTGAAGTAGAAGAGCGCTTATCCTAAAGTTGCTTGAGAGATGCCCTTTTTGACAGAAATTTACATTTTTTTGTCAATATTTTATTCTTTCTTTTACAGTTCTCTATGTTAAGAAATTTTTAAGCGAATCTCATTATACTTACTCTTTACATTTGAGATTAGGAGGGAAGTATGAGGTTTATATTTCGAATATTTTCGGCGCTGTTGCGCTTGATATGGCGTTTAGTTTATAGCCTTGCATTAACAGCACTCTTTTTAGTGGGAATCTTGTATGTCATGAGCCCTTCTAAAAGCAATTTTTCGACAACACTTCAGCAAGATGTCAGTCAAATTTACCGATATGTAAGTGGTCAAGACAGTCAACTAGGCCTTGGACAAAATGTAAAAGACCTGACCAAACAGTTATCGGACAATCATGTTCACCAAACTTCTGGTGCACGCTGGGACACAGCGAGTGCTACGGTTTATATAGATACACAAGACGAGACATTTCGCTCAGCTTATCAGGAAGCTATTCGTGCCTGGAATCAAACGGGTGCCTTTACTTTCCAGATTGTAAATGATAAAAATCAAGCCAATATTGTGGCTACAGAGATGAATAGTAGTACTGTTAGTGCCGCAGGTGAGGCAGAATCCAAAACCAATTTGCTGACCAAGCGTTTTACAAATGTAACTGTTCGACTAAATCGTTATTATCTATTAAACAGTCAATATAGCTACTCTTATGAGCGAATCGTAAACACAGCAGAGCATGAACTGGGACATGCGATTGGATTGGAACACAATGAAGAAAAATCTGTTATGCAATCTGCTGGCTCGTTTTATGGTATTCAAGCAGTAGATGTTCAAGCAGTAAAGGAGTTGTATCAAGCATAAAATGATAAGAAATATGTTTAAAATCATCAGACGTTTCCCAGAGCAGGTTTTCTTGTTTGTCTTTAATTCCAGTATTTTTGCATGGTTATGGAAAAGTTGCTCTGATATCGCAAATCGTATTGGAGTGACAGCTGCATGGCGAGAACATATTCCAGCTCCTATCCAAAGTTTTTTTGGCGAAAACAGTCAGGCAGTTCAAGGCTTTTTCAATCATTCAGCCGTGATGTGGTTGATTGGTTCTATGATGATCCTTTGGGTGATTCGTTTTGTAAAAGGAATCATCAAATTAGGGCTTTTTGCTTTGATTATTCTATTAGGTATTTACCTTGTGATGCAAAATCAAGAAATTTTAAATAGTTTTAAATGAAAATGCGGTCAAAATGAACCGTATTTTTGTTTTCTAAGATAGCCGTTGGGATAGGAATCTGCTATAATAGGGTTATGATTATTTTACAAGCAAATAAGATTGAACGCTCTTTTGCAGGGGAGGTTCTTTTTGATAATATCAACCTGCAAGTGGATGAACGAGATAGAATTGCCTTAGTCGGGAAAAATGGAGCTGGGAAGTCAACCCTGCTCAAGATTTTAGTGGGTGAGGAAGAGCCTACTTCTGGTCAAATCAATAAAAAACGAGATCTTTCCCTGTCCTATCTGGCTCAGGACAGCCGCTTTGAGTCGGAGAATACCATTTACGATGAAATGCTACATGTCTTTGATGATTTACGTCAGCAGGAGCAGCGATTGCGACAGATGGAGCTGTCTATGGGGGATTTGACTGGGACGGATCTGGAAAAACTGATGACAGACTATGACCGCTTGTCAGAGGATTTCCGTCAGGCAGGCGGCTTTACCTATGAGGCAGATATTCGTGCGATTCTCAATGGTTTCAAGTTTGACGAGTCCATGTGGCAGATGAAAATAGAAGAGCTTTCTGGCGGGCAGAATACTCGATTGGCTCTAGCGAAAATGCTGCTGGAAAAGCCAGATTTATTGGTACTGGATGAGCCTACTAACCATTTGGATATAGAGACGATTGCTTGGCTGGAAAATTACTTGAGCAACTATAGCGGAGCTCTCATCATCGTCAGTCACGACCGTTATTTTCTTGATAAAGTAGCCACTGTGACACTGGACTTGACCCAGCATTCGTTGGACCGCTATGTGGGAAATTACTCTAGTTTTGTTCAGCAAAAGGAGCAGAAACTCTTGACAGAGGCCAAGAATTATGAAAAGCAGCAGAAGGAAATTGCTGCTTTGGAGGATTTTGTTAATCGCAATCTAGTTCGGGCATCTACAACCAAGCGCGCTCAATCCAGACGCAAACAGCTGGAAAAAATGGAGCGTCTGGACAAGCCAGACAGAGGTAGCCGTTCTGCTAATATGACCTTTCGCTCGGCTAAGCCTTCTGGAAATGTCGTTCTGACTGTAGAAGATGCGGCTATCGGTTATGATAACCAAGTGTTATCCGAGCCTATCAATCTGGATATTCGCAAATTTAACGCAGTAGCTATTGTCGGACCAAATGGTATTGGCAAAACAACTCTTATCAAGTCCATTGTGGGACAAATTCCTTTTATCCGTGGTCAGGAGCATCTGGGGGCAAATGTGGAGCTGGGCTACTATGACCAGACTCAAAGCCGATTGACACCGAGCAATTCAGTCTTAGATGAGCTTTGGAATGATTTTAAACTAACGCCAGAAGTGGAAATTCGCAATCGTCTGGGTGCCTTTCTCTTTTCAGGCGATGATGTCAAAAAGTCTGTCAGCATGCTGTCAGGTGGGGAACGAGCACGGCTTTTACTGGCTAAGCTGTCTATGGAAAACAAGAATTTTCTGGTGCTGGATGAGCCAACCAACCACCTAGATATTGATAGTAAAGAGGTGCTGGAGAATGCCTTGATTGATTTTGACGGCACTCTGCTCTTTGTCAGTCATGACCGCTACTTTATCAACCGAGTTGCCACGCAGATTATCGAGCTTTCTGATACTGGCTCCACTCTTTATCTGGGCGATTATGACTATTATCTGGAGAAAAAAGCAGAGCTGGAAGCTTTGAGAGAGGAGAAAGCTACTGCGACAGAGCCTACTCAGCCAGTCACCAACTACCAACTCCAGAAAGAAACACAGAAAGAAGCTCGGAAATTAGCTCGCCGTTTGGAGCAGTTAGAAGCTGAAATCGAAGAGCTGGAGATGCAAACGACCGAGTTGACTACAGCTATGCAGGAAACCAATGACGCAAGCGAACTCATGGAGCTTCAGCAAAAGCTAGACCAGCTGACCGAACAGCAGGAAGCAGCCATGACAGAATGGGAAGAAGTGGCAGAACAGGCGTAGGAGGAAAGGATACTAAACTATGTTTTATATAAATTGGGATGATAATTTATATCACAATAATTCTGAAAAGAGTTGTAAAGCACCTAATACTTTTGTGTTTTACCCAGATAATTGGAATGATTACGGCTACTATCTAACTTATACAGTATGCTATTATGATCAAAATCTGAATGAAATATTGTTAGGAAATTATAGAATTTATAATCCAATTATTGAGAGTCAAGATTATGAATTTGGAAAAAAATGGATAAAGTTTCAAATAGATAGTGAAGGTGATTTTTCTTATAATGATAATGAAACATTTTATAATTATAATGATAATGGTTATATTGAAAATATAAATGAGAACTACTATTCACTTGCGCATGACATTTCCTTTTATCAAAATTTGTATACTCTTGGATCAAGGATTTTTAACAGTATTTCGTGATTTAACGGTCATTGATTTACCGGAAAAAATAAAAGAAAATGAAGGGGTTAAAAAAGCTCTGCTAAGAAATGATGAGGTCACAAATAGTAAGGATATATTAGACTTAAACGAAAAAATTAGAGAAATAGATGAAAGTTTGAATGTTGGAAATTATCTATCTACCGATAATCATTTTAACAAGATTTATAATTATATTTTAGATATATTGCAAGGAGATCA
>OGJS01000539.1_pt1 | contig 23688 bp, 27 predicted proteins | sample 1572241 | NCBI WGS metagenome assembly OGJS01 (sample SAMEA2582145, study PRJEB24529) | metagenome | biome: Human gut stool | place: China | collected 2011 | reverse complement strand
GTGCAGAAGAAGTTCATGAGGATGATTTTGATGCAGAAGAAGCTATCAAGTCAATTAAAGAACCTATGACAAAGTTCGGTGATGTATGGATGCTAGGTGAGCATATGTTATTGTGTGGCGACTCAACAAAGACGGAATCTCTTAATTGTCTACTGGGGGGGGGACGTTGCTGATATGGTATTTACAGACCCTCCATATAACGTGGCTTATGAGGGCGGCACAAAAGAGGCGCTCACTATCCAAAATGATAATATGTCAGACGATGAATTTGATATATTTCTTGATGATGTATTTGCTTTGGTTAGTAAAGCATTAAAACCTGGTGGTGCGTTTTATATCTGCCACTCTGATAGTTGCGGTGGACAATTTAGACGTGCGATTCGAGATAATGATTTACTTATCAAACAATGTCTGATTTGGGTTAAGAATACATTTGTAATGGGGCGCCAAGATTACCAGTGGAAACACGAACCAATTCTATATGGATGGAAACCTGGTGCTAGTCATAAGTTTTATGGTGGCAGAAAACAATCTACTGTGATTGATGACAATCTTCCTCTTGAAATCGAAAAAGATGGAAATGACTATATTCTTCATTTTTCTAATGATACGGACCATATTGTGGTAAGAGTGCCTGGGTATGAAATAGAAGTTAATAATGGCACTGAATGTGATTCTATATGGCGATTTAATAAGCCATTAAGAAATGGTGAACATCCGACGATGAAACCGATTGCATTATGTGCACAGGGAATTAAGAACTCATCAAAACCGGGAGAACTTGTATTCGAACCGTTTGGTGGCTCAGGGTCTACTTTGATTGCCTGCGAACAAACAAAGCGCAGATGTAGATGCATTGAATTAGATCCTAAATACTGTGATGTAATAGTAAAACGATATATCGAATTTATTGGAAGTAATAAAAATGTATATGTGATTAGAAATGGGCAACGCTTAGAATTTTCTGAGGTTGCCCAATAGTTTTTGTAAACAACATGAATTGAGTGAGGTGGTGCTGCCATGTGACGACACATCAGCAAGCGCACAAGGACTACCTAAATGGCATGAAGTATAAGGATATTGCCGATAAGTATGGGGTGTCATTGGCGACTGTTAAATCGTGGAAGACACGCTATGGGTGGTTCCGCGATACATCAAAAAAAAGTATGCATACAAAAAATAAAAGTACGCATACTAGAAAACGAGGAGGCCAGCCTGGCAATCATAATGCATTATACAATGCTGGCGGTGCGCCTAAACAAAATCAAAATGCTGTTAAGCACGGATTACTAGCGAAATATTTACCAAAAGAAACTTTAGACATTGTGATGGAAGTCGAGGAATCAAGCCCTATTGATATTCTATATATGAACATAAAAGTTCAATTTGCACGTATTATCAGAGCACAAAAGCTGATGTATGTTGAGGGAATAGAAGACCATACACGGGTCACTGAAAACAGGACAGAGGTTACTATTGACCCAGCTAAAGGGACCAGTCGCTCTGTTACTAAAACAGATAAGGTCATTTCTTCGGTAGATAAAGAAGTAGTATTTATGAAGGCCCAATCAGTGGCAATGGCCACTTTAACTAAAATGATTCAGCAGTACGACGTTATGTGTCGCAGTCCGCTAGCTACAGACGAACAACGAGCAAGAATTGATAAGATTCGCGCTGAAGTTGCCAATATTTCTATGGGAAATCGGGCGATTGATGTTAATGTAAATCACAATCCATTAGCTGGGTTAAGTACTGAAGAAATTAGAAAAGTTATTGAAAAAGAGGATAGATAATATGGAATTCACACCGGCTGTTGTACAGGAGTTCAAATATGAACTTGCGAGACGTGAATTCTTTTATTTTTGCCATCTATTAGAGGGTGACTTTTATGAATACGACCGTCAATATTTAGTTGATTTGTGCGATGCATTACAAGATTTTTATGAGGGCGATATCTACAATGTTCTTATTCTTAATTTACCGCCACGGCATGGGAAGAGCCGCACAGCCCAGAACCTGTCAAAATGGGTACTTGGTAAAAACCATAAAGAAAAGGTGATGACTGGATCTTACAATGCGACTTTATCCAAGACATTTGCCAAGGGAGTGCGAAATGCAATCAAGGAAGTTAAAGCTGATGAGAATATAACCGTTTTCTCAGATGTATTCCCTGGAGTTGAAATCAAAGAGGGCGATGGAGCAGCTCACATGTGGTCTTTGAAGGATGGTTATAATAGCTATTTAGCTACATCACCTGACGGTTCATCTACAGGCTTTGGTGCGACACTCTTAATAATTGACGACATCATTAAAAACGCTGAAGAAGCCTATAATGAAAACGTCAAAGAGTCACATTGGAGTTGGTTTACAAACACAATGCTCTCTCGATTAGAAGAGGGAGGGAAGATTATTATAATCATGACACGATGGGCTTCAGATGATTTGGCCGGGCGTGCAATCGAGCATTTCAAAGATGATCCTAAGTTCAAATCTAAAGTGATTATGATGAAAGCGGTTCAGGAGGATGGCAGTATGCTGTGCTCGGATGTACTGTCAAAAGATAGCTATCTATCTAAAATTAGAGCAATGGGCGAGGATATTGCATCAGCCAATTACCAACAAGAGCCTATTGATGTCAAAGGTAGGCTATACTCTTATTTCAGTACATATGAGGATGTTCCTAGGGATGATAAAGGATATCCATTATTCTCTGCAGTGAAGGCTTATGTGGATTCTGCAGATACTGGCGACGACTTCTTATGCGCTATTGTGTATGGAGTATATAAAGACTACGCATATGTGTTAGATGTATTGTATACAGATGCGCCTATGGAAATTACTGAAGAACAAACTGCAGATTTAATAAATCAAAATAGTGTAAATATTGCTGATATAGAGTCTAATAATGGTGGACGTGGTTTTGCTAGAAATGTTAAACGGATACTAAAAGAAAAGTATCCAGGTAATCGGACAAAGATTACTGCATTTCATCAAAGTAAGAATAAGGAAGCTAGAATATTATCAAATTCAACACAAGTTATGGATTATGTTTTATTCCCAGTTAACTTTAAGGACCGCTGGCCTGAATACTATACATCCATGTATAAGTATCAGCGCAAAGGTAAAAATGCACATGATGATGCTCAAGACGCAACGACAGGCGTTGTTGAACGTTTGAATGCGCCTGTTATTAAATCCATCAATTCTGATATTTATTAGGAGGAACTTCATTATATGTTTATTACAAACGAACAGAAGTATGCATACCAGTTATTACATGATGCGTACTATGGGTCCGGGTTATTCTCTTTAGGTCGTGGTTTAAAACAGCATCCAAGAGAAAGCATAGACAATTATAATTTCCGTAAAAAGTTATCAAGCTATTCTAATCATACAGCAGCGATTATTAATGCGAATGTAGATCCTATTTTTAATGATGAAATTCGAAGAGAGTATAAAGAAACGGCTAAATTCAAAGTGTTTTTAAAAGATGCAGATCGATTAGGTACATCATTACAAGAATACATTCAGCAACAAGCTTTGATTGCCAAAATGTATGGTGTTGTGTATGTCATTGTTAACAATGAAGCAGAATTTGGTGAAAGTTTGGCTGATAATGTACGTGATAGACGGTTACCGTATTTAACTTCAGTTGAACCTAGAGATGTGACTGGGTGGAAACTGGATGACAAAGGTCGAATAATTAGATTCGAATATAGAACGATTATTACTGATGATAATGGAGGTAGTTCAACAGTATATTATGAATGGACAGATACAAAATGGACTATTCGTGATAAAGGGCGAGGCATTATTAATGAAGGTGAACATGGGTTAGGACATGTCCCTGTAGTGCAATGGTTTGGCCGTAGCACTAAGAAAACAACTATATTACCGCATCCAGAGTTCTATTCGTTAGCACAAAAGAACTATAGAGTCTATCATCTTGATAGTTTATTGACACAGATTTTGAACTCTCAAACATTTTCTACTTTAACCATGCCATCCGATGAAGGAATAGAAGACTTAACCTTGGGCGTTAACAACGTACTACTATATCCATCAGAGGCTAGTCATCCGCCTGCTTTTATTGCTCCAGATAATGGGCCGGCACAAATTATCATGCAAGAAAAGGAAGCTGAAATTAAAGAAATGTACCGCATAGGTGGTGTTGATTCTGTAGTAGGGGTTCAGCAGGAAAAATCAGGGGTTGCTAAACAGTGGGCATTCAAAAGAACAAATCAACGACTAGCAAACTTCGCTGTACAGTGTGAAAATGCAGAGAAAGCCATTATTGCATTATATGAATTGTGGACTGGCGAGCAGTTGAATTATAAATGCGAATATCCAAGGGACTTTGACATTAATGATGTAGCTGATTGCTTATCTCAAGGACAGCAAGCCCTTGATTTAGGGTTTAAATCTAAAACATATTATGTTGAAGTACTTAAACGCATCCTTGATGGATATATGCCTAATATTGACGGTAATGTGTATGATGCTATTGTTAAAGAAGTGGAAGCTACTGCACAGCAAGAAGTATTAGATGACATGTATTCAAATGGAAAAATCCGGATGAGAACAGTGAGCGACTAGATGAATAAGCATACCGAACGTGTCATACGCGATATAATTGATGAATTTGAAGCCGAAGTACGTCGATTGTTAGACGAAGGGCACACGCCTAAATATGCTGTTAAAGAAGCATATAAAAAATATCCTGTAATGGAAGCAATGAAAGACCCGTTAATCGATGAGTTGGTTGAGGAGTGTGCTAGGGGATATGGTGTAGACATAGGTGTAACCAGTGATACAGCTAAAAGTGCAATAATCGCAGGCATGCCATATAAATTACAAACCATTTCAAAGGCAATGCAAAAGGCATGGGCGCCTGATGGATTAAACTTATCTGATAGGCTACATAATGCATCAGGTACCGTAAAACGTGAAGTTATTACTACGATTCAAGATGCTATGTCTAAAGGAAATAGTACGATTGAGACCGCACGAGCATTATTTGATGGCTATGGGACTGATACGATTATTGATAAAGCCGAATTACCTAAATTTTTAAAACGGATTAATAGCCTAAATATTACATTGCCTACTAATGAAGCAGAACGAGAAGCTCTTAAGTATCAACTTCGACGTGTTAGAAGTCTGATAGAACAACGCACTACGCCTGGTATGCGTGCTGCCTATACTGAATTGATAGAAGCAATAGAAAAAGGCAATGCTGCATCTGTTAGTCGTGCAGTATACGTTGCCACTCAAGAAAAGGCTCGATACCATGCCGAACGTATAGCACGTACTGAACGAGCGCGTGCATATGCTGAAGGTGAAATTGCTAGACATGCTGATGATCCTGATGTGGTGGCGTTTCAGTGGAGATTAAGCACTAGGCACCCTGTAGTTGATATCTGCGATGTTTACGCAAATGCTGACCTATATGGGTTGGGGAAAGGCATATATCCAAAGGATAAGGTGCCACACTTACCTGCTCACCCTCATTGTATGTGCAGACTCAAGCCTATAATGACCGGCATGTTAAATGCAACTGAGATTACACCTAATATAGAAACCGGAGGCTTGGAGTATATAAAAACATTACCCAAACATGAGCAAGAGAATATATTGGGGGTAACAGGACGTAATTTGGTAATCAACAAAAATGCCTCTTGGACCGAAAAAGCTAGAGGCTGGGATGGTGCCGTGTTTAAAAGTAGGCTTCCTGTTATTGCATCGTTAAAAGATTATATTAAGAATGGAAAAATTAATATTGAGGATCTTTCAAAACGTAAAGAATTTGAAACAATAGATGATGTTAGACATCGTGTTATTGATTATATTAACTCGCCATACTTTAATAGTAGCTATGTGATGCGGCAAAGCATGCATATAAAAGGTGGTAAGCTTTACGATGAAACTCAAAATAAAAGCTATTATAACTATGAAATTCCTCATGCTGATGTTATAAAGGCCATACGAGAGTCCGTTTATAATGGTGGTATTAGATTTACTCGGAAGGGTGATTGGAATCATAAAATAATGGTTGATATATCCCCTCATATTGGGTATGATGTAAATGTAAGTAGAGGAACAAAGCAGAAAACAAGCCTTGCAACTGTACATGTATCAGGAAAGGGTATTCATATAGTACCAAAAGGAAGTGAACGAAAATGACAGAAGAAGAACTTTATAAACGCTATAATGAGATTCGTTCAGAAAATGTAGAAGTCAGATTCGTTGACGGTGACATTATTACTGGCAAATTAGATTCGTTTACATCGGGTGTGAATAATGAGCCTGATGAAGCATCAATATATGTTGGCGAATATGAACTGTATGCCAGTGAAATCGTAGAAATACGAGAAATTTAAAACTTAATTTAATCAATCAAGCACTTGCTTATGCAGGTGCTTTTTTATTTGCCTTTTTAGTATTGCAGGCGTAAAAGAACAAGACCGCAGTCGTGAGGTGTGGCTCACGAAAATAAAGCGAAGAGGGAAAGTTTATTTTACAGGAGGTCATACAGATGACAAAAGAGGAACTAATTAAGTTAGGGTTAACGGAGGAACAAGCAGAGGCAGTGACTAAGGATTATGGTGAAAACTATGTTTCCAAGAGTCAATTTAATGCCAAGAATGATGAGGCGAAAGCAGCAAAAGCGGCAAAAGAAGTCGTCGACTGTGAGCTTGCTGATGCGCAAGGCAAGCTAGAAAAAATCACCTCTACAGGGATTAAAGATGATGCAGGTATTGTAGCTATGCAGCAACGAATTAAAACCTTGGAGGATTCTGTAGAGGCCGAGCGTAAAGCAAGAGAAAATGCTGATGCACAACGTGTACAGTCTGAAATTTCTGCAGCCGTGGTTGATTCTTTGACGAAGCGTAACGCTATGGATCCTAAGGAATTTTCAAAGCTGATTGTTGGTAACATCAAAGTCAACGAAGATGGTACTTATGGATATATTAAGCCTGATGGTACTAGCGGAACTGTTGACGATTGCGTAAATGAATGGCTAAAAGGTAAAGATTATGCAATTAAAGATGTACAAAAACGCGGGAGTGGTTCAGGGACAAGCGGTGCAGGAAGCAACAATTCTGGCAGTAATAAGCCAGTAGGTTTAAAGGGGGCCGTAGCGGCTGCTATTGAAGCCCAATAAATTTTATAAATTCTAAAAACGGAGGAATAAACTAATGCCAATTACATTAGCTGAAGCAAAACTTAACGTACAAGACGATTTACAAATGGGAGTTATTGATGAATTCCGTAAATCGTCTTTTTTATTTGAAAACTTAACATTTGATGATGCTGTATCTCCTACTGGCGGTGGCGGTACTTTAACCTATGGTTATACTCGATTATTAACACAACCAACTGCAGATTTCCGTGATATTAATGCTGAATACACACCTCAAAGTGTAACTCGTAAACGTCATACTGTTGATTTGAAAGTATTTGGCGGATCCTTTGAAATCGACCGTGTAATCGCTAAAATGGGAGGTATTGTTGATGAAGTAACATTACAAATCGAACAAAAGGTTAAGGCTGCAACTGCATTGTTTAATGACACAGTTATTAATGGCGATACTGGTACCAACGCTAAAGCATTTGATGGTTTAGACAAGGCACTTTTAGGATCTTCTACTGAATATACACCTACAGCAGCTATCGATTTGTCTGATAGTGGTGCTATTGATGCAAACTACAAGACATTCTTAGACCAACTCGATGAATTCCTTTTAGGCTTGGATGGTGCGCCATCTGCCATTATGGGCAACTCTAAATTGATTGCTAAAATTCGAGCAGTAGCTAGACGTTCTGCGATGTACTCTACTCAATTAAATGAATTCGGACAACAAGTTGAATATTACGGAATTACACCATTAGTTGACCTTGGTGCCAAAGCTGGTAGCAATGACCCTGTAATTGGCATTAACGGTCAGGGCGAAACATCATTGTATGTTGCTCGTCTTGGCATCGATGGCTTCCATGGTGTTTCTTTGGCTGGTGATAATGTGGTTAATTTGTGGTTGCCTGACTTCACCAACGCTGGTGCAGTTAAAAAAGGCGAGGTCGAAATGGTTGCCGCGGTTGCATTAAAAGCATCTAAGGCAGCAGGCGTATTCCGTAAAATTAAGGTTAAATAAGGAGGTCAATTATGCCGATTATTAAATCTCCAGTACCTGATTATACGGGTCAAACTGGTTCAGTTGTATTTGTGAATGGGGAAGGCTTTACCGAAGATGCCAACCACATTGAATGGTTTAAAGAGCACGGCTATGAAGTTGTGGAAGATAAACCTGTAAAGGAACCTAAAAATACAACCTCAAATGCTGATAAAGAGCCTAAGGATAAAGCTCCTGAGGATAAAACCTCAGGTAAGGGTTCCGGTAAAAAATAATTGCTATGAATAGCCAGGCTATATTTGAAAAACGTATTCGTCAGGCAGTAAAAGCGAGTACTATTGAAGTTCGAGATACTGCACAGGAGAAACATAGATTTACCTCAAGAACAGGGAATTTAGAAAAGGCTGTTGATTATCGAATTTCTAATAGTGGAATGCAAGGGGTTGTATTTATTGATAGTGATGTCGCTAAATACGGCCCTTTTGTACATGCAGGGACACCAGCACATGTAATTCGGCCGCATTTTAAGAAGATATTGAGATTCGTACCACAAGGCGGTAATGGGTTTATATTTGCTAGGAAAGTGGTTCACCCTGGGACTGCCCCAGATCCATTTTTGTATGAAGCGTTGCAGAATAATGTCTCAAATATTACTGGTATTTTTTCCAGATATACCGGTATTGCACTAGATGATGTGGCACAAGGGCTAGTAAAAGATGAGATTACGCTAAATTTTAAAATATAAGGAGTACTGAATGCTATATAATTTTGAAGATATGGCCAACCTATTAGGGGATGAATTGCTAACGCAAGAGGTAACAGAGACCGCTGTATCCAAAGCAGAACAATGGCTATATGTACTTGCGGATAGATTAGGTGTGCCAAAGGATAAAGTTATACGTAGTTTTACTATTGATGAATTAGTCCTTGCATATATCTATCGAGAAGTTTGCGTTAATAAATCGTATGCTTTACCAGGAAGTTATACTAGTAATGGTTCGACGGATGACTTTTATTCTAAAAAATTAGAATACTATGAAGCTCGTATTAAGTTATTGGAATCGCGAATAACACCAGAGCAGCTTACAGGTAACCCTACAGAGTACAAAGGATATCGTTCTGTTGAAATCTATAGGGGGTAATATGTGGTTTGAGTTAATGAAACATATTAAAGATATCATTGTTAGCTCCGGATATGATTTTAATGTTATATTAGGCGCTATGCGCCCACAGGCTGCTAAGATTGATAGTCATGGAGTTATTATGGTTATTCGAGGAGAAACTATGCCAGGAGATAACTCTGTGCAATCTGAAATGCAACAGGAATTGTTTATTGAAGTTTGGGGACGGAATGATGACCCGGACCTATTAGTTGGATATGAACTAATAGCAAATCTAGAAACAAAGCTTGAAAAAATCATGACTAAGCTGCGTGATGATTGTGGATGTTTAAATCCCAATATATGTATCTTGCAAGATAGCGGTTATCAAATCATCGATATTAAATGTACAAGTAAAGTAGGCGACCATGATTCAGTACGTCCATTGATTGGCACACAGTACAGGTTTGTGGCTCGCCTTATTAATTTAAATGAAGAAACAAACGGAGGTATATACTAATGCCAGCTCAACCAGCTACAGTAAAAAAACTTTATAAACCGCAACAGGCTGCAATGCCTACTGCCGGTAAGAACTATCTTATTTATTTAAATGTAGGCACTGACGAAACTACAAATGCAGACTGGCTTATCTTGGGCGGTCAACGTAGTGGTGATGTATCTCGTAAAGCAGATAGCATCGACGCATCTAGTAAAGATAGCGGCGGTTGGAAAGTTACAATTCCAGGCCAAAAAGAATGGTCTATAGACCTTGAAACACTACTCATGCCAAACGAAGAAAGCCTTGTATTGCTTGAAAAGGCGTTTTTAAATGATGAAAGAGTTCATTTAAAATTTGAATATCCTGACAAGTCTTACATGACAGGATATGCAGCTATTACAGAGTTGTCTTTAAGTACACCACATGATGATGTGGCTACATACAAAGGCACTTTGAATGGTGCAGGTCCATTGTCTGAATTGAAAAAAGCCTAATTTATTAAGGAGTGTGCAAAATGAAAAAAATTAATTGTGATCTTTTCGCTACTGGTGAAACTATCTTTTTCAACATTGGTCGTATTGCCGAATTGGAACAGCTTTGGGGTGAACCTATTTTTAAAGCGGTGCAAAGTGGCACAATGACATTTAATCAGCTCATTACTGCTTTTGTTGTTGGTATGAAACAACATGGCAAAAAGCGTGATTATATCTATTACCAAGATAAACTACAAGAACTCTTTGACGATGGTTCAGTCCAATATAGTGATCTTGTACAGTTAATTGTGCAAGCCCTTATTGGCAGCGGTGTATTTGGTAAAGCTGCATACTATGCCTTATTCCCAGAAGAGGCTGACGAGCAAGCACAATCCGAGGTTGAGGCTGAGGCAGAAGCAAAAAACTAGAAGGGGGCTATACAGCCCCCTCTTTTAATTTATGGATAACAAAGGCCGAACGTACGGCTTATGGTCCGCTTAATCTGAAGCCTTGGGAGTTTATGAAATTAAGCCCTATGGAATATTACAAATTAGTTGAAGGGTACGAATTGCGAATGGAGATTGATGATCGCAGGCAGGCTTATTTCACATGCATAATGACGAATGTTCATATTGCTGGAAATAAGCGATTGAAAGTTGAGGACATCATGAAGCAATTACACCCTATGACATTGGCACAACGTAAGACGGAAGAAAAGTTGTTCATGGAAGAATTTAGACAGGCGGGAGGGGAGATATAAGAAAATGGCAGATTCACAAATTAATGTTCGCATAGTTGGTTCTTCTAGTAGTGCGGAACAAGCACTTGATAGGGTGGCTAAGAAAGCGGAAAATGCACTAGGAAAAGACGTTACTGCTTCGATGGAGGCTGTTAAAAGCAAAGCGCAGAAGATCTTCGGTATAGAAATTCCTAGTATCATGAACGCTGCCAAAAGTGGGGCTGCATTTGGTGCTGCAGCAATAGGTATTGAAGCTGCAGGGCGAGCCATGAAAGATATGGCAATTAGTGCTGTTCAAACCACCGACCAACTTACACAGATTAGGGCACGTATCAATCTAATTAATGACGGCAGTCAGTCTACTGCTGAAATTATGGACAAGATTTATAGCGCAGCTAACCGTTCTCGTGGTAGCTATTTAGATATGGCCGACAGTGTGGCTAAGTTGAACATGCTTGCAAAAGACGCTTTTTCATCTAATGACGAAGCAATTTATTTTGTTGAACAGTTGAATAAGCAATTCAAAATCTCCGGTGCTAGCGTTGAAGAAACTACATCAGCTATGTACCAGTTAACGCAAGCAATGGCAGCTGGTAAGTTACAAGGGGACGAATTCCACTCAATTATGGAAAATGCTCCGATGTTGGCACAATCTATTGCCAGCGAAATGGGTTTGACTGTAGGTCAATTGAAGGAAATGAGCTCGCAAGGGCTTATTACTGCTGACATTATCAAAGAAGCACTGTTCAATAGTGCAGAAGAAACAAACGCTAAGTTTGCAGAAATTCCTATGACGTTCCAAGATATAGGAACGCAAGTTCAGAACGAATTAATAGCTGCATTTCAACCGGCTATGGAAGAAATAAGCAACATGACAAGTTCAGGTGTATTGAACGATGCACTTGCTGGGTTGTCTATTGCCTTTCGTTTGGTTGGTACTGCCGCACAAGCAGCCATTATTACTGTAAGGGGTGCATTTAGTGCGTTATCAGTTGTAATTGGTACAGCTAAGAATATTGTTACGAGCTTTGCGAACCTGTTTAGAACAGCCATGCCAGGGGTTGCCACTGCCATTGTAGGTGTTACAACTGCATTTATTACTTATAAAGCGACAGTCGCATTATGTAGCGCTCAAACTGCTGCATTGACTGTAAAAACTGTAGCGTTAAAAACTGCACAAGTCGCCTCTGCAATTGCAACTAGGTCTTATGCGTTAGCAATGACTGTTGTTAAAGTGGCAATTCAAGGTACTATCTTATCGATAGGCGCATTGACGTTGGGGACAACTGTCCTTAAATCTCTGTTTCTAGCTTTAAGAAGTAGTACATTAGCTGCAGCTACTGCTCAGCGTGTATTAAATGTTGTAATGAAGGCAAACCCAGTCGGAATATTAATATCCGTTATAATGACTTTGGTCGGCGTGTTTGCGACTGCATCTGCTGCATCTAATGGTTTCGGTAATACGTTAAGTTCGGTATTTTCAACTATTGTGCATACAGCTGTTTGGGGTGTGAATAAGATTATCGAAGGTCTTAACTGGTTAATTGCAAAACTTAATAGCGTAGGCGATAAGGTTGCTAAATTCTTTGGTACTACATTTACTGCTATACAACAGGTTGATACAATTAGCGCCGATACGGCACAAGAAATTGTAAATACTGGCGTTAATATGGCTTCACAAATAACACAAGGGTTATCCGGCGGCGGAGACACTGGTTTCGATGGTGGAGCAGGTGGTGGCGGTGGTGCTGACACTGGCTCCGGTGGTGCTGGTGGCGGAGGTGGTTCCGGCAGTGGCGCATCTGGTAATGATCTTGCAAAAGAGGCCAAAGAAGTCCACGAAAAAATCTTGCAATCATTCTTGGAAATGCAAGGCAATCAAGTCGAATTAATTGAGTTGCAATACAAGAAGGAGCGAGAAGAACTTGATAAATCCAAGTCCGCCAATGCTAATTATCAAGAGGACCTTAAAAACCTCAACGATGTTTATGCTGATAAACGTATCAAGGCTAAGCAAGAGGAAATGGCAAAACTACGAGCCATTGAAACTGGTATTCGTGATATGCAACAAGATTTTGCGTTTAAAACTTCCAGTAAGGATAGTACAGGCAGCGTATCTCCTGCCGTGCAGTTGAAAAATGATTATGCCAATGCCATTGATGAGGTTGAGGACCGCTATGCAGAAATGGTAGATAAGTTTATCAAAATGGATGCTATGGAACAGCAACATCATATTGATATGTTGAAAAAGAACGGCGTTGAATTCGAGATGAGTGCTGACGGACAAATCTCTTACGAGAAAATGAAAAACGCGGAGCTGTTAGCAATACAAGATGAGTATGCCAAAAAGGCATTACAACAACGTACCGAGCTAGTTAACGAAAAGTATGCCATTGAAGAGGCTATGCGTACTCAAAACTTCGAGGCGTTACAAGCTGCGTTAAGCGATGAATATATAGCTGAGCAACAGCATTACGACTTGAAGAAACAGCTCCTTGAAGAATGGAAACAGGCTGTATTCGATGCTCATTGGAATGGACAACAAGTTCTGTTCGATGCTGCACAAGCAGGGTTAGATAGCTTGCAAGGTTCTATCTCAGGACTTATTCAAGGCACGACAACCCTTATGCAAACATTCCAAAATCTTGGTAAAGCTATCCTCAAAACTATTGCTGATAGTGTGGCTCAATGGATAGCCGGTCAAATTAAGCAAGCCGTATTCGGAAAAATGATGGCAGCTCAACAATCCGCTACTGGAATAGCTGCGGCTAATGCTCAATTACCGGCTTGGAGTGCGTTAGCTCAACAAGTTAGTATGGCAACATTCGGTGCCAGTGCTGTCGCTGGTATGGCTGCATGGAGTGCTAATACGGCAGCTGGTGCGGCTCAAACAGCTACACAAAGTGCATTCTCCGGTATGTTCAACTCCGGCCCGAGTGGATTTAGTAGCAATCTATCGTTACCTAAACTGGCAAGCGGTGGTGTGGCTTATGGCTCCACTTACGCTGAGATTGGTGAGGGCAAATATAAAGAAGCCGTATTGCCTTTAAGCGAAAGTACATACGACGAAATTGGTGGCGGTATAGCTCGTGCTAATGGTGGAGGTGCTGGCAGTATTACGTTTAACGTATCCGCTATGGACGCTCAATCATTTGTAACATGGCTCGAAAACTCAGCAGGACGCTCGCTAAGGCAGTTTTTAGTTAATCAGGATAGGGAATTCATAGCAACGGAGGGAACGTGGTAGTATGGCAGATTTAATTAAATTTCCGGATATTAAATCCCTTGCGTGGAAGTCTACGAAAGCTCAAAAATGGGATACTAAGATAAAGCGTACAGGTAGTGGCCGAGTAAGAACCATGACAACATGGCAATATCCGCAATATACAATTACTACTGAATTTGCAATATTAACTCCAGAGGAGCATAAGCAACTCATGGGATTCTATGCAAAAGTAAAAGGCGGTACAGTCCCTTTCCTTTGGTTAGACCCAGAAGACTATGAGGAAAGGGGAATTCGTTTAGGTACTGGGACTCAATCTGAATGGCAAGCAGTTCGTTTGTATGGAGATTTTAGAGAGCCAGTAGCACATATTGAAAACCTAAAATTATATGCTAATGGGACACCGGTAAATGCTGTATCCGATAAGGGCGTAATTAGATTAGCACAAGGGGTAACAGTAGCACCAAATGCTATTATTACAGCTGACTATACATATTATTGGAAGGTTATGTTCAGTGGTGATTATACAGACGAGATTATTTACAAAGACATATTCAAGTCTAAGTCTTTTAAATTGGTAACAGTGAGGTGAGTAAATGAAGGAAGTCGGACAGATTTTAAGCAATCATTTAAGCACATCACAATCATTCTTGTCATGCGATTTGTACGAGTTAAAACTAAAAAGCGGTATCAGCTATTACTGGGCCGATACCGATGCAGATGTTAATTATGGGGGCCACACTTATAAAGGTGATGGCCCTATTATTACGCGTGAAAAAATAGCTACGAACAGTACAGTTAGCGTTGATAAATTAAGCGTAACCATTACTGCTAGTCAAAACGACCAAATTGGTGGTGTGCCTGTATTGGAAGTCGCTCATAATGGTGGGTTAGACGGCGCAACGCTTGATCTTCGCCGTGCATTTTTTGACGATGCTGGTAAGGTGATTGAGTGCATTGACCTATTCCATGGAATTTGCGAAGTAACACAGGGCGGTGGCTTTATATTGAAGATTAGTGCAAAGTCAGTTGTACAAAAGCTCAATATCGAATATCCAAACCGAAGATATTATCCTCAATGCCCTTATAGTATTTACTCGAAGGAGTGCGGTGTCGATATTAAGGCTTATCGCAAGAAAGCAAAAGTAACGGCTGTTACTGGTACGAATACTGTACAAATCGATATACCGTTTGAGGACGGCTATTATACAGCCGGTGGTATGGAATGGATAAGCGGACCATTAGCAGGGCAAGCAACGCAAATTATGGATAGTAAAAATAGCACTATTATTTATATGAGTGCGACTAACACATCACCTCGTGTTGGTGATGTAGCCTATATCTATCCAGGGTGCGACAAAACACCGACTACTTGTAAGAATAAATTCAATAATTTTAGTCGGAATAGGGCAACACCTTATGTTCCTTTAAAGGAGACGATACGATGAAATTAACAACAGGTGAACGTATAGCAAATGCTGCATGTGAATGGCTAGGTACCCCGTATCAAAATAACGCTATGGTGAAAGGTAAAGGGGTAGACTGCTCATATTTATTGGTGGCTGCAGTGGTTGATAGTGGCTTAATGAATATCGCAGATTTTAACATTGAAAACTATTCCAATGAATGGCATTTACATCGTTCTGAAGAAAAGTACCTGAAATATGTCAAACAAGTAGCGGACGAGGTGCCATTTTCTGATCTTCGTATCGGTGATTTTTTACTATACCAATATGGACGCTGCATTTCTCATGGCGCTATTTATATTGGAAACAATTTAGTAATTCATGCGTTCGTTGACTTGGGCGTTATTCTTTCATCGATTGATGATGTATTATTTTATGACGCAAAAGGAAAAAGTCGCTTGCGTGCTGTATATCGTTTCAGGAAAGGTGGTAAATAATGGGCTTTTTATTTAATCGCGGTAAAAATACTACTAATCGAGCCGATATGATTGCTGATTTTCAAATCAACAGTGCTTCATATGGTGAGGTGGTGCCTGAAGTGTTAGGCACTACACGATTGAGTGGCAATATTATTTACTACGACGATTTTACACCTCATGAACATCGCAGTACGACGAGAACTGGTAAGGGTGGCGGTTCAAAGCATACAGAAATAACCTATACATATACTGTTGCATGTGCTATTGGCTTATGTGAGGGCCCTATCGCCGGTATAGGGAAGGTTTGGCGAGACAAGGAAATATATACCTATCCGAGCGAAAAAATCGAACTGACGGCATATAATGGCGATTATGGACAAACTCCATGGCCTTATGTTTTATCAAAGCACCCTGAAAAGGCATTGCCTTATAGTGGCTTGGCATATATGGCTGGGGTGGTAGATTTAGGGGAACGAGGTAGCCTACCTCAATTTAATTTTGAAATTAAAGGAAAACTATTAGATACTGGCGACGGTATCGATGTAAACCCAGCCGATTATATTGTGCATGTGTTAAAGTCTATCGGCATTGACGATGTAAGTATAGACGGATTAGAAAACTATCGTGCCTACTGCAAAGCAGCAGATATTCTAATTAGTACACCTCCGGACAGTAAAAGCTCGAAGGCTCAAAACGTAATCAATGATATAGCTGAAATTACAAACAGCCTTGTCTTTTGGTCTACAGACCGTTTGAAAATTGTACCATTAGCCGATAAGCCTATTGGCGATTGGTCGCCAGTTAATCAAATCCAATATAACTTAACAGCAGATGATCTTATTCCAGCTAGCGATGGACAACTTATTGTATATAAACGAAAAGATAGCTCGGAAACGTATAATCAGGCAACAGTTGAGTTTATTAATCGTGCCAATAGCTATGAGAAAGAAACCGTATCATTCGAGGTAGTAGCAGACGTTCAAAAGAATGGCCTTAAACCAGCCTCTAAGAAGTCCGCTCATTATCTCTATACCAAGGCAAGGGCTCAATACTACGCTGAACAGCTGGCTATGAAACGGCTATATGCAAAGAATCAATATACATTCCATCTCGACTGGGCTTTTTGCAGATTGGAACCGGGCGACCTAGTAACAATCACAGATGAGTTATGCGGATTGCGTGAGCAAATCGTAGTTATAACGTCCGTATCAGAAGCTGCAGATGGACAACTTGAAATTACAGCAGAGGGTAAACCGCCAGGAACATATGCTCCGGCAAAGTATAACGTTCATGAAAACGAACGGCCTTTTATTGATTACAATGTGCCTGCTCCAAGCGTTAATGATGTAGCTATTATCCAAACACCAGGTGATGTAGGCGGTAATGAATTATATATCGGTGTTAATTCAGAGCCTAATTGGGGTGGCTGTTCAATATGGTTATCTGATAATAACGAGAACTATAAACGGATTGGCAATATCTCACAACAAGCACGAATGGGGCGTCTTAAAACTACCCTAGCACAAGGCAGTAATTCAGCAAATGTGATTATCAATCAAGGGGCATTAAAAGGTGGTAGTCATATCGACGCAGAACGAGCAAACACTCTATGCTGGGTTGACGGCGAGTGTCTATCTTATGAAACAGCTCAATTGCAGCTTAATGGCGATTATGCTTTGGGTGGAATTATACGCGGTCAGTATGGAACCAACGATACAACGCACAATGCTGGTGCTAGGTTCGTAAGAGTTGACGAGGCTTTATATCATGCTCCATATCGTAAAGAGGATATCGGAAAGCAGGTATATTTTAAGTTTACGTCGTTTAACATGTATGGATCTAACGAACAAGGGTTAGATGAGGTGCAAGCATACCAATATACAATCACACCATACTATATTCCGGAAGTAAGCGATTTAGCATTATTTACTAAATATTACGAAATTGGCGATGGTGTATTGTCATTCGATGTAGTGGCTGCATTTACTCAACCAGCTATTAATACTTTTGATACTGTCGAAGCATGGTATCGTGAAGGCACTAACGAATGGAAGTATGGCGGTAATGGTGATAATCAAATCGTTATTAGTGGCTGTGAATTAGGCCATACATATGAAGTGCGATTAAAGGTAAAGGACCGCCATGGAAACTACTCACAAGGTATTATCAAATCTGTATTAGTTGAGCTCAAATCAGAAGTGCCTAATACTCCGCAAGGGCTGGGCGTTTCGTTTGGTGATGTTGCCACCTTTAATTGGTTAGAGGTGCGTAACGCTGATATTGATTTTTACGAGTTGCGATATGATCTGCACCCAGGTCAAGAGTATGGGCTGATTGGTAAAAGCAATAATACTACTTTAAGTACTCTATTAACAGAGCGAAGTGCAAAAGTATATTTATATGCTCACAATCCTACAAAAGGATATAGTGCACCAGCAGAATTAACATATAACGTACCTATCCCACCTAAGCCATCTAATATCAAAATAGTTAGTCTGATTAATGGCATCGGCATTACTACTGACAATATCAAATTAGGTTGTAAAGGGGTTAATATTTACGTTGACGGTACTAGGTATTTCTTTACAACGAACGTAGCGACAATACCATTAGAAAGTGGTGTTCATACAGTACAGGTTGCATTTGTTGATCTATTCGGAGAAGGACCTAGAAGCGATGAACAACTAGCTACCATTAAAGCTAAAATCGATAAGTCCCTACTCGACATGGAAAGCCTAGGCCTAGAGGGTATAGACAAAGCAGTAAATGACTTGAAAAGCGAAGTCGGTACAGTCAAGACGGCCGTCAATGGAATGGATAGCAAAATTATCGACCTTGGCAACGCGTACCAGCGCACTTTGAGCGATTATCAAAAAAACGTAAATTCACAAATCACGCAGATTTCAAGCAGTATTGATTTGAAAGTGACGAAAGCCATTAATAATATAGACGGTGCTGAATTGGTGAGCCGTATCAATCTAAGCCCAGCAGGTACACGCATAGACGGCAAATTATTGCATGTTACTGGCGACGCATTATTTGATAAGAACATCATTACCAAAGGCATGATACAGGCTGGTGCCGTTACCGCCGATAAAATGCAAGTAGATAGCCTTTCGTCTATCACGGCTACAATCGGCACATTGCGGACTAAAACGAGTGGCGCAAGGGTTGAAATTAGCGATAATCTAATCGAAGTTTACGACGATAACAATCAATTACGAGTGAGGTTAGGTGTATGGGAATAATTACATTTTTCAAGAAGTTATTTAAGCGATTATTTAAGCATGGGGGTGAAAATAACATGCCAGCTGGATTACAAGTATTTAATAAGAACGGCGTTCAAATTGTTAGCTTAACGGATAGACTTACAAAAGTATCTGGTGTTAAACGTTTTGACAGAATTGAGGAAAGCGGTAGCGCTACAGTCGAATTGAGCAAAGACCAGCATATATGGTATTACTTAAATTCGTATGCAGGCGATAATGACGGCATTTTGTATGGATTCGTGTCTAGTTACAATATTGTTGTTGAGGGTGGTAAAATTTCGTGGAATTTAAAAGCGCCTAATAATGTCAATAAACCTTGTAAAGTAGCATTAATCTATGGGGTGATGTAATATGAAACATTTTGAAAGCCATAATAATGATAGCATAGTAACAATTAACGATACAGATAGTTGCTTGTACTTAAAATATAAAATCAGCCTCAAGGGTATGCCGATTAAACAGTCGATTGAAGTGGCACAAAATAAATATTACGGATACAACGGCGACGGAATTATATACGGCGTTCAAAATACGCCAAACGGGGATATATACCACGCTAATTTATACATTCCAATCTTGCAGCGACAAGCTGACGAGCAATATGTATATGCTATGAGTACAAATTCGCCTATCAAGAATATCGAACTTGCGGAAATGAGAAATAAGAACCACCCTACTCGTGTTGGAAAATGGACGAATTACTTGCGAATTACTTTTGAAACGGATAGCCTTGAAAACGTACGCAAGATTGCTGACACCATGGAAATATATGTATTCTCTAACAAAATGCCTAAAACAGATAAATATGGCATGGAAATATACGATAAGAATGGCAACGTTATATTTAACAGTAATTTATTAACAATGCGGTTAGCATTAGCCATTCATAAGGATTACCCTGCTACGTTCTTATCTAAGGAAGAGTACGAAATCGGCAAGGTCAAATTTCAAGGCATTAAAAAAGCTGGGTTGAGTTTTACCTATCCATTGGCAGCTATTAGCTCAGACAACGGCTTTATGGCCCATAAAGTTAGCTGGTACGGCGACGGCGTTGATATAGTAACAACGTACGGCGGAAATGCTGGCGGAGTTATTAGACAAAACTCAATCGCAACAACGCAAGTATTGATTTGCGAACTTGACGGAACTCAAAATATTCCAGCTATAGAAATAATGATGATCTAATAGCGAAGTACATATGAACTTTATCAGAAACGAGCCAGAAACATTACACATCGGCGCTGACTTTCGTAGGGGTTACGAGGTCAGTGCCGATTTTGATTTAAGCAACTGCACGGCGGTCATGAAAGTACGGAGCCTACAAGGCAAATTATTGGCCGAGGCTGAATGTGTAATTCATGATAATATCGTTTACTGCACAATCACAGCCGAGGCAACTAAGACCATAGGCCGCAATTATAGGAGCGGTCAATATGATGTGTTCCTTATTCACGGGGACGATACTACTAAAATCGTAATGGGTGATATTAAATTCATTCATGATATTTCAGCACATTAGGGGGTGCAATTATGGAAGATACAAATAACTTTGAATATGTGAACGTTAAAGCAAGGGTTCCGAAAGTGATTGATATTGTTATTCCGGGGGCGCAAGGATTACCGGGCGAACAAGGAAAGCGAGGCCCTAAAGGGGAACCATTCCGATATGAGGATTTCACACCAGAACAATTAGAGGCCTTAAAAGGCCCTAAAGGTGATAAGGGTGAGGACGGGCTAAGTGCGTTTAATATCGCTCGATTAAACGGATTTCAAGGTACAGATATTGAGTGGTTAAAATCATTAAAAGGCAAGGACGGCGCAAGTGCCACAGCTGACAATGCTCATCAACTATTGCTACAAGGTAACGTATGGTGTGAAAGTGCCAATGTTGACGATGTGCTCACAGCCATGATTGGAAACATTGGCAAGCCGTTTCCTCGGACTGAATTTAAGCCGTTGACTATTCCGAGCGTAATCCAAGGGCAACAGGTGGTAGCAGTAACAGGCGAGCCACATTACAGCGTTAAGGTAGTTGGCAACGATACACCTTTCACGCTCGACAGTACTGGGACTTGCACTGTTACCATTCCGCCATTAGGTGAAGATGATATCAAACTCACCTATTACAATTTCACAGGTGCAAAAGTTGCAGAATACAAAGTTTCTGGCGTTAAAACTGGTGCAGATGCTGATGCAGAATATACTGAAAATGGCATTGTATATAAACTATTTGGCACAACTTTGAAAATGAACATTACAAATAATACAGTTAGCGGTAATTTCAAGGATAACCCTAAGAATTGGAAAGTTACGCAAAAGGTAATTTATGCAAATAGACCGTCAACGCTTAATTTAGGAGATAATTATAATGCATACGGCCCTTATTATATTGAAACACCTGAAAACGTAACGTTTAAAGGGAATAATAGCAATATGCGGATAACAGTCGCTACAGCAACACAGGGGGCCAAAACGATGGCCTTTAATTTGAATACCATTGAATGGGATGCGGATAACAGTCGCTACAGCAACACAGGGGGCCAAAACGTTGACCATTTATAATTAAGCAAACCACAGGGAGAACGTATGCAAGAATTAACTGATTTCATGGGCGAGGCTTGGCGGACGTTGACGGATTCGTTTGTACTAAAGGCCTTGCTTGCCGTAATCGCTGATGTAGCGATATATATGATTGGCTTAAAACACGTACAGGTGCTAGGAATATTCATATTATTGGTATTCCTAGACCTCATTACAAAATGGGCGGCTATATCGTATCAAATGCTTGTAGATATGGGGGCAAATGCTGACAATCTAACCGCATTAGACAAATATATAGCGATTCCAGCTGCATGGGGTAAGGGGTTAATATCCTCAAAGCATATGCGCAAGCCTTTCGTTACAAAAGTTTTAACATATTGCCTAGCCACAGGCGCCGCTTGGTGCTTTGACTATATGGCAGGTCAATACGCTTTCGCCGTCAATATCGTATGGCTATATCTCGGCTCGGTAGAACTATTGAGCATTCTCGAGAATATGCGAGACGGCGGAAATACTACCATATCTGGCTTGCTGGACGTGGTTCATGCAAGAGTAGATATGATTTTGAAAAAATAATATAGTGTTGTTTGTGCCACGCTCACGATATATGGGCGTGGCTTTTGTATTTGAAAACTAGAAATAACGATAAAAGCACTATGAAATTATCGTTAAAAGCAGAAACAGAGGTGCATATAATGAAAATTGGTACATATTTCGATGATTACGAATTCGCTTGCAAGTGTGGCCGTCATGGATACGATAGCGACGGACACCCTATTTTAGACCATATCATTGATAAAAGGCTCGTTGATGTATTGGACGCTATCCGTGAACGCATTGGCAAGCCTATCGAGGTATTAAGCGGCTATCGTTGCCCTATCCATAATGAGGAAGTAGGGGGTGTGCCTAACTCTCAACACGTAGAGGGTACAGCGGCCGACATTACTTATGACGGCATTAATGTTGATTATCTCGCTGAAGTGGCCGAGGAATGTGGCGCCGACGGCATTGGGCGATATTACAATCAAGATTTCGTTCATATTGATGTGCGCGGCTGGGCCGCTCGTTGGACAGACCAAGACTAATATAGGGGGCGTGTGATGTATGAAATTATCAAAAACAAAATTGTACATGCGGTTACTATTCGGCGCGTTGTTTATGGTATTCTTGGCATTTTGCTCATCTATCTCATTGGCAGCCTCGCCAGCGGATACTTTGAAACAAGAGCCGACTATCAGCGTACCTTTGAGCAGCTGGAACGAACTCAAAGGGCGCTTGACGATAGCCGAAAACTCAATCAACAACTCAAAGAAAGCATTGCAGCAAGCCAACAACTTAACAGCGACGCAGGGCGACGAATTGAGCAGGCTCAAGACTATCAACGAGAAACAGGGGCAGGAATTGAACACCTTGAAACAAATCAACGAGAAACAGGCGCGAGAATTGGCGAAAGCCTCGAACATCTCGACGCAGCAAGAGGAGAAATTGAAAGAGGCCTCGAACTCATTGGACGAATTGAGAGAGCAAATCAAACGCAACAAGAGAACGGAACAACGCCTTAAACGGCAACGCACAATATGGGGCGTAGTGGCTGGCGTGGTTACGGTTGCGGCGGCTGTTAAATAATATGGGGGTGATCCTATTATCTCCCTACCATACGAGGGCGGACGTATGGGAACCTGTTCCAAAACGGAACGAGTTATAAAGTATTAGTTTATAACTGAAACGCATAAAAGGCCTATCGTGGTTAGTGATGTACTAGCATGATAGGCCTTTATTTTTTTTGACTATTTAAAGCCTTTTATTTATAGTGTAGTAGTGTAATAT
>OGJS01000526.1_pt1 | contig 23932 bp, 14 predicted proteins | sample 1572241 | NCBI WGS metagenome assembly OGJS01 (sample SAMEA2582145, study PRJEB24529) | metagenome | biome: Human gut stool | place: China | collected 2011 | reverse complement strand
TTGGTTTCTAATTCTGGGGCAAAAGTAATAATTTTCTGTTAGATGCAAACAAAAAGCGATACTTTTTTTGTTTTCTTCTCTAAAAAAGATGAAAAGGTCACCTGATATGACAGTAATGTTTCAGTTAAAAATGAGTATATACCGCCGTCTGCCTAGAAGATTCCCGGGAGTGCTTCCGGTTTCGGTCCCAGGTTCTTGAATTCTCCGTTCAGACTAGCTTCGTCTTTTGGATTCAGCTCCAGTGACTTCTTCATGTCTTCTACGGAACCGTCTTTATCACCGTTCAGTAGTTTGGCGCGTCCGCGTTCTTTATAGGCTTCGGCGAAGTTCGGGTTCAACTCGATGGCTTCGTCAAACAGGGCGATTGCTTCCGCCAGTTTCTTCTGATTGATATAAAGCTGTCCCAGATAGAGATAGGCTTGTTCGTTGAATGGGTTTATTTCCGTTACGAACTTGTAGTCCGTTTCCGCTTCTTCTTCCTGTCCGTTGGCTTCTTTCACCTTGCCACGTAGCAGGATGGCGGTCTCTTCTTCCGGATTCTGGGCGAGTACGGCGTCTATGTCTTCCATTGTTTCCTTGTATTGCTTCATTTTCAGCAGAGCTTCCGCACGCATCAGACGGGCTTCGATGAAGTCGTCTTTCAGAGTGATGGCTTTCGTCAGATGAGCGATGGTCATGATTTCGTCATCCTGTCCTTTGCGGGCTTTTCCGAGGAGAAAGTGTGCGACTGCATTTCCCTCTTCGATGGCGATTGCTTTGCCGGCAGCCTCTTCCATTGCTTTGTAATCTTCTTGGATGTAGCAGACATTGGCCAGTGTGAGGAATGTGCTGGTCACATGAGGTTCCATTACTGCCATTTTCTCCAGAAGTTCGCGGGCTTTTTCGGTTTCTCCCATCGGGATGTAAAGTTGGCTGAGATAGCCCATCGTTTCGAAATCCTCTTCGATGGCAAGCGCCTCGGTAAAGCACTTTATGGCATAATCCGGACGTCCCATGCGTTGTGCACGCAAGCCGTCATATTTGAATATCTCGAAGTTTTTCTGATCGTTTTTCTGTTTTTCACTCTCCGGAGTTTCGGACTTACCGGAGAAAAAAGACTTAAAAAAGTTCGGCATGATAGTGTTGTTTTAGAGTTTATCTGCAAATGTAATAACTTATTTTGAAATATGTAGCATTCCGTCCTGCATCTTCAGCTCGCCTTCGTCCAATAAATATCGGATTACTTGTCCGATATCCTCTTTTTCCGCCTTTATCTGATCGGCTGTTTCGGCAGGAGTGAGAGGGCTGTGGCTGAGTAAGTCGAGTATTTGCCTTTTCACTTCTTCGTAAGATTTCTCGGATAAGTTGTCGGTGGCACGCTTGCTGAGGCAGACATCGCATTGCCCGCAGTTGTGTTCGTTTTTCTCTCCGAAGTAGCGGAGAAGCATCCGGCTCCGGCATATGTTTTCGGTGGTGACGTATTCTTCCATTGCCTTGATGCGTGCTTCATAGCGTGCTTTGCGCTCTTCGTAGACGCTGGGGGGGATATGCAGGAAACGTAATTCCAGTCGTTCGCGCGTATATATAATATAAGGTGTCTTTTTGCGGGGAATGTAGTCCACGATGCGGCGTTTGGTTAACGTCACCAATATATTATAGATTTGCTGGCGTGTCAGTCCGGTGCGGATGGCAAGAGACTCTTCGCTGATGTAGGCATAATCGGTGAAAACTCCTGTGTATGAGCGAAGAATACTCTGTATCAGAGCTTCCGCCTCCTTTCCCATCTCCCGCAACTTGTATAGTTCGTCCCGACGGATGGTAAAGAGAATCCGTGATGAATTATCCTGTTCGTCCGTGTATTCCAGATAGCCTGCCTGAGTCAGTATTTTCAAGGCACTGTCTACCGGCACCGGAAAGTATTTGAACTTCCGGCAGAACTCTTCCAGATTGAATTCACGGATACATTGAAAACCGTCGCCCATCGCCATTTGGTAATAGTACTGGAGATGTTCGTAGACATTCAGAATGTACTCTTTGTCGGGGAAGGTGTCGACCACTCGTTTATGGAGTGTTGTCTTGTCCGATTTGGAGTACAGGATGACGGCATAGGCTTTCTCTCCGTCTCTTCCGGCACGTCCGGCTTCCTGAAAGTAGGCTTCGGGAGAGTCAGGCAGGTCGAGATGCAGCACGATGCGGACATCCGGCTTGTCGATACCCATGCCGAAGGCATTGGTTGCCACCATGACGCGGACTTCTCCGCTTTGCCAGCGTTTCTGCCGGAGGTCTTTGACGGCATTGTCCAGTCCGGCATGATAGAAGTCGGTGGTTATGCCTTCGTTCATCAGCAGTTCGGTGATTTCTTTGGTACGGCGTCTGTTGCGGACATAGATGATGGCACTGCCCGATATTCGTTGCAGGATATACAGGAGTTCTTTCGTTTTGTTGTCGGTTTTGCGCACGATATATGCCAGATTCTTCCGTTCAAAGCTCATTCGGAAGACATTTCCTTCCCGGAATTTCAGACGGGCCTGAATATCTGTTACGACTTCCAGAGTGGCCGTAGCTGTCAGTGCCAGTACCGGAACTTCCGGCAATAGTTCCCGTATCTCCGCTATTTTCAGATAGGCCGGACGGAAGTCGTATCCCCATTGTGAGATACAGTGGCTTTCGTCTACCGTAATCATGGAGACTTTCATCGAACGCAACTTGGTGCGGAATATTTCCGTATCCAGCCGTTCCGGAGAAATATAAAGGAATTTGTAATTGCCGAAGATGCAGTTTTCGAGTGCGGTAAGTATTTCCTGCCGCGTCATGCCCGAATAGATGGCAAGAGCTTTGATTTCCCGCTTCCGCAGATTCTGCACCTGATCTTTCATCAGGGCGATAAGCGGGGTGATGACGATACAAATGCCCTCCTGGGCGAGAGCGGGCACTTGAAATGTAATAGACTTACCGCCTCCGGTAGGCATCAGTCCCAGTGTGTCTTTGCCTTCGCCGATACTGGTGATGATCTCCTCCTGCAAGTCGCGGAAGGAGTCATATCCCCAATATTGTTTTAATATCTCCTGATACTTATTCAATCGGCTTTATATCCTCGATTTGAAGTTGGACTTCGCCACGCTTGTGCGTGTTCTCCTCGATCGTATAGCAGATGTCGAATGAACGCTTCGTCTTGATATAGCGCACATGAGAACTCTGTCCGAATGCGATGCCGTTCATGACATTATTCGACTTGTTGTCAACGAGTTCCAGCTTGATATGTTCCTGATCGCGTCCTACTACTTTGCTGGTTCCGTAGTCATAGACGTGATGCGTACAGAAGATCGGTTTGATATTGTCCGGACCGAAAGGATTGAATTTCTTCAGGTCATTGAAGAATTTCGATGTGATGTCTCTGAAGTCGATCTCCGCATCTATATTGATGACGGCGCTGGTTTGTTCCGGCAGAATATGTTGTGACACATATTCTTCAAATCGTCGGGTAAAGGCTTCCACATTCTCCACTTTCATGGATAACCCCGCTGCATAGGTATGTCCGCCGAAGTTCTCCAACAGGTCGCGGCAATGTTCAATCGCTTTGTACACATCAAATCCGGAGACGGAACGTGCGGAACCGGTGGCCATATCATCCGTCCGTGTGAGTACTACTGCCGGGCGGTAGTAAACTTCTGTCAGACGGGATGCTACGATGCCGATGACACCTTTGTGCCATTCCTCATTATAAAGCACGATGGAACGGCGTTCGGATAGCCCTTCCAGATTGGCCACAATATTGTTAGCTTCTTCTGTCATGCTCTTGTCGAGGTCTTTCCGGGTTTCGTTGTACTGATTGATCTGTCCCGCTTTCTCCAGTGCGGCAGAAAAGTCCTTCTCTGTGAGGAGGTCCACCGCTTCCTTACCGTTCTGGATGCGTCCCGATGCGTTGATACGTGGTCCGATTTTGAACACGATATCGCTGACGGTGATCTCCTTTTCGGAGAGTCCGCATACATCGATGATGGCTTTCATGCCGACGCTGGGGTTGCTGTTCAGTTGCTTCAGACCGTGATAGGCGAGAATACGGTTTTCGCCCATGATCGGGACGATGTCCGACGCAATGCTCACCGCTACGAGGTCGAGCAATGGAATCAGATGATGAAATTCAATACCATTGTTGATAGCAAATGCCTGCATAAACTTAAAACCGACTCCGCAACCGGAAAGGTGGGTGTATGGATAAGTGTTGTCCAGGCGTTTGGCATTCAGGATTGCGACGGCAGGGGGGAGGATATCGTCCGGCACATGATGGTCGCAGATGATAAAGTCGATTCCCTTTTCTTTCGCATACGTTATTTCCTCCACTGCTTTGATTCCGCAGTCGAGTACGATGATCAATCCTACGCCGGTCTCTGAGGCATAGTCAACTCCTTTTTTAGAAATGCCATACCCTTCGTTGTAGCGGTCGGGTATGTAATAGTCAATGTTCGAATAGAACTGTTGAATAAACTTGTAGACCAGTGCTACGGCAGTAGTACCGTCTACATCATAATCTCCATAAATCAGAATACGCTCTTTCTTTCCCATCGCCTTGTTCAGACGTTCTACTGCAATGTCCATGTCCTTCATCAGGAACGGATCGTGCAGGTCGGGCAATTGCGGGCGGAAAAACTTCTTGGCGTCAACCGCCTTCGTTATTCCCCGTTGTACCAAAAGTTGTCCAAGTATCGGGCTAATCCCTAATTCCTGGGCCAATGTCTGGCTTGTCTCTGCCTGTTCGGGTGTAATGGGTTGATAATTCCATTTGTGATTCATTTTATATATTGTTTTTTCTTTTTCTGTTCTCAGGGGTCAGAAAGGCGCTACTTTCCAACAAGGGGTAAAAGTACGAAAAAAAGCGGAAGTGTATAGTAGATAAGACGAAAATATTTCAAGACTGGCTTTTGGAAGATAACTTTTTTTAGCTATCTTTGCTTCGTTAACAAAAGTCTAAACAGGTGAGAAATACGCTAAAATGAGAAGACAAAACGGTGCCATAAGCTCTAATATGACATTTGATGATATCTATATTGAGTATTATCAACGTTGTTTCTTGTTTGCTAAATCCTATCTTCACGATGAGATGCAGTCGAAAGATATAGCCTCTGAGGCAATGATAACTTTATGGAGTACGATGAAGACTGAAGAGGTGAAAAATATCCGTGCTTTTTTGATGACTGTGGTAAAGAATCAGGCCTTAAACTACCTGCGAAATGAGCATCTGCGGATGGAGGCCAGGGAAAACATCCTGGATGATGAACTTTACGAACTTGATTTCCGTATCTCTTCTCTTGACTCTTCCGATCCTAACCAACTTTTCTCTGAAGAAATAATCGCCATTGTTAATCATACTTTAAATGAATTGCCGGAAAAAACAAGAAGGGCATTTATGATGAGTCGATATGAGAATAAATCAATGAAAGAAATCGCTGAATCATTAAATGTGACAGTGAAAGGGGTAGACTATCATATTGGCAAAGCGTTGCAAGCTTTAAGGAAGAACCTCAAAGATTACCTTTATACTCTACTTTTTTTCTAATAGAATACCTTACCGATAAAGTTCTCCTTCGGCATTGATGCATATCCTCCTCGGCATTGATGAACAAATGAAGGACCTCAAAGCACTTTTTTTATTTTTCTTCTAGTGAAGTTTGTAAGTGGCGTGTCTTATATATGTAAGCCCTCAAAAAGCTTATGTCTTAACCCCAAGGAAAAAGTATGGATACGAAACTATTAAATAAATATCTTGCAGGAGATGCTCTTCCCGAAGAAAAGAGAGAAGTCGTGCGCTGGATGAAAGAAAGTGAAGAACACCGTGAACAACTGATGCAAATGCGTCATATTTATGACGCTACTATCTGGAATGGTAATTTGCAAGAAAAAAAGGCGGAAAATAAGAAAATTATGATGCGTTATCTTTGGGCCTCTATGAAGATAGCGGCAGTCATTGCCATGATTGCTTTTATTATTCATAAGGAATATCAAGAGTATCGGTTTGAACACTCTACTGAAATGCAGATGATGACGGTTCCCGCAGGGCAAAGGGCTAGCCTGGTTTTGGCTGACGGGACAATTGTCTGGTTGAACTCCAACTCTACTTTAAAATATCCGGCTACCGGATTTCATGCCAAAGAGAGGAAAGTGATTTTGGAAGGAGAGGGGTATTTTGAAGTGGCTCATAACGAGAAACATCCTTTTATTGTTGAGACCGAGAAATATGATATCAGAGTATTGGGAACTACTTTCAATGTCTCGGCATATCCTAACTCCGGTTTATTTGAAGCTTCTTTGATAGAAGGTAAAGTCACCGTATACCATCCTGAAACGCAAAACGAAATAATCTTGAATCCACATGAAAAGGTGGAAGTTAGAGACGGGAAACTTTATAAAGAGACCTTTACTTCGGATCATGATTTCTTGTGGAGGATGGGTATTTATTCTTTTAAAGATGAACCGTTGGAAACTGTCTTTAAGAAATTAGAGCAATATTATGAAGTGAAGATCATTAATAAAAACATAGAAATAACTTCTCATCCGTGTACCGGTAAGTTCCGCCAGAAAGAAGGAATCGAACATGTGATGAGAGTATTGCAGAAATACATCAAATTTAATTATATACAGGACGACGAAAAGAATCAGATCATAATCTATTAACCCTAGTATTTAATCTAAAAAAACACTGAAAATGAGAGCAAGAGAACCTGCCCGTTTAAAACAGAAATATCGGTAAGTGTTGCAGCACTTACCGATATGTGAGAAGTCAATAAAAAAGACTCGTCATCTGTTACAAATCTTTATGTATTAACTTAATAACTCTAGGCAAAGATATGAAAAATAATCTTTGGTGTGGACGTATTGTCCATAGAAAAACACACTGTACTCAAATTTTAAGAATTATGAGGTTAACTGTCTTTTTCCTGTTATTCATTGTTTTTGAGACATATTCCTTGAATGTCCGTTCTCAAAATCAGAAAGTAACGATGAATAAAGGTACCGCAACACTATCTGACATTATCAGGCAGATTGAAAAACAAACAGACTATTTGTTTATTTACAATGAGCATGAGATTGCTTTAGACAAACGAATAGCAGTATCTACTCGGGAAACCACGGTTGCCGAAATTCTTAATAGAGTTTTGCAAGGAACAGGTTTCTCGTATACGATGGAAGGCAACCATATTATTCTGGTGAAAAATATGGAGAAAATGAAAAACGTAACTCCCGGTCGGAAGATAACAGGAACTGTGAAAGATGATTTGGGAGAGGTTATTGTCGGTTGTAATGTAGCTGTTAAAGGTGAGAAAATAGGAGCCATCACCGATATGGATGGAAGATATACTATCGAGGTTCCGGACAATAGTATATTGGTTTTCTCATTTTTAGGTTATAAGAGCGTTGAATCTCCCGTCAAGAATAATTCGGTTATCAATATAACCATGCAAGAAGACTCCAGATCTTTGGAAGAAGTGGTGGTTGTAGGTTATGGAACACAGAAGAAAGTCAATTTGACAGGTGCCGTGTCTGTGGTAGAGGGGGATCAATTGGCAGGGCGTTCTGCTTCGACTATGTCTCAATTACTGCAAGGAGCAGTTCCTAACATGACTGTCTCTTTTTCTTCCGGTCGTGCAGGAGATGGAGGTTCGTTTAATATCAGAGGAGTGAATTCCATTAGTGGTTCTGCCAAACCGTTGGTCCTTATTGATGGAGTGGAGGGAGATGTGAATCGTGTCAATCCGAATGATGTCGCCTCTGTTTCGGTCTTAAAAGATGCGTCGTCTGCGGCAATTTATGGAGCACGTGCCGCCTATGGAGTTATTCTGGTAACTACAAAGACGGGAGAAAAAGGCAAAGTCACTCTTAATTATAACGGACGATATAGCTTTAGTGATGTAACTACGTCGACAGATTATGAAACCCGTGGATATTATGCGGCCGGTATTAGTGATATGTTTTTCTCTACCTGGCAAGGGACACCATTGCTTACATATACGGAAAAGGATTATCATGAGTTGTGGATCAGGAGAAATGATAAGACGGAACAACCCGAACGGCCCTGGGTAGTAACTGAAAACGGACAGTATAAATACTATGGGAATTTTGATTGGTATAATTATTTATATGACCATAAACGTCCGACGCATGAACATAATGTAAGCATTTCCGGTGGAAGTGAACATTTGAAGTTCAGGCTTTCCGGAGGATATTATAATCAGAAAGGAGTTCTTAAAATACAACCGGACAAGTATGAACGCTATAACTTCAAATCAAGGCTGGAAGCCAAAGTGACTCCATGGTTATCCGTCAGTAATAATACCTCTTATTTCAAATCGAATTACTCCTATCCGGGACTTGGTGGAGTGAATACAATATTTAAGAATGCAAGCTATCGTGCCTTGCCTATATTAGTGCCTGTACATCCTGATGGTACACTGGTGTATGAAACTAATATAATGAACTATACTTTGGCGGGTACCACTGTTGCATTATCCAATAAGAAACATAATAATAAAGATGAGATAGACGAGTTTATGACCACATTTGAAGTAGTTATAAATCCGGTAAAACATGTTGAAATCATAGGGAATTACACATATTCGAAATATGACAAGAAATGTACCAATAGAAGTGTAGACATGCAATACTCCAAGGTACCGGGTGTTACGATTACCATGCCCGAGAGTACAAGCGGAGGGAATAAACTGACTGTGTTGAATACAAAAAATCTGTATTATGCATATAATGCTTACGGAACTTATGGTAACTTGTTTGCCGGCTCTCATAATGTGAAACTGACAGGCGGTATCAACTATGAGACAAAATCTTATGAAGATCTGACTGTGAGTAAAGATGGACTGTTATCTGATGAATTGAATGACTTTAATCTGGCTAAAGGAGAAAATACAGTAGTCACCGGAGGAAAGAATAAATATGCTTTATTTGGCGTCTTTTATAGGGCAAACTATGATTATAAAGGAAGATACCTGTTTGAGGCGAGCGGAAGATACGATGGCAGTTCCCGGTTTAAAAAAGGCCATCGGTACGGCTTCTTCCCATCGTTCTCCGCCGGATGGCGCATTAGCGAAGAGCCTTTTTATGGAGCATTGAAAAATACAGTAGATAACCTAAAGTTACGACTGTCTTATGGAACTTTGGGCAATCAGCAAGTTGGTTATTATGATTATCTGCAGCAAATAGAAACAGGAAAAGTTCTTAATTATTCGTTTGGTGATAAAGAAAAAGCCTCGTATGCCTATGAAACCGCTCCTAATGCTTCCGACTTGACATGGGAAACCGTAGTTACTAAAAATATTGGCCTTGATATCGGTATCTTCAATAATAGATTGAATATTTCGGCAGATGCTTATATAAGGGATACAAAAGACATGCTAATGCCCGGCAAAGCATTACCGTTTGTCTATGGCGCAAAATCTCCTAATATGAATGCTGCTGACTTAAGGACCAAAGGTTGGGAATTGGTCGTTGCTTGGAATGACCGTTTTAATGTGATGGACAAACCTTTTAACTATGGTGTTTCGTTTGGAATCGGGGATAATGTCTCCAAGATTACGAAATATGATAACCCTAATAAAGAAATCAGCTCTCCTTATGTCGGTCAGAGACTGGGAGATATATGGGGGTATATGGTTGATGGCTATTTTGCGACAGATGAAGAGGCAGCTAATTATGGAGTAGACCAGAGTGTCGTAAACTATATCATCAACAATGCCGTTGTCGATAGAGGACTGCATGCTGGAGACATGAAATATCTCGATCTTGATGGCAATAATAAGATCGAACAAACTGTCAGTGCTAATGATATTAAGGACCAACGGATTATAGGTAATTCTCTTCCGCGCTATACGTACAGTATCAGACTTAATGCAGAATGGAATGGCATTGACTTTTCCGTGTTCTTTCAGGGAGTGGGGAAACAAGACTGGTACCCATCCAGTGATGCATTTGCCTTTTGGGGACCGTATAGTTCACCAGCACCAAGTTTCATTCCGAAGGATTTTTTGGCAGACGTATGGAGCGTAGACAATCCTGATGCTTATTTCCCCCGCCCCAGAGGATATATCGCATGGACTGATGGCCGTTCCTTGTCATCGGTTAATAACAGATACTTGCAAAGTCTTGCCTATTGCCGACTGAAAAACCTGACTGTGGGATATACGCTACCTGTTAAATGGTTATCAAAGATACATGTGCAGAAAGCCCGTCTCTATTTCAGTGGTGAGAATCTGCTCACATTAGACAGGCTGGATACGGATTATATTGATCCGGAAGCGGCTGCTGCCGGAACAAATTGGAAAACAGGTAAGACTAATGCACTCTCTTATCCGTTCTCAAAGACCTATTCTTTTGGTATTGATATTACATTCTGATAATAACTAATATATCTATATATGAAAACCAAGTTTAGTATCATATTTATGTGGTTGTTTACCATTCTTTTTATATCGTGTGATAAACTGGACCTTTATCCTGAAGACAGTTTGTCTCCAACCACCTATTTCAAGAATGAAAACGAACTTCAACTGTATAGTAATCAGTTTTACTATAATATACTGCCTACGGCAGCAGATATTTATAAAGATAATGCAGATGTATTGATTGTTTCTCCGTTGGATGATGAGGTAACTGGGCAACGGATCATTCCATCGACGGGTGGAGGATGGAATTGGGAGGCATTGAGAAGTCTTAATTTCTTGTTAGAGAATTCTCATAATTGTGAAGATCAAGATGTACGTAATAAGTACGATGCAATCACCCGTTTTTTCAGGGCTTATTTTTACTTTAAGAAAGTACAGCGATTTGGAGATGTCCCCTGGTATGATAAAGTACTGGATTCGTCTGATGCTGAACTGTTGTATAAACCCCGGGATTCCAGAGAGTTTGTGATGCAGAAAATCATTGAAGATTTGGATTTTGCTATTACTACTTTATCCAAAGATAAAGAACTTTACAGAGTCAGTAAATGGGCTGCATTGGCATTGAAGTCAAGAGTTTGTCTGTTTGAAGGCACTTTCCGCAAGTATCATGGGATAGCAGACTACGAAAAATATTTGGATGCGTGCATTACTGCTTCCGATGACTTTATGAAGAATAGTGGATATAGCTTGTATAAAACAGGCAGTACTCCTTATCAGACTCTTTTTTCTTCCTTGAATGCCATTCAGCAGGAAATTGTTTTGGCTAGAGACTATAATGGGACACTGAATATCCGCCACGACGTGCAAGGTTTTGAAAATACAGCTTCGAAAGGCAGACCCGGATTATCGAAAAAGATTGTAAATATGTATTTGAATAAGAACGGTTCCCGTTTTACGGACATGCAAGGATATGCCACTAAGGTATTTTTTGATGAATGTCAGAACAGGGATCCTCGTTTGGCACAGACCATCCGTACTCCCGGATATATACGTCCGGGAGAAACGAAACAGTCGGGGCCTAATTTCTCTTCGGCAATGACTGGGTATCATTTAATTAAATATTCGGGTGCCACTAAATATGATGTTGGTGACACGTCTGAAAATGATTTTCCTATTTTCAGGACGGCGGAGGTTTTTTTGAATTATGTGGAAGCCAAAGCGGAAAGGGGAACGCTGGAACAGAATGATATTGACAGGACGATTAAATTAATAAGGGATAGGGTAGGAATGCCGAACCTGAATATGAGTGACGCTAATACAGGCCCCGATCCTTATCTGCTGAATGTCTATCCTAATGTCTCTGAAACGAATAAAGGAGTCATACTGGAAATCCGTCGTGAAAGAGTCATAGAATTGTTAATGGAAGGCTTCCGTTATTATGATTTGATGCGTTGGAAAGCGGGAAGTTGTATGGATGATGAGTTTCTGGGAATGTATTTCCCCGGTCCGGGCAATTATGACCTGAATCATGACGGAACCATTGATGTCTGTTTGTATAAAGGAGCAAAACCAAGTGGAGTAAATGCATTGGAGTTTCTGGAGATTGGGGTTACGGTGGACTTGACGGAAGGGGAGTCTGGAAATGTGATTTGCTACAAAGACGTTCCTCGCCAGTGGAATGAAGAACGGGATTATCTATATCCGATTCCCAGACAGGATCGTATTTTGACAAATGGAGTCCTGACACAGAACCCGGGATGGAATGATGGTTTAAACTTTTAATTTGATTGAGCATGAAAGAATATAGAATAATGATATTGTTGGTTTCTACACTTTTTACAATAGCTATGAGTTGTTCCAGTCAACTGGACAATGAAGATTTTAGCGATATGATAGGAAAGGGACAGAATTATACTCCTCCTCCTGTTCCGGTTGAAGAACCGACATTGAAGGACAAAGAAGGCTGGAAAATTGATTCCATTGATGGAAAGAGCTTTATATGGTATTCTTATAATAAAAGTGCTTTTAATGCCCGGCAACAAGTAAATGTGCTTGAAATCGACCTGTCGAGTCCTGACTACGAATTAGAGTTTGTTTCGGCTCCTCAACTGGATTCTTTGTCAAGTGTTGCTCTGAAACATGATGCGGTAGCCGGAATTAATGGTACGTATGAACTTGAAGCCTCTTTCGTAAAAGTCAATGGCTCAATAATTTCACCGATCACTCTTCCCGAAGGGCATTTAAGATATTGGAAACATGAAGGGGCCATAGCTTATGACGGCTATAAGGTTGAAATTGGATATGGAACAAAGGAATCATATTCCTATAATTCAATGCCTAACATATTCTCGGGAGCACCGGTATTAATAGATGATTATCAACCGGTGGGTGAAACATTTATTGGAGATATAACCGGAATCAACCTGAATTCCCTGGATGGAGAGGATTACCGAAGACATCAGGGAGTACGTCATCCCCGTACCGCTGTGGCTTTGACAGAACAGAATAAACTTTTGTTGGTAACAGTGGACGGTCGTGCGGATTTGGCGGCAGGAATGACTGCCAAAGAGCTTACCTCCTTTATAAACCAGTATTTTAAACCACAGCATGCCTTGAACGTAGACGGAGGAGGGTCTACAACGATGTATATACGCGACAGTAATCTTTCAGCCACAGATGTAGTCAACTATCCGTGTGATAATAAAAAGTTCGATCATTACGGACAACGCAGTGTCAGGACTTTCATCTTGGTAAAGAAGCATAGCAACGGGCAGTTGTTTGACTCTGGTGACGGTTCGGAGGATAATCCTTATATTATAAAAACGGCGAGACATATGCAGGATATGCATAAGGTCAATTATTCTAAAGGAATGGTTTATTTCAGAATGGAGGCCGATGTGAATATGTCAGGGATTGATTGGCAGGCTTTGAATGTGAGTGAGCCTTATGACAGACTCGTCCATTTTGACGGAAACGGGCATGTTATAAAAGGCTTGAAATCGCAAGGTAACTATGCCAGCTTGTTCGGGGTGTTATGTGGAGTCTGCAAGAATTTGGGAATTGTGGATGCAGATATTGTGGCACAAAATGGAGGCGGAATATTAGCCGGCTATGTAGGGATAAAAATCCCGACTTCGGATGTACTTACCGGAAGTGTAGAAAATTGTTATACGAGCGGAAAGGTATCGGGATTTGATATAATTGGCGGTATTTCCGGTAATATCGGTAAACCGAGCGGATCTGTGTATTCGTCCATTAAGAATTGTTATTCTACTGCCACAGTTACAGCGAAGAATGAAACAGGAAATTCACGTGCCGGGGGAATAGTAGGTATTGTCTGGGCTGGTGGTATATTGGAGAATTGCTATGCGGCAGGTGAAGTTATTTCAATGAATTCCGGAGCAGCAGGTATCGGAGCTTATTTTGATACTGCACCTAAAAGATGCGTTGCTTTGAATAAATTAGTGGAAAACAAGAAAAATGGTGTAAATTTGGGGCGTATTGCCGCCTTCATGGGAGCAGCTAATATGACGGTTGTTGATTGTTGGGCAACAGACGATATGAAGATTTTGAATGCCGGAGTACCTAAAACCGAATTTTCCGGTGAATTAGTCGGTGTGAAGCAACCCCACGATGGGGAAACTAAGTCGAAGGAGTTCTTATCGAATATGCAGAACTACCTTGATGCAGGATGGGGAAACTCATGGTATTACAAGGTAAATGCGAAAGGATATCCTATTCTGTTATGGCAATATAATCGGGAAGATTATAATACGGATATTACTGGTCATTAAGACTAATATATATTATACTTAACACATTTATTCGTTAGTTTATGAAGAAAAACTTGTTAATCGTCGTTATCCTGGCTGTGTGCTCCATTGGAATAGTAAAAGGGCAGACAGTAGCGGATTCATTGGCAATTGTATCTGCTTGTTGGAAGATAGAAAATCCTCAAAAAGGAATTGTATATAAGTATGCTTCTATCCCTCAATTATATCAAGGTCCCCAATCTATCAGCCTGATAGAAATTGATCCTGTTGCAGGTTTGAAAGTCGGTGTTGCCGTTTCGGATAAAATGAAAGAAACAAGTAAGATTGCTTCTGAATATAACGCCATTGTAGCCATTAATGGCTCCTATTTTGACATGAAACGGGGAAACTCGGTCTGTTTCCTGAAGACGGATCGCCAAGTTATTGATACAACGCTGCAGAGTGAGTTTAAACAGCGTGTCACAGGAGCCATTAGTGTGCGCAAAAGGGGAATGAAATTAATTCCTTGGAACAAACAGATAGAAAAGAATTATAAAGGCAAAGCAGGTACGATACTAGCTTCCGGTCCGTTAATGTTGAAAGACGGACAGGTTTGTGATTGGAACTCGTGTGAACCGAATTTTATCCGGACGAAGCACCCTCGTAGTGCTGTTGCTACTACTAAGGATGGAAAAGTCCTGTTGATAACGGTAGACGGGCGTTTTCCTGAACAAGCAGGAGGAGTGAATATTCCGGAATTGGCACATCTGATCCGGGTTTTAGGAGGTGAGGATGCATTAAATTTGGATGGAGGTGGATCTACTACTCTTTGGTTGTCCGGTGCATCGGATAATGGAGTCGTTAATTATCCTTGTGACAATGGGCGGTTTGACCATGCCGGAGAACGGAAAGTTCCTAATATTCTTTATATAACGCATCAATAACGTTTCCATTATTCTTCATTGTATTTAAGGTCTTTCAGTGCATAGATTAAGACTTTTCAGTGCAGAAACTAGTGACTTTTTATGCAGTCGGGTGGTCGTCCTGTTGTAACGGGACAATGGTCACCTTATAGAATGATAAATGTCACCTTATAGGGTGACATTTATCATTCTATAAGGTGACTAGCTATCCTCAAAAGGATGAAAATTACTAAAGATACAAAATTAATTAGTGAAAAGCAATAGTAGGGTAAGAAATTTATCTGTATTGCAAACAGGCTTAGAATTCAAATCCGAATCTAGCTCCTACTCCATGTAACTCCCATGTATCATTCCAACTGTTATGATAATAATGCCCTCCATAGCTGTAACTATAATCCGTTGTGGCGTCATAATCTTGGAAGTTATACATCAAAGCTAAATTCAAGGCCTTTTTCCCTTTTAAAGAAAAACGTACTCCTACTCCTATTGAAGCATACGCTCCTTCTATGTCTCCTACAGCATATCCGGCTTTTACGTCGGCGAACGGAGTCACTTTTTTGTTGATGAAGTTAGCTCTGAAGTTAGCATAGATGGGGGCTGCATAAAGATCTGCATCGGTATAGTAGTTGAAAGCAACGCCACCACCTACAAAGAAATAATTGTTGAATTGATAACCATGTGTGGTTGATAATTCAATTTTAGAGGCATTGTAGTCGCTCACATCGCCAATATATGCAAAGTCTACGAAACCCTTATAGCCTTTTAATGTATTTCTTGCGGCTTTGCGGTCGTTGGTATCCTTACGATAATCTCTTGTGTACCGCTCTTCTTTTGTGATTTTAGTCACATCACTCATCTGACAGATGATGAGGCTGCCATCACCTGTTTTGATTTTTAAAGAGACATTGGGCACTTGTTCAATGATTACTCCTTTAATAATGCTGCCATTCTTTAAATACACTACTTCTGTGTAATTCTGTGCTGCGACATACGTACTGATACTTAATAATAAGGTCAGTACTAATAGTAGTTTTCTCATACTTGTATTTTTATTGTTTATAGTTTCTTGAGTGCGCTATAGATAGAGCCTGCCCAATAGTTGCGCAATCCGAAACCACGTGCCTTGCCGTCGGTAATCCATTCTTCAATGATTTCCTTTGTTTCGGTATTGAAGAATACGACTTCATACGTACCTCTATTGTTTGATTTGTCCAGGAACTGTGCGATAAACACCATACCTACTCCGGGTGTTTTCTGGATAGGCAATGCGTTGATGGCTGCTTTGATTTGCTCTTTACTAAGAGTATATTCTCTTTTAGCAGTCATTAGCTCGGTCAGGTCGATGTTTTCGTTCACCTGATTAACGGCATCCAGTGAAATCTCTGTCACTTCTTTTTTCAATTGTTTTCCTACGTTATACTTCTTAGCTTCTGTGATGAACAGTTCATTGATACGTCTGAAAGCATCTTTGAATTGTGCCGGTGATTCATCTGCACCGAAAATTTTTACTTGGGAGTAGTCTACCCCATAGAACTTAATAGACTGAATGTCTTTCAATGCACTCTTGCCTTGTCCGAAACAGAACAGGCTCGTGCTCAAGAATAAGAATAGAATAAGTTTTTTCATATACGTTAATGTTAAAGTGATATAGTTGGTTACTAACTTCCAAAAGTAGAAAATAATTATCGTAAATCAATGAATTTTATCGTTTTTCGACTCATTGGAGGCATTTGAATTTTTGCGATGTATTCTGCCGACTCAAAATTAATGCTTGGAGCCACTCTTACTTTCGAACGGAACAGGTCTTTTATCTCCTTGGCAAAACCTTCGCTACGGTTTTCGCTCCCGATACGGATCAGAATTTCATCCGTTCCCAATTCGTTGGTGTAGACTTCAATGATGTAATTCTTTACCGAAGGGATATTGTCCAGTATGTCGAACAGTGCAGGCGGATACAAAGTAGTCCCTTTGTATTTAATCATTTGCCCTTTTCGTCCGAGGATGGAACTAAGGCGAATCGTATTTCTTCCGCAGGCACAAGGTTCGGTATAATGGTAACAGATATCTCCGGTCTTGAAGCGGAGCAGCGGCATTCCTCTTACTCCCAAAGTCGTAATGGTCACTTCGCCTGCTTCCCCTTCTTTTACAGGTTGGTTGTTATCATCCAGAAACTCTACAATGATAAGTTCCGGTTGCAAATGCCCTCCGTGGAATTCATTACACTCGGTAAAGGACGACTGCATTTCGGTGGAGGCATAAGTGGAATACAACTGCAAGGCAGGCCATTTATCGTGTATTTTCTGTCCGAGCGTATTCAACTGGAATTCCTGATTGCGCAATGCTTCTCCGATACAGATGCACTTCTGCATGGAACAGGTATTATGGTTGATATGATTCTTTTCGGCAAACTCTATCAGTTTGATAAGGAAAGAGGGGACTACCATTCCACAAGTCGGATGTATCCGTCGAATTGTGTCCCATTGCAGTTCCGGGATGCCGTTGCCTACACGGATCACTCCCATACCCAGTTCGCGGGCTCCCATATAATATGCCAAGCCTGCCATGAAACGGCGGTCGGTGGTAGTCATCAATTGAAGAATATCTTGCTTGGTGCATCCGGTGGTGGTGAAAGATAAGTATTCGTTGTAAGAAAGACGGTCCAGGTCTTCAGAGGTGAGAACGAAAGTGACCGGATCTCCCAATGTGCCCGAAGTCGTCACATAGTCGATAATTTCCTCTTTGTCTACGCAGATGAAATCATCGTTATGGAGTTGCAGGTCCGTCTTGGTAGTGACGGGGATCTGTTGCAAGTCTTCAATCGTCTTTATTTGATTGATATCAATGTGATGTTCGGCAAACATCTGTTGATAGAACTTGGAATGTGCTTGCAGGTAGGCTAACACTTTGGCTAACTGTTCTTCCTGATAGCTTTTGATATCTTCCGGTGAGCGGAACTGAATTTCAGGATTCTTTTCCATCTTTGGATTGTTTTTGAATTTTCTGTTGGATACGTTCTTTCTCTTGCAACTTGGGAATGGATTTCTTCAATGCCTGTTGCCAGTATGCAATGGCCTGTTTAGATTGCTGCATGGCCTCGTAGTAATCTCCTATTACTTCATATACATAGTATAGGGAAGGATTGGAGGCTTGGTATGTTTTTAAAACAGATTCCTCTATCTGTTCCTTTTTTCTGATTTTCTTCAATAAAAGCGGAGTCAGTTTCTTATACGTGAGAAGATGCTGGAACTCCGGTGTGTCGATGAATTTATCTTCCGGAATGGTCAGGTCGGAACTGTATATTTCGTGTTGCCAATCAATCGTGTCTTTGAATATCTTATTCAGGTCATAGGCTACGTATTTCCCACATTGCCAGGGAGAGGTCGATACCCACATCAGCCGTTTCTCCGGTTGGAAGATGACGGAATGATGGGCAATAAACTGATTGATGGCCATTTCGTTGGCCAGTCCCAGGTCTGTGTTTTGCAGGCCTTTGTGGTCACGCAGGATAGAGGCGGCTTTGGAGACATCGATCGGAAGATCCTCATTAATGAGTTCCGTTAATCGTGCAAAACGGTATGGGCTGTCGGAAGTGCGGATATTTTCCATGTTTCGTTCGTCCTTGCTGAATTCTTCCGATTGGTAATGGTTGGTGCAGATGAGCCGATTGGCTTCTTTTCCGGTGAAAAGCACAGTTTTCTCCGGAGATTTCTCGATAATCGCGGCTTTGCCATCTTTGGCAGAACCTATCAATATGGATTCGGAGACGAATGTTTCCCGTTTTTTGGCGATGGCAAAGGCTTCATCAATAGTGGCTGCATATTGCAGAATCTCTCTGGTCAGGATGGAAATGGGGGTGGCGGAACCTGTGGGGACAGCAGATTTGGCAGCATTAATTGTCACGGTAAGACCTGTCTCGTTCATGCCGGATAACACTCCTATCATACCGGGCCATCCGACGGAAGCAAACCTGTATCCTTGCTCCGGTACATAAAAAGCCACCTGCTTGTTCTCTGCGAAGGCATCTCCTACATAGAAATCGAAGTTACGTCCGATCAGCAGGGATGAATCTGCACTTTGTGTTCCCCAAGTGGCGAACGAACTGCATCCCACTAACATATAATCTTGCATGGCATGTCCCAGGTCGTGTGCCGAATGGTAATTCAACTGGCGTTCGTAAGGAGTGCCGATGAAGTCGTATTCATGCGTACATGATAGCGAGATTCCGTAGATCTCGTCGCGGTATTCTTCGAGGACGTTATCACCCAGATTACGGTTGAATAATACAATGAAGAACCGGAGGAATTTCAGATAACTGTCTGAAGGAACAATCTCACGAATCTGATCCACGAACACTTTCTCTTGATGGTGGAGCAGGTCGGAAGACAGTTGCCCGATAGCTTCTCCTCTCTGGAAAGCATCCCCTTTCACAAATAATTCCCATAAGCCGCTGTCGCTGTGCCGGAGAAAGTTATCTCCATAATACCGGAGGTGGAGACTGTCTATATCAATCACTTTGTCTGTGGTCATGCTTTGCTCATGTTTGGGCGTTTGCATATCTGCAGAAAAGTAGAGATAGCTGATTCCGGCTATCAATAGAACGATGAGCGACAGGAAAAGGAAGCCCGTGTATTGGAGTGTCTTTTTGACTATTCTATGCATTTCCTACTTTTTTAGCCAGATATTCTTGTCCTACAAACTCCGCACAAGTCAGCATGGCAGTTAGTGTTACCCCTAATGCACCATGCACATTCAGGTTTTGACCGGTGAGAAAGAGATTTCCCAAGCGGCTTCTTGTAGATACGAAACCAATTTGCGGACATTTATAATCTTTGATGATCCCATACGCGGAACCATCCACTGTTCCTGTATAGTCCCGATAGCTTAATGGAGTAGTGGCATACATCTCTTCTATGTTTTCTGAAAGATCAATGCCATGTCCCCGGATGAAGCGGAGAATCTGTTTTGCTTTCTCCTTTTTGAAGGATTGATAGTCTTCTCCCCGATGTTCGGGAGTCGTGTCCTTCCAGGCAGACAGTTCATCTATATACATCGGTGTCAGGATGGAAATGACACTGGCATATTGACTGTCCTCGGAAGACGCTTGCATGGAAATCATACAGTTGGTGGTCCGTCCCGGATAGAGTAGTTTGTCATACCACACTTTATTGTTCGCATGCAGATACAGGTTGCGGTTCTGATAGGGAGTGCTTCTTTTCTTCATTATCAGGTAGAGCGTAAAGATGCCGTAGGTGTTTTCCAACGAACGGATGCGGGAAATATAGGCATTCTTGATGCTACGGTTTTTATCCAGTATCTCCAATGTCCGTTGGGGATGCATATTGGAGATGACGAAGTCGCTTTCCAGTCGCTCTTCTCCATTGATGATAACCCCTTGTACCTTTTCGTTTTCAACGATGATGCGGGTGGCTTCACTGTTATTGAGCACGGTCCCTCCGTTTGCCCGGATTACATTGATTAGCTCCAGACTGACTTGCATACTTCCGTCTACAAAACGGTAGGCGCCTTCAATATAGGAGTGATTAATCATGGCATGCTGGTAGAAAGTGGAGACATCTTTCAAACCTCCGTAGAGTAAAGCTGAACCTGCCAGTACATTTCGTAAGGCGGGGTCCGGAGTGATATCCGCAATCAGGTGGGCGGCAGAGGTACAAAAGTATTTCATACCCTCCAAAGCGAGTGTGCCTTGTTTCAGGTGGTCTACGCTAATCAGGTTTCCGACAGCTTGAAGCTGTTCGGCATAGCATTTCAAGTTTTCTTTCTCATGCGGGAAGGAACGGCAGATGGTTTCAATAAACTGCGGGTATCCCATTGCATAATCGTATGTTTTTCCTTTATAGTAGATCGTATCAAAAGCAGCATCGTCCAAGCGTTTTATTTTCAGCTTGTCCATGATACCGAAATAGCGGAAATACTGGTTCATCACTTGACCCTCATCCAGGCTTCCTACATAATGAATACCCGTATCCAACAGATGCCCTTTTCGTTGGTAAGTCTGGAAGCATCCGCCGAATTGCGCATTTTTTTCTACTACGCATACGTTGAATCCCTCTTTGCTAAGAATCGCTCCGCATTCCAGTCCGCCAAGGCCGCTGCCGATAATGATGATGTCATATTTGCTCATACTAGTTCGGTTTTCTAAATATGTAAATGGTGTTTGATGTATATTTGTCATTAGGAATGATTTCGACAGCCATTCCACAGGCGACTGCTATTTCCCGTAATTGGGTTTCAGTGGTGAAATACAGCTCTCCGGTCGTCCGGTTGAAGTTGAAAATACGGGTGGATAGTAATTCCGTGAACCGGGTTAACCGGTGCTTGGAAGCGTTGGCTGAATTTCCGTCGCGTATGATAATCATTCCTTGTGAACGTAAGCGACCGGCACATTTCAACAATAGGGTTTGTTGATGTTCGTAGCTCATATAGTGAAGCATGTCGTTCAGGATAAAGACATCACTTTCCGGCAGGGGATATTCCAATGCATTGCCATGCTTGAACTGGAGATGCTCGTTGCGTAACCATCCGTGCTGCGCCAGCGCTATCTTGTCTTCATCGTAATCAATACCCAGGATTTCCCGGTCCTCGGAAAGCAGAGACAGCATATAGCATAACGGGCCGAAGCCGCAACCGATGTCTGTGATTTGCCCTTGGACGGGAATCAACCGGTTGAATAGCCGATAATTCTTTTCCATCTTTACTTTAATACGGATATACCATTCTACGACGGGACCTTTATAGATATAGTTCTGGATAAGAGCTTCGTAGAACGCCGGATTGTCCGTCGTGTTCTGTTCACGGCAGATACGGGCATAAACCTCTTTCATGTAAGCGGATATGCGTTTGGTACGCTCCTGATAAGTACTTCCGAAAGACAGATCGTCTAGTGGTATACGGGGAAGTATTTCTGTATAGATGATTCCTTTCCGGATATTGAAAGGCTGTGCTTTGGCAATGATTTTGTTATTACCGTAAAGCAGGATCGGCAGAATATCCAGTTTCAATGCTTCTGCCAGATAGAATGCTCCTTTGTGGAAACGTTTCATCTTTCCGTTATAGGTACGTGTGCCTTCCGGGAAAATGGCGATGGAGTAGCCCTCCTTCACTTTTTTCCGCATTCGTTCCATGTATTGCTCGTATCCTTCGCCTATATAATAGAAGTCGACATAACGAATGATGGCTCCGAAGAAAGGAGAGTGCCATACCCAATGGTTGGTCACCATCAGGATTTTAGATGAAAGAGACAGCAATACCAGAATGTCGATGAACGACTGGTGGTTGGCAATGATAATTGCCGGATGCCGGAAGCGTTCGTTGGCTTTGTTGATATGTTCTTTTTTGACGGCGGTGGCCAGTAGCAAAATTCCTTTGCAGGTGATTTGTATCAGGTGGCACACCAAACGCTGCTTGCTGCTTTTGCGCACAGGCACCGGATAAAGCAGGATAATCAATATACGGAGGACGATGCAGCCGATAAAGAAAAGCAGGAAGAGCAACACGGTACGTATCAATCCGATAAGCGTATAAGGCGGTAATCCTTTGGAAGCGGGGCCTGCGATGAAGAACCGGAAAATGAGTGGCTGAATGGTATAAGCCACCAGTACCACTGCTATCATACCCAGAATGGAAATCAGGGAAATGGATTGCAAAGCCGGGTGTTTGGCAAACACAAGTGCTCCCATACCGACCACTGTGGTGAAGGCGGAGAAGAAGATGGCTGTTTTATGGGAATTCAACACCTTCTGACCTGTACGGTATTTGTTTTGTAGCCCGTCCATAATGAAGATACTGAAGTCATCTCCAATGCCAAAGATAAAGGTGGACAGGATGATGTTGATAATATTGAACTCAATCCCCAGAATTCCCATCAATCCCAAGATGATTACCCAGCTGATTAGCATTGGGAGAAAGCTCATCAGGGTAAGTTCGATACGTCCGTAGGAGAACCATAGTGCAAAGAATATGAGGAAAGAAGAGATGTACAGAATCAGGTAAAAGTCGTCATTGATGGCCGATACCCATTTGTTGGCAAAATAGGAACGGTCGAAGATGACTACATTCGGGTCTTTATTAAAGTTCTGGTACACAGCTTCCTTATTCGGTTCGCTGATCCGTATCTGGCTGATAAGCATGGTGATGGAATCGGCAGAGGTTTGCCATTCATTCAATAGCTTGCCGGATAAATCGTCTTCTTGCGCGGTGTAATGATATTCACCGAAAGGCTGGTTCATCCATTGATAAAAAGGTTCGAAGCTTCCCGGGCGGAAACGATATTCGGCGGCAACTGTTTCCAACTGTTCACGGACTTGTTGCTGTTTTTCATCCGTCCAGTAATCTTTCCATTTCTTCAGGCGTTTTTGCTGCTCTTGCGGAGAGATCAGAAACTGTGAGGCGGAGGCATACTCTTTGATGAGTCCCTGCTCTTTCAGTGCCGATAACTTCTGATTGGTCGTTGCATAAATTTCGGTAGCCTGATTCATGTCTTTGCCCACACTGACAAAAAGCACGGTCTTTTCGTCGTTGTCGAAGAGTTGCAGTAATTTTTCTTCCGATTGTTGGAGATGGCGGGGCTCATAGTTGAGACTCATCATATCGTTGTTGAAGCCTACCTTTTGCGAAGTAAACAAACAGATCACTGTAATGAGGAGGATGCCGCCTACCAGCCATTTATTCTTTTCGTAAGAATAAGCATTTATTTTCTCGATGATGCGTAGTATGCGTCCCTGTTTGACGTCTGCCTGTCCTTTCAGAAAATGAGGCAGGTAAATGAGACAGAAGAGGGTGGTGCCCACCAATGCCAGAGAGGCAAACAATCCGAAGTCGCGTAACAGATCGGAACTGGTGAATATCAATCCCAGAAATGCGCCGATAGTGG
>OGJS01000509.1_pt1 | contig 24397 bp, 17 predicted proteins | sample 1572241 | NCBI WGS metagenome assembly OGJS01 (sample SAMEA2582145, study PRJEB24529) | metagenome | biome: Human gut stool | place: China | collected 2011 | reverse complement strand
GACACACCTTCATTCCAAAAGGATACTTTACTCTTAAATATAAGTTATTGAAAAATATTTATTTAAAATAAAAAGTCTTTCCTTTTTATTGCTTATATTTGTCAGGATGAGCAACCTTTAAATTTTAGTAGAAATTAATCATATACAACTATACCATGAGAAAACTTATTTTCCTTTTTCTGCTTTGCATCGCTTGTATGCTTCAGGCACAAAATGTAATTGATAATCCTAAGTTTAAATTCCGTTCGGGCAGCATTTATAATATTACCCGCATTGAACGTACTCCGGATGCAACGAGGTTGCATATCCATGTTATTTTCCGTCCGCATTGGTGGGTAAAGACAGGCAAAGATACTCATTTGGAAGATGCGATTACTGGTAAGAAGTATTATATAACCGGTAGTGAAAACTTTGAATTAGAAAAAGAAGTATATACACCAGATTCCGGTACGTTGGATTTTGTACTTATTTTTCCTCCACTTCCTAAGGAGACAAAAGAAATCCATTTGCTTGAGTCTGATCATGACGAACTCAATACGTACTATATATCTTTGGAGAAAAAAGATGCTAAAACCTCACTTTTCGATAAAGTCTCCGGCAACTGGATGGGAATGGACGACTATTATGAATGGGCTTTTGGCATATACGATTCTCTTGCTGTCATGGACAATCGTTTCTATCAGTACGAAGCAATCCGTCAGAAAGGTAAAAGTATGCTGTTGACTTTGAAAGATGACCGGGGCGATAAAGTGGAGCTGGAACTTACCCCGCAAAAGAATGGTTTGTGCCGGATAAGGAAAGATAAAGAACCTGCCCGGCTTTATTCGCGGGATACGGGAAGCATGAAGGCGATGCAGGTTGAAGAGAATGAGAGTCCGGTATTCCGTCGGGATAGTGTTTGCCTGCAAGGATACATTGCCGGCTATGATCAGAAATTAGGCTTTACCAATGGTCTGATTTATGTTTCTAATGATTTGACAAGAGAAGATTATCCGATGGTGGTAACTCTGCAATCTAATGGAAGGTTTGAATGTAAGTTTGAGATCAACTATCCTATGGTAAGTTCGGTTGTGTTCAATAATGATTGGATACCCTTTTATGTAGAACCAGGGCAAACTGTAACAATGTATGTAGACTGGGAAGCTGTAATGGCACGTAGTCGTGCCCGTGATTATTATTATCCTCTTCATAATGTCCATTACATGGGATCTACCGCATATATAGGAAAGGCATTGAAATATGTAGATGATTTATTCGTATTTCGTTATGAAGATTTCTCGAAAATGCAGAAAGAACTGACCCCTGCACAATTTGTAGAGCGTTGCGAACCCATGTTTCGTCGTTGGTCGGAGCAGGCCGATTCACTTGTTGCTGCCAATCGATATGTGGGAAGAGCGGCACGTTTGGTGAGAAATACGGCACGGATTTCTCAAGGTTATAAGATGTTCGACTTTGTTATGAACAGAAGTTATCTGGCGCGGGAGAATAAAGATAATGAGGTGCTGAAGGTTAAGGAAGATTCGGCTTATTATAACTTCTTACGACAGATGCCTCTTAATGACAGCATTATCGTAGCGGATAAGAATTTTAGTAGTTTTATCAATCGCCTTGAATATATGAATTTTGCAAGGGCTATGGGTGATACGACGACTGTTGAAATGGGAAAGATTGCCTATAAATATCCTGAAAAATCTGTCCTTACTTATTTGAAGAAGAATGGTGTAGTATTGACTCCTGAGCAGGAAAAAATGAGAAAAGATAGTGAAGACAGAGCTGGTAAGACTGTGACAAGAGAGATAAGCGAACTCATTGCGGAGACGAAGATATGGGAAGAACTGAGAGAAAAATATAAGGATTTATTCGAAGCTTATCGAAAGGAAAACGAGGTAATGAATGATGTTTCTGTATCTATTGATGAAAATCAGAAAGCAGAAGATGAAAAAATAATGAGAATAAATCAATTCTTTGAAAATCAAAGAGAGAAATCGGGACGATTGGATACCATAGTCGGATATGTCCCGTTGGTTTCGCAGATCATTGCTTTGCGAAGTCTTCCTTTTGATTTAAAACAATTGGATAGAGAAGGTGCCCGTAGTCTGTTGGATAAAGAAAAGCAGCTAATCAATCATCCGTTCATGCTTGCTGAGGCGGAGCGTTTGTATGCCCAAGCTTTCCCGCTACAAAATGATAGCACGTATGCTTTGCCTGAAGGGCCTGCTACTGAAATCTTACGTAATATCATTAAAGCCCATGCAGGTAAAGCTTTGTTTATCGATTTCTGGGCAACGTTTTGCGGTCCCTGTCGTAGTGGCATTGAACACACTGCCGGTTTGCGCCAACAATATAAAGATCACCCGGATTTTCAGTTCATATACATCACCAGTGATCGTGAAAGTCCCGAAAAGACTTATAATGAATATGTAGAAAAGAATCTGAAGGGTGAGGCTTGCTATCGTATTCCTCAGGCAGATTACAACTATCTCCGCCAATTATTCCACTTCAACGGTATTCCTCATTATGAGTGGATAGAAAAAGATGGTACTGTATTGCGAAACTCTCCGGGAACTTATAACCTGGAGAAATATTTGAAGGAGGGTTTCGGGAATCAAGATTGATATTTTCCATTATTAAGTATTATTTTAGCTCTTGTTTATTGACCGGAAGTTTTTTCTTACGTATCATATAATAAACGAAGATATTATTATGATGGACCAGAAAAAAATACAAGAGCTTATAAGTAGGAGCCAGCAGGAGGATGCAGTAGCATTCTCTCTGCTGGTTTCTACGTTTCAGCCACTTGTATTCCGGCTTGCTTTCCGATTGCTGTGCGACGAGGATGAGGCTAAAGATATGGTACAGGAAACCTTTGTAAAGGTGTGGCTGGCGCTGGGTAAATATAATGGTGAGTGCCGCTTCTCTACCTGGCTTTATAAAATCACTTGTAATACCTGTTATGACCGTCTGCGCTCCCTGCACCATTCACCACTCGATAATGAAGCGGATTATTCCGTTTCCGCGAATATCTCGTCAGATGATAATGTAGAATTGGCAGTGGTGAACAAGCAACTGCGTGAACTAATCCTGAGATATACCGATGAGCTGTCTCCCCGGCAAAGGTTGATTTTTACATTACGGGATATTGAGGAACTGGATGTGCCGGAGGTGCAAATTATCACCGGACTTTCTGCCGGAATCATTAAAACCACCCTTTACCTGGCCCGGAAGAATATACGAAACAAAATGAATCAAATAGATGCTGGCTTATGAAACAAGATGATAAACTTTACAATGAATGGCTTGATGAGGTGAGAAATGTACAGCCTATATTGAGCAATCCGGATGAACTGACTACCGCCATTTTGCAGCAAGTGAGCAGGATCGTTCCCCAAAAGAAGAAAAGGAAAAGCCTGCTGATTGGCAGTTGGGTATCCGGGATAGCCGCAGGACTTTTGTTGTGCTTGTTGGTGAGTGAGACTCTTCTTAGTCCGGTTCCCGATGGTGTCAGAGTAGAAGAGGAATATCGTTTCCAGGAAAACAGTGCTTATTCCCTACCGGAAGGCTGGGAGAGGATGAGGCTTTCTGAAAAGAGCGATTACCTGTCCGGACAGTATGTGCAGTATAAGAAACTCAGGCAAAAGAGAGTAATGGAACTTACAAAGAAAACTTATTAAATTATATCATTATGAGAACGTATAAATGGATGGCAGCCATTGTTTTGCTGCTCGGTATGACTTCTTGCGGTACCTATTACCGAATGGTTTCTCAGGTAAATAGTGATGGTAGCATGCACAGAGAGGTATATGCTTATGGCGACTCTGCTTTCCTTGCAGGAGACAGGAATCATAATCCGTTTTTATTCCGAATAGATTCGGGATGGGAAGTGAGCAATCTGGACTCTGTTGTTAAATTCAACTGCTGGGGAGATGAAGACAAACTGAATGTGAAAGTTTGCCGGACTTATCCAACGGTAGGTTCCGATAGCTTCAGTACTTTGGATGGAAAGGAATACAGTCTTCCTCTGGCAGTTCCGGTTGAAAAACTCCGGAAAAGCTTCCGCTGGTTCTATACATATTATCAGTATACGGCTACCTACGGTGAATTACCCGATAAAGGTCCGGTACCTCTCGAAAATTATATGAATAAAGAGGAGCAGCGGATATGGTTCCGGGGAGATCAGGAGGCTTTGATCGGATTAAATGGTATTGAACAGAATAATAGGTTGGATGACATTGAAGCCAAATTCTGGAAATGGTATAACCGTAGTCAGTATGAACTGAGTTGTGAAGTAATTCTTCATTTCATTACGATAAAAGGAGATACGGCCTTTGTACATCAGTTGGCAGATCTGAAGGAACCGGTTTATGGGAAGTACTTTTCCGGAAAAGATACCGGTGATGACGGATCGCCCGAAGAGGTATGCAATTATCTGGATGAATTGAGTCAAACGAAATATTTCTCAAGTTTATATGCGGACAATAAAAAGCCAATGGATGATCTGTTTGAGGAAAAAGGGCGGATTGCAGAATTGTTTGGTTATGCTGTGCAGTTTGAGTTATCCATGCCGGGTAGGGTGGTTTCTACCAATGCAGCCATGCAAAAAGGTGAGTCACTCATTTGGAAAGTAGATGCTTTTCGTCTTTTGGACAGTGATTATATGCTTGTTGCCGAATCCCGTGTAGTTAATTATTGGGCTTTTGGCATTACATTATTACTGATATTGCTTATTGGTGGATACTGTTGGAGACTATATAGAAAGCTTTCATAACTCTGTAGAATTCATATATATCATATTAATGCCGGGAGTGCTACTCACCATTTGATAGTAGCATTTCCCGTTCTTTCTTTGTCAGGCTTTTGACAACAATGTCATAAGACTTGCTTACGAGTTCTTTAATTTTCTCGTCAGGTACATCCTGATTAAAGTAAACACTGATCCAGTATTTTTTATTCATGTGCCATCCGGGCTTTATTCCTATATACGTGGTTTGTAACTCTCCTGATTCTTCCGGATTGCATTTGATACAGCAAAAGTCAAAGACTTCGATATTTACAAAGCAGAACCATTTATCCGCTACATAAAAACATAGAACATCACGACTGTATTTATCAGGAACATTCAGAAACGGCATTTTCTCACGAACACCTTTTAATGACAGGCAATATTCTCTAAATTCTTCAATATTCATTTTGATAGATTTTGAAACAGTATGCGAAGGCAAATATAGCACTTTTAGGGTAAATTCTGATTAAATACCTAATATATCTGATGTGTGAATATTTTATCTTTTCTGTTGCAGAACACAATCATGAGAGCCTCCTGAAGAAAGCATGTTTATTGAGTGATGATAACGACGACGTTTGGAATCGTAAGCCTTTTATTCTATAGCGTAGGGCGATGCCCTATGCTATAAAATGAGAGCCTTTCAGGTTATATGTGAAACTTAAATAAGAAATAGAGGAGATCTTTGCATTATTTTTTCAAAAAAACTTCTGATCCTTTTCATGATGTTAGGCAACAGAATACTTAGGAACAATGAGCAGAATAGCTAGAAGGTAGTATGAAAACTACACTTTGCTTTATTGTTTTTGTTCTTTTGTTTGTAGTAAAACTTCGTCCTACAGTTGCGGGCTCTACGTTTTCCAATTGTGGGCTGTTCATCCCGCAATTGCGGGCTACACAGCCCACAACTGAAAAACAAGATTTTGCTTGTAGCATAATGACATTATCTTTAATACTTTATAGTAAAAAGGAAGTAGCATATCAAGTTTCTCCTCTGTAATATCTGCTTTCTATATAACGAGATAATGGAGTATAACTCCTTAATTCCTAACGAAGTGATACTCCTTTTACACTTGCGATGAATAATTCAGGCTAAAAAGGAGGTATATGTATGAATCTTGGTAAAGTTTGTATTGTACGTATTAAGACTTTGAAAACTAGTGTATTAAAAACTTAAAAAACATCTTTTTTATCTGTCTTTGGGTGTAGGATGGAACTTTTCTACACTTTCCTACACCACTTCATACACCGCCTATCTGTTTGATAATCAAATGAAAATGATAGTTGGTGTAGGATGTAGGAAAGATTGATGTAAACTCGACAGTATGTGATTTCCGCTTTTAATTAGTTTTTCTCATATAAAAACACTATCTATGCAATAAATATAATGAACTATTTAAAAATGATATCATGGGAAACAAAACTATTTTTAGAGTAGTGATGTGTATAATCATATTGTCGACTTTCATTCTGCCGGTTTCTGCGCAGCAGCCTGATAAGACGAATGAGTACGAAGTATCTTTGAAAAAGTTGATGGAAGTTACCGGCGCGTCGGCTTCTATTGATGAGGTTCTATCGTATACTCTGTCTGTGGCAAAGATGAATGTGTCTGAATTTGAATCTCCTTTGGGCGAGCGGTATAAAGAGTCGGCAATGGGGATTATGCGCGAAGCCATGCCGCTGTTGGTTAATAGGCTACAGATGGATATGGGAAAGGAATTGCATCCGGAAATTGGCAGGAGTACGGAGGTAGTGGATCAAACAAGAAATCGGGATCAGGAAATATATGATGCAGCCTATGCGCTTCCTAAAGATAGCATTGAGGTTGCTGACAGACCCTATAACAGAGCAACAGGAACAAAACCTTTGTTATATTCCATTGAAAGAAGAGCAAAAGACACGAAAGTAACGTTTCTTCAACCTATTTACTTTGATTGGCAATGGTTGTATTACAGTCCCGGTTTTGTGATAATAGACAGAAAAACGGGTGATGAATACCATGTGAGAGGATATGACGGAGGAGCTCCCCAAGATCGATTATTGACTGTGGAAGGTTTTAACTCCAAATATATCTATGTCAGTCTGCTTTTCCCTAAACTGAAAAAGAGTGTAGAGGTAATTGATATTCTTGAGTTGCCGCATGAAAAAGACAAATTGCCTTCCAATGATGATGGAATTGCAAAGTCATACTATGATGTAAAGGTAAAAGATTATCTTTCCTTCTCCAATAAGAGAGGCAAGAAGATATATTATTAAAAGCTATAAATAGGAGGAAGGAGTCTGAGATATATCTAATAAAAAAAATCATATATTTGATTTTGAAAGTCTGTGGGCAGGTTAAGCGCGACAGGGGAAAACGATGCGTTCGGATAATAATCAGGAGGTACCTTCAACGGTGGTATCGGAAGCTGCACGAATATTGATCACTTTCTCCGGCGCAACGATTATTCCGGATATTCCTGAATATTATCGTAAATACCCTGCTTTACTCCGCTTTTTGTCTGCACAGAAGATGCCTTGGTTGGAAAGTAAGACTTTGGATGGCAAAATAGGGGAATATATCGTAATGATGCGTCAAGCGGAAGATGGAGAGAATGCCCATTATTTGAGTAACAGAGAAACGATTAAGGTTTCGAAAAAGAAAGTAACGCGGAATGAAGTTCTGAATATAAAGTTAGCGCCGGGTGGCGGAGCTTGTATCCGTATTGGAAAAGAAATAAAACAGTAGCTATCCAGCTACTGTTTTATTAATCTTACTTCATATATTTCACCTATTTGCTTGTTGGGTTTTGCCACAAACTTGACGCGTACTTGTTTCTTATCCTGCAAAAGAGTAGCCGGAATGTCATAGGTTTCTGCCTTGAACTCTGATATGCGATATTTGCCGGTGTTGTTGATGGAACGGAGAAGCACATCATCAATATAGATATCGAACTCGTGGCTTTTCCATTCGCCCACTCCCCAATACTTGAGTCGCAGCTTGAGGTTAGTCAGACCATCGGTTTGCATGAGGTAGCTAAAATAATGTCCGTTGCGGGCATCGCGATAGAAGACATTATTTGTGTTACCGGTCTCCATCTGGTGGTCGGTCTCCGGTTGCTGTTCGCCTGGCTGCACTTTGTCGACAGTGCTTGCTTCGAGTGCCTGACGCTCCTGTTCCTGCTTGGCAATGTTATCGATATACTGCTTGTAGCTACCTTCGGTGAGGGCAAGCCAATATATCATGTAACGAGAGTCATGAATTTCGAAGAATGGTTGCAACTCTCCTTCAATCTTGTTCTCCGTGCGGGTGCTGAGTGTGAAGTGCAGCGGTTTGCCAGACACAGGAGTGAGCTGTGACGGGATACTGGCAATGTCATTGTTGATGAGGATTGGAGCTTTATCAATAGGCTGCTTTGGACCACCTGCATACTGTCCGAAGCGGCTATCATCCGCTATAAGTGAAGCCATCGACTCTGTACCGGTTTTCATTCCGAGAAGGATAGGCCCATGCATGAGAGCAACGTACTGCGGTTCGTTGGGTAGATAGCGCAGGGATGAGTGCATTGGGAAATTGATGTTTACTACATCGCCTTTTTTCCATTTGCGATTGATGCTGACGTAGGAGGACGGGCCTGTAATGATGTCGACAGGCTTTCCGTTTACACTGACCTTGAATTCGCCCGGATGTACCCATCCCGGATAGCGCACCATGAGATTGAATGTGCCTTTGCCTTCCGCAATAGTAATAGTACTGTTTTCAGAATAAGGGAAAGCCGTCTCCTGACGTAACGTGATGCCGCGTTCCTTCCAGTCGAGCTGTGAAGCCGCATATAGATTCACAAAAAGGGCATCACCTGCATGGGTGTAGATGAACTGTCCGTACTTGCCATGGTTCTCCATACCGGTGCCGACACAACACCACATTGCTTCATTAGGAGCGGAGTAGTTGCGATAGTGGCGGGGACGGGCAGGCGTGAAATAGACGTAGCCTCCATGTTCCGGGTGCTGGGTGGAGAGTATGTGGTTGAATGTGGCAAGCTCGTAGTAGTCGGCATACCGCGCTTCCGGATTACGACGGTGGAGGTCTTCTGTAAGTTTCAACATATTGTTGGTGTTACAGCTCTCAGGACCGTCAATGTCGTTGATGAAGTCCATACAAGCATCCTTGGCAGGGAAATGCTCACGACGGCTGTTTCCGCCAAATGCAAGGCTGCGCTCGCCGGTTACGATATCCCAGAAGAATGAACTTGCCACATGATAATCCTCATTTCCCGACAGCTCTGATATACGCTCAAAGCCGATAACTTTGGGTACTTGCGTATTGGCGTGCATATTGTCGAGGCAGTCTTGCCGCTGCGACATAGGAGTAAATAACCGTTTGTGGGAGAAACGCTTTGCGCAGTCAAGGTACTTTTGCTCATGAGTAATGGCATACGCATCAGCAAGTACTTCGTTCATGCCGCCATGCTCGTTGCCAAGCATCCGTTCCATCTGTTCGTCCGACAATCCTGATGTGATGTGGATTGCCCAATTGCAAAACTGTAGAAAAAGACTCTTTGCCTGTTCATTGCCACAATATAGCCATGCGTCGCGTAAGCCGGCATACATCTTATGCAAATTGTAGAACGGTGCCCATGAGCCACTGTATACGCGGAAGTCTCCGTCTTTAAAGCCATTCCAAATATTCTGGCTGTTAGGCATTCCGCCCATGTAGCCAACACCCCATTGGGGATGATTCTTGCAATTGGCTTCGGCACATTCGGCAATTTCACTGATAATGTACTCCATACGCTTACGACATTCTTCATTGCCGGTGGCTGCATTGATGGCCATAGCTGTGAGGTAATGTCCTCCGACGTGTCCGTCTAATCCGTCCCAGTTGGGATAACATTTAGCTTTGGGGGTCAGCCCTGCTTCTTTTCGATAGGGAGCCATCAAACGGTCACAGTCGTACTTGAGCAATGTCTCGATATTCAAGTCCCGGGCATGTTTCAACGGTCCTTCGAGGAGTGTTATTTGTGAGAGCGGAAACTCGTTGGAATACAATTTATCTTGTGCATTTATCCCTGTGGCTGCACATATAAATAATAGAATAGTAAATGTTTTTTTCATGGTTACATTCTGATATTCTTATGCAAGAGGAGTAAACACAACCTTATATGTTTTAACTACCCCTTTATAATCGAATTTCACAATAGCAGTTCCGGAAACCGATGTTGCCTGGATAATCTCTACTTTCACATTCTTATCAGTCGCTGATGCCGATACAGTAGGGGTTCCGGTAGTTCCGGCCGGAAGTTTGTAAACAGCTTCATAGATGTCATAGCCGGTAATACCATTGCTTTCAGTAGAGCGTACAGGAGTTGCCGGTACTTCGATTGCTTTTCCATTGACCTCTATATTTACTTTGGGGACAATAGGGCGAGTGATCTTCTTCTTGTTTGAGCTGAATCCCAAGCCGGCTAAATCGAAAAGATTGCCCGTTTCTTCGCTTTCAGCAACGAGATAGATTGCATGTTTCTTGTCCAGGTGGTCAACAAACTTCGATACATCAATTGTAAACTGTTCCGTTTTCTGCGCCGAGTTGGCAGGAACAACAATTTCGCCTATCTTCGTCCCTTTCCAGGTTTCGTTATCCCACGGACCATCTAACCAAACGTTCACTTTAAACGTTTTTGATGTTTTGGGTGTAAGGAAGAGGTTGAAGGCTGTTTGGTTTCCCTTTTTGGTTCCTTCGAAAGCTTTCAAACCCAGTTTGTCTTTATTCAATCCGCCGAAGCCGAAGTATTTATATCCTATTATATTGCCGTTTTTCACGTTTGTGATGGGAGCATGATTATCCCAGATGTCCCATGAATCCTGCTGGATACGTCCGTCGGAGAGATAACATGCAAATCCCGCGGAATAATACTGATAGGGATCAAGGCCGAATATATGGAATCCTTCCGAGGTTACTTCTGCTCCTTTGTATTCATTTCCTTGGCTGTCTTTGGCTGTCCAGATTTTATTTTTTGCATACGGATCGTAGGCTCTGATGGAAACTTTACCGCCTTCCGACACCGGTTTCTTATCCCATTCTACATGGATTGGGGCTACCATTGACTGGCGTGCGTTGCCGAATCCCCGTGGTGGACGGTGATAGAATACATACCATTGTCCGTTAATGAGTTCTATACTTCCGTGTGTATTGTGTCCTGCATTAGTTGTTTGCAGGTGTGAACCATCCTGATTTAACACCGGGGCACGCGAATCGACCAGAACGCCGCCGCTTTTCCATGGACCCAGTGGAGAATCACCATAAGCGTAACGTAAAGTGGAGTTGGAACTGCCCAATCCATAGTCGGGACCTGAATGTCCGCTATAGATGGTCACGTATTTGTTTCCGATCTTACGTATGGATGAAGCTTCAAAGAAGTTGAATGCTTCGAGGTCCTCTCCGGGAAAGATATGCGGATATGAAATATTCTTCGGACCGCGATTGTTACCTCTGCGAACGCCTGCCGGCATGAAATAAGGAATAACCTCTGTTCCCGGGCGTACGGAATACATGGTGTTTTGGTCCAGTTGAGCGGCTAATGAACGTTGGAATCCCCAGTATCCATAGGCTCTGAATCCGATTTCATAATCCGGATCGTTCGGATCCGTAATATATTCGATATATACCGACGGGTCGAATCCCAGAATACTTCCGGGCAGAGTTTTTGTACCATCAGCAGTCAGGTTGATGGGGGTAAAAGGCCCGTCGGGGCGGCTTCCTTTGGCAACCATCGCTTCTCTGTCTCTACCGCGGCTATGCGGGTACAGATAATATTCTTTTGTGCCGTCCTTCCTTTTCACTTCAACAAGGTCGGGAGCGTACATCACATCCCATTGTCCTTCTACCTGATAGGTAAAGATAGGCCCTTCGTCACGCCAACTTGATAAATCTTCTACAGGTGCCGACCACATTCTGATGTCCGGCCCGCAATAACTGCCGAAGCGGACATCGTGCGAACCGATGATGTAAGCGCGAAATTTTCCCGGATTGTCGGGATCTTCAAAGACACGGGGTTCTCCGTCCGGCAAATGTTCCCATAATGGTAGATACGGATTACCGGCTCCATGATAAACAAACTTGGACGTTTTGGGCTGGTTATTATTATCGGCTATTGCTTTTGTTATTGCAAACATAGGGACAATAGCAAACAATAATAAAACGACTTGAATTCTTTTCATAACCAATCTAATCTTTTTTATACGTAAATATTTATGTTATTATTTATTCAATAAGACACCATGCGACAAAAGTAAGCTATCGAAGAATGAGTAGCTTTTGATATTAGATATTTGAATTTCAAAATCAGATATATTTGTGATAATCCTTGTAAGTATTGAGTAAGAAGATAGATTACCCCGAAGCAATACGCCAATGCGCATACTAAGATGATTGCAATGTTTTTCATGGTTCTGAATTTTATGTCGCAAACATACGGCATTCTGTTTTCTCAGCCCAATAATGATGTTACACGTTTCTTTCATGATGTTACATCTTTTGAAAAATGTACGGAGTAAGTACGGTAGAGTTGCGGTGAGGCTACGAAAGAAGTTTTATCTGAAATCTAAAATCAAATGTCTGAAATTGACAATGACTATAACATAATAGGCCTATTTTTGCATTGTGTCAGATCATATGAAAGTATGATTATAAGTGGAAATAAATCAAGGATTAGGAAATGAAGAAAAAATGGATTCTATTGTTACTGATAACGATTAGTTTTACAAGCCTTACTGCTCAGGACGCGCTTTATCCGAACACTTTTCCTCTGGGAGATGTGAGAATAACCGCAGGTCCTTTTAAGCATGCCTGTGATTTGAACGTTAAGGTGCTGCTTCAGTATGATACCGATCGTCTGCTGGCTCCTTTCCTGCGTGAAGCAGGATTACCTAAGAAAGCGGAAACGTATGGTAATTGGGAAAAAGACGGTCTTGACGGGCATATCGGTGGGCACTATCTGACTGCTTTAGCCATTCATTATGCCGCTACAGGTAATCTGGAATGCAAAAAACGCATGGATTATATGGTTTCTGAATTTGCACGTGTACAGCAGGCTAATGGTGACGGTTCTATTTGCGGTTTTCCAAATAGTAAGAAGTTTGCAGAAGAAATAAGAAAAGGGAATGTAGGCATTGTATGGAACTATTGGGTTGCCTGGTATAATATGCATAAAACCTATGCCGGACTACGGGATGCCTGGCTTTACGGTAAAAATGAAAAAGCGAAAAAGATCTTCCTGAAGTTTTGTGACTGGGGCGTCGACGTTATTTCTAATTTAGACGACCGGCAAATGGAGCGTATGCTGGATAATGAATTCGGCGGTATGAATGAAGTATATGCGGATGCCTGGCAAATGACCGGCAATCCCAAATACCTCGATACGGCGAAACGCTTCTCACATAAGCAGATTTTCGACAGTATGGCAAGGTGCATTGATAATCTGGATAACAAGCATGCCAATACGCAAGTGCCTAAAGCCGTGGGATATCAGCGTGTGGCTGAACTTAATTCGAAAACCGCTCCGGATTACAATGATTTTATGACTGCTGCTGAATTTTTCTGGGAGACTGTAGTTTCTCATCGCTCTTTGTCATTAGGCGGAAACAGTCGGGGTGAGCATTTTCCCGAAGCAGGAAAATGTTCCGATTATATGCACGAACGTCAGGGACCGGAGTCGTGTAATACTAACAATATGCTGAAACTTACCGAAGGTCTGTTTCGCATGCATCCCAAAGTGGAATATGCCGATTTTTATGAACGTGCTATGTATAATCATATCCTTTCTACCCAGCATCCTGAACATGGGGGATATGTATATTTCACACCTGCTTGCCCCTCGCATTATCGTGTTTATTCGGCACCGGGAAAAGCAATGTGGTGTTGTGTGGGTACCGGTATGGAGAATCATGGTAAATACGGGCAGTTTATTTATACCCATGATACGGCGGATAATGCTCTGTATGTGAATCTTTTTATACCTTCTGAATTGAACTGGAAAGAGAAGAAGATTAAGATTGTACAAGAAACGGACTTTCCGAATGAAGAGGGGACTACGCTGACTGTTAATCCTTCCAAAGCAACACAGTTTAAACTGCTGATACGTTATCCATCGTGGGTGGAGCAGGGAAAAATGCAGGTGGTCTGCAACGGGGTTGATTATGCAAAAAGTGCGCAGCCAGGCTCTTATATAGCCATTGATCGCCAATGGTCAAAAGGAGATGTGGTAGAAGTAAAGACTCCGATGACCGTGAAAATTGAAGAACTGCCCAATGTACCTAACGCTATCTCGATCATGCGTGGCCCTATTTTGTTAGGTGCGAGGACGGGAACGGAAAATATGCCCGGATTAATTGCCGGAGACGGGCGTTGGGAGCATATTGCGCACGGATCGCTGGTTTCACTTTTTGACGCACCTTATATTATAGGGGAAAGAAGTGATATTCTGAATAAATTGAATAGTATGAGGCCTGTCGAAGGAAAATCTTTTAGTTTTACTGTTCCCGGTTTGTTTACTCAGGAAAAATATAAGAATCTGATACTTGAACCATTCTATGGAATTCATGATAGCCGCTATATGATGTATTGGTTATCAATGTCCGAGCCCACATTCAGGGAATATAAACAAGCTGTGGAAGCTGAAGAACGTGGGAGAATGATACTCGACAAGCGTACTGTGGATATGGTATCATCGGGTGAGCAACAGCCTGAGTCGGATCATGCAATGAAAACTCAGGATTCGCATCGTGGAGTACATGCCGGTGAGGCTTGGCGTGATGCCCGTAATGGGGGATATTTCGAATATACACTGACCACGAAAGGGAATGAGAATCTCTCATTGATGGTCCGTTATTGGGGAGCTGAGTCTGGTAGCAGGAGCTTTGATATTCTGGTTGACGGTCAAACTATCGCTACGGAAAATATTGTCGGGAAATGGAAGAAAGACTTGTTCTGTAATGTGGAATATAATATTCCGGCCACTTTGCTGAAATCGAAAGATAAAGTTACGGTTAGGTTCCAGAGTAAGCCGGATACTACAGCAGGAGGGATTTTTGCAGTACGGTTGTTGGTTCCCGAATCAATGGTAATGGATAAATAAATGGTCGCATGACATCAGAGGATATAATATCGCTGTATTTCAAAATGCAGTGAATTAGTGGTAGGAAAAAATTAAGTTAGATAAAGTTAGAGGTTAAATTTTGCATTTATTTTGATAGGAATTTAATGGTAAATAGTTTTTGGGAAAGGAATAACAAATGATTGAAAAGCTCGAAGCGATAGAAATATGCTTCGGGCTTTTCTTGCTTTACAGTGGGATAGAAGGACGATATTATCTAAAATCACAAATGGATTATCTAAAATTGCAAATATGTACAGAGGTATTTCCCTACTTTTGTTGGGTTAACAAAATAAGGGTCGTTGTACTAACTAAATATGTATGTTTATGAACTTACTTAGAAAAACATGGGGGATTGTAATAGCTGTTATAATCAGTTCGTGCCACTCGGCAACATTTGATACTATTTCTCCTAACGGAACCTTAAAGGTTGGTGTAGTGACAACAAAGGATGGCGATTATGGAAAAGCCGCTTTCGTTGTGCATTACAAGGGAGATAGTATTCTTTTTCGTTCTGAACTGGGATTGGAAACAGATGCGCAAAAGTTTGCCGGTAACTTAAGACTGAAATCAGTTTCGGAACCGAAATCCGTGATTGATGATTATAGGATGATTACGGGAAAACGGAGCCATTGTGTGAATGAGGCTTCCGAACGAGTTTATTCTCTGGAAAACGATGAAGGGCAAACTTTGGAGGTAACGTTTAGGGTGTACAACGATGGGATTGCATTTAAGTATGGGCTTAAGGCTATTTCGGATGAAGAACATATCATTAATGAATATACGGCGTACGCCTTGCCACAAGGGAGTAAAAGATGGATACAACAATATGATCCGGGTTATGAAAAGTTTTTCCCGCTGTCTACTGATGGTAAGCTTGCCAATCGCCCGGAGGTTGACCTTTGGGGATATCCGGCGCTTATAGAGCCACGGGATTCTGTGTTTGTGCTGATTACGGAGGCAAATATCAGACGGGGGCATTGTGGCTCTTTTCTGTATAATGGGGATAATCGCGATAATTATCAGGTGCGATTGGGCGATAAAAAACTTGCTTTTAGCGGTGTGTGGGAGTCTCCATGGCGATTGCTTATTGCTGGTTCTTTAGCTGATATTACTGAGTCTACACTGGTGACGGATGTGTCTGACCCTTCTAAGGTGGAGGATACGGAATGGATAAAACCCGGAATGGTGTCATGGATTTATTGGGCATACAACCATGGTTCTCAAGATTATCAAATCGTGAAGGAATACATTGACCTGGCAGTCAAGATGAAGTGGCCTTATGATTTGATCGATTGGGAATGGGATGTAATGAGAAATGGGGGAAATATCCAAGATGCCGTGAAATATGCTTTGAGTCAAGGTGTTAAACCTTTGGTCTGGTATAATTCGAGCACGAATTGGATAGGTCCCGGTCCTCTCTTTCGTCTGAATAAAAAGGCAGACAGGGAAAAGGAATATAAATGGTTAAGCGATATGGGAGTTGCTGGCATTAAAGTTGACTTCTTCTCGGGTGATAGTGTTTCTACAATGAATTATTATATAGATCTGCTTGAAGATGCCGTGAAGTATAAATTGATGCTTAACTTTCATGGTGCCACTATTCCTCGCGGATGGCAACGTACGTATCCTCACATGATGTCGGTGGAGGGAGTATATGGGGCGGAATGGTACAATAACACTCCGGTTTTGACGAATCGGGCTGCGGAACACAATGCTACCTTACCTTTTACGAGAAATGTCGTAGGTCCAATGGATTATACTCCGGGTACTTTCTCTGATTCTCAGCATCCACATATCACCTCTTACGGTCATGAATTGGCATTACCGATAATTTTTGAGTCGGCCTTGCAGCATATGCCAGACAGGCCTTCGGTTTACTATGATATGCCGGAACCTGTAAAGAAGTTATTATCGGATTTGCCGGCAGCCTGGGATGATACGAAGCTTTTGACCGGCTATCCGGGTATGGAGGTTGTTATGGCACGGCGCAAAGGGGATGTATGGTATATTGCAGGGATTAATGGAACCAATGAACCGAGAACCCTTTGTTTTTCGCTGAAAGACCTTTCCGTTGCCGGTAAGAAGATAACTTTATTTGAGGATGGTACAGATGACAGAAGCTTTGCTATTGAAGAAAATCTTCCTTTGTCAGAAGACGAAATGAATTTGGAAATAAAATGTTTGCCGCGTGGAGGATTTGTAGCTGTTATAAAATGATGAGTATGAGAATTTATATATTTCTGTTAACTGTTTGTTTTACCTTTCAGATGCGTGCACAGCAAGTGCCTGATTGGGAAAATCCTCGCGTAGTAGGTATCAATAAAGAGGAGTATCACAGTACATTGACGTTGCCGTCCGGGAAATCCTCGTGTGAAGAGATTGTGTCTTTGAACGGGAGGTGGAAGTTTTACTGGTCTTCCGATCCGCAAAGTAGGCCGTCGGACTTTTATAAAAATAATTTTGATGTGAGTGGCTGGGATAACATTTCTGTACCGGGGACATGGCAGTTACAAGGCTATGGAAAACCTATTTATACCAATTGGACATATCCTTTTAAGAAAGACCAGCCAAAAGTGACAGGAGAACCTCCCAAGCATTTTTTTAGTTATGAGAATCGCAATCCGGTGGGGGCTTATGTGACAACTTTTGATGTTTCGGAGGATATGAAAGATAAGCAATTGTATCTGCACTTCGAAGGAGTTAAGTCGGCTATGTATGTATGGATTAACGGGAAAAAAGTAGGATATAGCCAGAATTCCATGGCTCCGGCGGAGTTTGATATTACCGGATATGTAAATGAGGGGCAAAACCGTCTGGCGGTAGAGGTATACCGTTGGTCGGATGGCAGCTATCTGGAAGATCAGGATATGTGGCGTTTTAGTGGGATTTATCGCCCGGTAGAGTTATGGGTACGCCCTAAAATCCATATAAAAGACTATTCGCTGACTACCGATCTGGCAGATGATTTTTCGTCTGCCGGTTTTAAGGCAAAAGTTTGGTTAAGAAATTTGTCGGACAGTAAATCGGGAAAACTGAGTCTTGAGGTTCTGTTAAAAGGGAAGAATCGGAATGAGGAGAGATTTGTGAAACGGTTAATCACTCCTGTAAAGAATTTGCCGGCAACATCCGCAGGCTGCTATACTTTGTCATCTGTTGTGGAAAATCCGAAGCTATGGTCGGCGGAAAAGCCAAACTTGTATGATGTTGAAATTAGGCTTTACGATGGTAAGAAGGTGGTTGAGGAGTTTCAATCACATATAGGAATATGGAAATGCGAGATTGATGGAAATGTATTTAAGTTTAATGGACAGCCTGTTAAATTGAAGGGAGTGAATCGCCATGAACATCATCCACGCACTGGCCGACTTGTGGACAGGGAGACTATGGAAAAGGATTTGAGACTGATGAAACAAGCCAATATTAATATGATCCGTACTGCACACTATCCTAATTCCCCGCTGTTTTATGAATTGTGTGACAGATATGGTTTCTATGTGATGGATGAGGCTAATCAGGAAAGTCATGATTATGGTTTAGGTAATAAAATACTTGGTGATAACCCGGAATGGACGTTAGCGCATGTAGACAGGGCACTTGCATTGGTACAACGAGATAAGAATCACCCTTGTGTGGTCTTTTGGTCTTTGGGTAATGAAGGAGGTGCCGGACGCAATATGCAGGCTATGGCAGATACAATACAGGCCATAGATGCTTCACGTATTATTTTTAGCGATACCGATCTTTCTGTATCGGCTTTTAATGATCCTTCTTATTATACTCCCGGAAAGTTTAAGGAATATGCCCGGGAAAAACGTGATAAACCTATCTTTATGCGTGAGTATGCTCATGCCATGGGAAATTCAGTAGGCAATTTGCAGGAGTATTGGGATGTCATTGAGGCTAATGACCACGTTTCAGGTGCGGCTATTTGGGATTGGGTCGATCAGGGAATTGCAAAGAAGATAAATCCGGGATATAAGAAAGGAGTGGAGAATTCAGGTTCTTTGCTATTAAAGGAAGGTGAATTCTGGGCTTATGGAGGAGATTTCGGTGATTTTCCTAATAATGGGGATTTCTGTTTTAATGGTTTAATTGGAGCTGACCGTGTTCCTCACCCACACTATTATCAGGTTCAGAAGGTGTATCAGAATATTGGTTTTTCACTTGAAGGGCCGAATAAGGTACGTCTCACCAATAAGTATGAATTTACGGCTTTGGATGAGTTCGATTATGGGTATGAATGGTTGCAGAATGGTGAACTTGTAAAGTCGGGAGAAGTACCGCTTGTAGCCGGAGATCATTTGGATATTCCCGCTTTCACGGGATCGGGTGAGCTTTTCCTGAATGTATTTGCCAAGCTGAAACAGAGTACATGCTGGGCTGAAAAAGGCTTTATTATTAGTAAGGAGCAATTTTTGGTGAATATGGTCAAACCGGAGTCTATTGCCTCGGAAGGGGGAAGTGTTGAAGTGAATGCATCACAGGCTACTATTGAGATAATGGGTGGATTGAATTGTTTTATTGTAGATGTGAAATCCGGTGCTTTGACAAGTTGGAAAAATGATGGAACGGAAATTCTATATGCTCCTTTGGAACCTTATTTCTGGAAACCGGCGAACAGTAATCAGATGAATAATGGTTATAATAACCGTTTAGGAATATGGAGAAACGCTGCTGGTGAACGTGTAGTCGAAGGTGTGGATTATTCTGTGAAGAATGGGCTGGCTGTAGTGGAGGTTAGTATGTCGTTGCCTGTGGTAGGTGTTGCTTATCAATTGCGCTATACTGTAAATGGGAGCGGAAAGATACAAGTTGAAGCTTTCTATAAACCGGAAAAAGAAAAGATTCCATTAATGCCTAAGTTTGGAATGAGGATGCGTTTACCTTCTTTCATGGATTATGTCAAATGGTATGGTCGTGGTGAATTTGAGAACTATCCGGATAGGAAAACGGCTGCTTTAGTCGGTTGTTATGCAACGGATCTCAATAGTTTTGTCACGGATTATGCTTTTCCACAGGATAATGCAAACAGATGTGATGTCCGTTGGTTTTCACTGAATGATAAGGAGGGCCGAACGATAAAAGTGACAGGTTTGCAACCGCTCTGCTTTCGTGTGTGGCCGTATGGTGAGGAAGATTTGGAAAAGAACAGGCATGCTTATGAACTACCCGTACGCGATTATGTGAATGTGAATATTGATTTGAATATTCATGGCGTAGGAGGTGCTGATTCTTGGGGGGCAAGAACATTGGATGAATATACAATTGATGGCAATCAAGCTTATTATTATGGTTATTTGATGGAGTATTCTGATTGATAGCCATTTATTTATCTAATATTGAAAGTCAAATATCTAATATTGAAAAAGGTGTAAAAGATATGCAGCTATTTTTGTATCGTGCAAAGTTATGGAATGCGAGTTTTAATCATTAAATGTAATAAGTACCATGAAACCAATTAAAAGTGTATTTATATTAATGGCGCTGTGTTGTTGTATCCCGCTTACAGGGCAAGATTATCAGCAAGTTCCTGAGGGAATTAAGGCGACCATTAATTCTGTAGATGTAGAATTACAATTCTATACTCCGTCAATTGTAAGAATACTAAAATCTCCTAATGGGTGGAAGTATACAAAGGAGAGTCTTTCTGTAATAGAAACTCCTCAGAAGGTGAAGACTGCCGTTACTCAGGAAGGCAATATTGTAAGCCTGAAAAGTAGTGAAATGTGGGTTGCCCTTAATTTGGAATCTGGTGTTGTGTCTTTCTTTAATGCGAAAGGAGAGCCGTTGCTCAGTGAAAATGGAAAGCCGGAGTTTACCGATTTTAATGATGCAGGCACAAAAACGTTCACTGTTAAGCAAACGTTTCTTTTAGATAAGGATGAGCCTCTTTATGGGTTGGGCATTCTCCAGAATGGAAAGATGTCGCAACGTAATCAGACTAAACGTCTTGTACAGGGCAATGTGGAAGACGTGGTTCCATTTGTGCAGTCCGTGAAAGGATACGGTCTTTTCTGGGATAACTATTCACCAACCAATTTTGCCGATAAACCGGAAGGAACCTCTTTCCAGTCTGAAGTGGGAGATTGCATCGACTATTATTTCATGTACGGTGGAGATGCCGATGGCGTAGTTGCACAAATGCGTGCACTGACCGGACAGGTTCCCATGTTCCCCCTCTGGACTTACGGTTATTTCCAAAGTAAGGAACGCTATAAGAGCCAAGAAGAGACGGTGGGAGTGGTACGGAAATACCGTGAATTAGGTGTGCCCCTTGATGGAATCATTCAGGATTGGCAATACTGGGGACACAACTATTTGTGGAATGCTATGGACTTTAAGAACCCTTCGTTCAGCGATCCTAAAAAGATGATTGATGATGTGCATGGAATGAATGCGCATATGTTGATTTCTATCTGGTCTTCGTTTGGACCGATGACCAAGCCTTACAGGGAATTGGACAAGAATGGTATGCTGTTTAACTTTTCTACATGGCCCCAGTCGGGACTCGATACTTGGCCGCCCAATATGGAATATCCTTCCGGAGTACGCGTATACGATGCCTATAATCCGAAAGCCCGTGATATCTATTGGAAATACCTGAATGAAGGTATCTTCAAGTTGGGTATGGACGGCTGGTGGATGGATTCTACGGAACCTGACCATTTCGATTGGAAGCCGGAGGATTTTGATACGAAGACCTATCTGGGGTCGTTCCGCAAGGTGCGTAATGCTTATCCGTTGTTGACGGTGGGTGGCGTTTATGATAATCAGCGTGCTGTAACTTCAGATAAACGCGTCTTTATTCTTACACGTTCTGTTTTTGCCGGACAGCAACGTTACGGAGCCAATGTATGGTCGGGAGATATCGGTTCTTCTTGGGAATCACTGCGCAATCAGATTCCGGCAGGCTTGAATTTTACTCTTACCGGAAATCCTAACTTCAATTCAGATATTGGTGGCTTCTTTGCCGGAAACTATAATAAGAGTTGGAATGACGGAAGTGCCCCCAAGAATCCGATGTATCAGGAACTGTATGTGCGTTGGCTGCAATTCGGTACGTTTACGCCGATGATGCGTTCACATGGGGCTGATACACCGAGGGAGATTTATCAATTCGGGAAAAAAGGTGAATCAATATATGATGCTATTGAAAAAATGATTCATCTGCGCTATGCATTGTTGCCCTACATCTATTCCACTTCATGGGAAGTGACCGAGCGACAGTCGAGCTTTATGCGTGCGTTGGTGATGGACTTTGCTGCTGACAAGAAAGTATGGGATATAAAAGACCAGTATATGTTCGGTAAATCCATTTTGGTAGCACCGATAGTTAATGCGCAATATACTCAGGAGAAGCTGGTAAAACTAAAAGAAAATGATGGTTGGGATAAGAATAATGTTCAGAAATTTGAGAATAAAGCTCCGGTAGACTTTATGCAGGCTAAGTCTGCAAAGGTATATTTACCGGCGGGTACTACCTGGTATGATTTCTGGACGAATGAGAAGTATGACGGTGGACAAGAAATAGAAAAGGAAACGACTATTGATGTTATTCCTTTGTATGTCAAAGCTGGTAGTATTATTCCAATGGGTCCTAAAGTGCAGTATGCAACGGAGAAACCGTGGGATAATCTTGAATTGAGAGTATATGCCGGTGCCAATGGTTCCTTTGTTCTGTATGAGGATGAATTTGATAATTATAATTATGAGCAGGGAGCATATACAGAGATTCCTGTCGTATGGAATGATGCATCACGCCAGTTGATCATAGGGGCTCGAAAAGGTGCATACAAGGGAATGTTAAATAATAGAAAGTTCACAATTGTACTTCAAGACGGAACTCGGAAAGTTGTTGACTACAAAGGGAAAAGAGTTAGTGTGAAATTCTAGTGTTATTTGGAAATATAGATTTTAAAGACTAAGAGTATCATGAAAAAGATGATGTTAACATGGCTGACTGTTGCTTCATTACTGATGGGGTGTTCCGGTTCGGAAACGTCGGTGAAGGGGACGTATCGTAATCCTGTAATTTATGCTGATGTACCGGATATGTCTGTTACGCGTGCAGGAGAGTACTATTATATGATAAGTACCACTATGCATTTAATGCCCGGTGGACCTGTTATGAGATCAAAAGACTTGGTGAATTGGGAAACAGTGAGCTATGTCTTCGATAAGCTGACTGATAACTCAAAGTATGACTTGATTGGTGGAACTGTTTATGGACGCGGACAATGGGCATCTTCCATACGCTATCATAATGGGAAATTCTATGTATTGTTCTCGCCAAACGATGTACCCTATCGGTCGTATATATTCACGGCGGAAGATCCGGCAGGGAAGTGGGAACTATTATCAAGAACACAGCATTTTCATGATGCCTCTTTGTTTTTTGATGATGACGGCCGAGTATATGTATTCTATGGAACCGGTGAGCTGAAGGAGTTGAAGAGTGACTTGTCGGATGTGAAACCCGATGGAGTCAGTATGAAGATTTTTGAACGGGATGCTGATGAACAGGGCTTGCTGGAAGGAAGCCAGGTTGTGAAACATAACGGAAAGTATTATTTGCTGATGATTTCCATGGATTGGAGTATCCCCGGCCGGGTACGCAGGGAAGTATGTTATCGTGCAGACAAGATAACAGGGCCTTATGAGAAGAAGGTTATCCTGGAGCATGATTTTGATGGTTATGGAGGAGTAGGTCAAGGTTGTATTATTGACTCGGAAGAAGGAGACTGGTATGGGGTTATTTTTCAAGACCGCGGAGGAATAGGCCGTGTACCTACTCTTATGCCCTGCCGTTGGGTAGACGGATGGCCGATGCTAGGAGATGAAAATGGGCATGTGCCTTTAACGATGGAAAAAGAGATATATCCGACTGAAAATACCAAAGGAATACTTGGAAGTGATGATTTCAACGGAGAGAAACTTTCACTCTATTGGCAATGGAATCACAACCCGGTGGATGATAAGTGGTCGCTCACAGAACGGCCGGGATATTTACGTTTAGAAACCAGCCGGGTGGTTGATAATCTGTATCTTGCTCCGAATACAATTACGCAGCGTATGGAGGGACCGAAATGTAAGGCTACTGTCTCGCTTGATATTTCGAATATGAAGGATGGTGATGTGGCAGGTTTTAGTGCATTCAATGGACATTCCGGGCTTTTGTCTGTGGTGAAGGAGGGAGATGCAAAACGACTTGTAATGTCTACCAATGTAGTCAACTTTGATAATACTCCAAATAAAGCTATCGCAAGTGTGGATGTAGAGGAAAAGGAACAGGTAGAACTTAATCAGAATATCATTTATTTGCGTATAGAAGGTGATTTTACTCCGAAGCGGGATATTGCTACTTTCTATTACAGCCTGGACAATAAGGAATGGAAGAAGATTGGAACGGATTTCAAAATGCGTTTTGATTATACAAAACTGTTTATGGGAAGTAAGTTTGCCATCTTTAACTATGCAACAAAAT